>Ga0180438_10002186_pt1 | contig 32755 bp, 23 predicted proteins | sample SS_ome_12_FD_132455 | JGI IMG/M metagenome (GOLD analysis project Ga0180438, IMG submission 132455) | Hypersaline lake sediment archaeal communities from the Salton Sea, California, USA - SS_3_D_2 metaG | ecosystem: Environmental > Aquatic > Non-marine Saline and Alkaline > Hypersaline >... | reverse complement strand
GTTTTCCCACGTCACCACGGCCAGGATCCGCTCTACGATGATTCGGCCCGCCGCAGTCTCGCCGGGCACGGCGTCCACCTACAGGAGCGCGGCACGAAAAACGCGGAGGAGATGTTTCTCTTTTACGCGGCAGTCACCCGCGCCACAGATAGGCTGTGCCTGACCTATCCCGTCACCGACGCAAAAGGTCAGTCACGCATGCGGTCGTTCTACCTCGACGAAGTTCTCGATCTCCTCGAACCGGCCGCACAGCGGAACGAGATGCTCTACTCGGAACCGGTTCCCGAACCAGGTTCAGTTTGGAACACGTCGGACCTCGGTCTGTGGCTCTTCAACGCTCTGTGGACGAGGGACGGCAAAAAGGAACGAAGAAGCCATGCAGCCGCTTTGTACAACCGCGCCGTTGAGACTCGACGCGAGCCCATGCGCCGCGCGGTCCTGAACGCATATCTCGAAGAGAGAAGGCAATCGCCCGATTTTCAGGATGAATACGACGGCGTATTGACGAATACGCGGGTGCTGCAGCAGATCGCCGAAACGTACTCGCAGGAACACGCATTCAGCCCGACCGCCCTGGAGAACTACGGGTGCTGCCCGTTCATGTTTTTCTGCAAGCGGGTGCTCAGGCTTGAGCCGATTGAAGAACCCGAAGAGGAACTGACAGCAATAGACCGAGGTAACCTGTACCACAATATACTGTGGCGGTTTTACACGGAACTGCGTGACCAATCCGGCGGCCCGGTACAATTGCTGGAGAACGAACGCGATGCACTCGTTGCGCGTATCATAGAAGTTGCCCACGAGGAGTGCGACCGGTTCGAGAGAGTCGGACCCGTCGGTAACAGAAGCCTGTGGAGACTGGTGAGACGAGCGATTGAACGTAATCTCGAGCGCTTCATAGACCACGAAATAGAAAACTCCAGGAAGCGACCAGACAGGTGTCCGGCGTTCTTCGAGCTCTGCTTCGGCCTCAAGCTGCAACCACCGTATGACGCGAACTCAATGGGAGACCCTTTGATCGTGGACGATGTGCGCCTTTGCGGCAAGATTGACCGTGTGGACGTTTCCGAAAAGGATACCGTTTGTGTGGTCGTAGATTACAAGACGGGTAATGCGCAGACAAGCTGGAGAGAGGTTGCCGAGGGCAGGAGCTTCCAGTTACCGGTCTATTGGATGGCTTGCGAGGAGCTGCTTCTCCGGGGTCGCGGGACCCAGTGCGTGGAGGCCGAACTCTACAGGTTGTGCGGCGACTACGAGAAGGCCGAAAAGGGATTACGCAGAGGTAAATCGGACTGGGAGACCGCCTTGGCTAAATGCCGAGAGTACATAAAGGAATATGCGAAGAGCATCCGATGCGGCATATTCCCGGTCTTCCCTTCGGACGAATGTCCGGGATGGTGCGATTACAAGGAGATATGCCGTTACGAACGCGGCAGGATTGAGCGCAAGATCGAGAAGGTGCTGCCGGATAGTGGGGGGGCGGTCCCTGGGTTGAGCGTGATCCTCGATGCCTTGCGAAAAGAACGAGAGGAAAAACCAGCAGAGTAGGCGGATATAGATGAACCTCACTGGTCAACAGGAAAAGGCGGTCACAACGGTTGATAAAGACCTGTGCGTGATGTCCGGCGCAGGATGCGGAAAGACCCGCGTTCTCGTTGAACGGTTCGTCCACCTGCTGGACCGGCACGAGGCTGCCGTGTCGGACATCGCTGCCATCACTTTCACCGAGAAAGCTGCGCTACAGATGAAGGAGCGTATCAGGGAGGCGTGCCGGGATAGAGCGCGCAACGCTGCATCTCCCGAAGATGTCGCCAGATGGGAAACGCACAGAAGAGAGGTCGAAAACGCGAGGATAGGTACGATACACGGTTTCTGCACGGGTATGCTCCGAGAGTTCCCCGCAGAGAGCGGTGTTGACCCCCATTTCATGGTTATTGACGAGGGAGAAAGTCTCATCCTGCTCGACCGTACGGTCAAGGAAACGCTCAGGTTGCTCGTCGAGGCGGATGACAGCGCAGCGGTCGAGTTGGTGGACGAGTTCGGGTTCGGACGAGCCGCGAGAATGATCGCAGCGTTGTTCCAGGAGATCGACCGCGCGATTAATGGCGCCCGCTCGGCAGCGACCGGCGACGGCGAAAGTATCGCACGCGAGATACGGCGTCTTGGAACCGACCTCAGAGAAGCGGCGCTCGACCGACTCACGCGAGATCCCGAGTGGGCCAGAGAGATCGAATTCCTCTCAGAACACGCAGCGAACAATCCCGACGACAAGAAGGAGATGGCACGCGAGACAATATTAAGCCTCGCCAAGAGACTTGAAACGACCGGCTCGGTTGACGAGAGAGTGGAAGCGCTCGACGCGATAAGCCGGGTGTCATTGAGCGGAGGCAGCGCTAAGAACTGGGCGGACAAGACCGAGATGAAAGCCGTGGGAGGCAGTTTGAAAGCCGCCAAGACGCTTGCCAAGAAGTTGCTGGCAGTATGCGCTCCGGACTCCGAAGAAGTCGAACGGCGCGCGGCGCAGGCGGCCCAATTGCTCGCCCGGACGTTTATCCGTTGCTCCGATAACTACGAGCAGGTGAAACGCGAGCAAAGCGCGCTGGATTATTCCGATCTCTTGATCAAAGCGCGCGACCTGTTACGCGACAACGCGTCGGTGCGCGCGCACTACCGGCAAACGCTCAAGTTCATTCTCGTGGACGAGTTCCAGGACACCGACAGGCTGCAGGCGGCGATCATCCGGCATCTCACCGCGGACGAAACCGGCAAGTACACGCAGAACCGGCTCTTCGTCGTCGGCGACGCGAAACAGTCGATCTACAAGTTCCGTGGTGCGGACGTTTCCGTATTCAGGGAGACCGAGGATAACATTCGCAAAACCGGACGCGTCGTTAACCTCGATCTGACGTTTCGTGCCCGACCGAAGATTGTCAGTTTTGTGAACTATTTCTTCGGCCCGCTCATCGGCGCCGAGCATAAAGAAGCGCTGTACGAGGCTGAGTACGCCGATCTCATCGCAAACCGCACCACAATCTCCGACCGACCGGAAGTCGAGTTTCTCCTGGCGAACCCGACCAACGGCGGTGACACGCTCGAGGAGATGCGTCCTCACGAGGCGGAACTGATAGCGCGTCGTATCCGCCGGATGGTCGAGAACAAGGAATCGCTGGTGTCGTTCGAGGAAGACGGAACGGAAAGCGTCCGGCCGGTCAGGTACGGCGACATAGCGGTTCTGTTCAGGGCTATGACAGGTTTCCCCGTTTACGAGAAGGCGCTGCGCGAGTACGAAATACCGTACTACCTGACATCCGGCGGGGGTTTTTACGGCAGACAGGAGATCAGGGACATCGTCTGCTTCCTGAAAGTGTTGGAGAACGCGGATGACGAGATCGCGCTCGCTGGTGTGCTCAGATCGCCGATGTTTGGCCTGTCCGACAACGCGTTGTACTGGCTGAAACGCGACGGAAAACCTCTTTTCGAAGCGATCCGGGTTGATCACGACCAGTTGAGCGATGAGGAACGCGAGAAACTCGCCAACGCATCCGACATCCTCTCCAGGCTACGCGCGGCGAAAGATCGGTACTCCATATCACGGCTGATCACCGAGATCGTGAACCGGACAGGTTACCTTTGGGTGTTGCGTACGATGTTTCTTGGCAGACAGAAGGTCTCCAACGTGAGGAAGCTTGTGGAAACCGCCCGTGACTTCGAACGGCGAGGTGTACTCACGTTGCGCGACTTCATAGGCTACATCAACGAGTTCGTCACGCAGGAGATCCGTGAGGGCGAAGCGGTCATCGAAGAAGAGAAGAGCGACGTGGTGAAAGTGACCACGATACACAAAGCCAAAGGGTTGGAGTACCCGGTGGTGTTTGTCGCGGATCTTTCCCACGGCACGGCGAACGTGCAAAGACCGGACGTACTGGTCCATGCGAACGGCGCATTCGGGTTGAAACTGACAACCAGTACCGGTGGACTCGAGCCGACCGCGCTTTACAAGCTCATCGCCGACGAGGATAAGGCGAAAGACGTCGCCGAAAGCAAGAGGTTGCTGTACGTCGCGTGTACCCGCGCGAAAGACTATCTTGTACTGAGCGGCGTGCCGGGGAAAGGGAAGCAGGAATCGTGGATGCGATGGTTCGAGTCGAAATACGAACTTACCGACGTTCGCGAGGAAATCCCGTACGGAGACGAGGGCTACACTTTTGCGGTCACTACTGAGATTGGTGCGCCAAAGCCCACAAAGGCAGGCGTGAGTCTCGCGCGGAAGTATAGAAAGGAGTTGGAGGCTTTCGAGACTATCCCGGCCGGAAAGGCAAGCGCAGGGATCGACGCACCGAACATATTCGCCCGAACTGCACCGGTTGCGCGGTCGCTTCGACGCAAGAATCGGTTCTCGGTGACCGAGCTTGAAGATTACGGCGCGTGCCCACGGTTGTACGAGCTCAAGTACGTGTACGAGATACCGGAAGCGGTACTGTATGACGTCGCACCGGCGGTCGCGGCGAAGAGACAACTATCGCCGGCCGAACGGGGCAACGTAGCTCACAAGGTGTTCGAGCTGTGGAGCGGTAATGGGGAACAGGATGTGCGGGAACTCATTCGACACGTTCTGGATCAGAGAAGAATAGTCGACGTCGCTCTCCGAACACCGCTCGAAGACGACATTGTGTCAATGTATGAGCGGTTCACGTCGCAAGACGCGTCCAGGAGGATATTGGCAGCGACTGATGTACGCAGCGAACTGCCGTTCTCGCTCAATCTCGACGGCTCGGTCATCGAAGGTGCGATCGACAAGACGTTCGTAGATGTCGAGGGAGCTCGGTGGGTGCTGGATTTCAAAACCGACAAGGTAACTGCCAAACAGGCGGAAGGACACGCTGAGAAATACAGGTTCCAGCTAGGTATTTATGCCTTGGCGGTATCGCGCCTCACGGACGGGTCGATCCCGCGTGCGTTCCTCTTCTTTTTGACACCGTCGGTGGAGGTCGCGCTACCTGTTGACCAGGAATCGCTCGAACAGGTCGCGGCGGAGGCCGAAAAGCGGATTGCAGGAATACGCGCCGACGATTTCCACCCGGCACCGGACGGATGTGAACATTGCAAATACATCCGACTATGCGATAGATAGAGCAAGCCGCCCGCCTTACCTCCGTTTTGGTGGGACAGACATTCCTGTCTGTCAAAAGCCTCGATACAACACCTACCTCCGTCTTGGTGGGACAGACATTCTTGTCTGTCGACAGTTGCGATACACTGCCTACCTCCGTCTTGGTGGGACGGACATTCCTGTCTGTCGAAACCCTCGACACCGGTAGCCCTTGAGTTGCAGACTGATTCCGCCTATAATTGGCCGAGGTTTTGCCCGGGTGAGGGGAGGAACAGGGTTCAAGTTGTTCAGAATCGAAGGAGGTTGGAATGAGTTACGGTAGGACGTGCTTTAGACTTGTGGCAGGCTTGGTAGCAATTACCGCGATGATGCTGTGTTCCCATGCGCATGCGGCACCGACGTGCACGATCGAGATGGTCATGGACGCCGGGAGCGTCCCGAGGTCGCACGTGCCGGTGAGCGTTGAGATTCCTGTTGGCGAACGCGTGTCGGAGGCAGTTGTATCCGACTTGTTCGCAGACGGCGACACGACTGTGCTGCTAAAGGAAGGTAACGCGACGGTTCCCGGTCAGGTCGAGCGGGTTTTCGGACCCGACGCCACCGTACAAGCGCTGCGACTGTCGTGGATTGTCGAGTCGGCCGATCCGGGCGAGGAGAAACGGTACATCGCGCGGATAGGTGCCGAAAACGCTCCCGCGACCTCTCCAAGGTTTCACTTCAAAGACACGCCCGGTACCTATCTGGACTGCTTCTTCGGCGACCGCCCCGTCTACCGGTACGTTTACGAATTCGATCCGGACCGCCACTACGACACGTTCAAACCGTTCCATCACGTCTACGACTTCGACGGCGCGAACTTCATCACGAACGGTCCCGGCGGGAAGCACGATAACCACCATCGCGGCATGTACATCGGCTGGAGTGAAGTGAAGGTTGGCGACAACACTTACAACCTGTGGGCAATGAGCGACAAGAGCTACCAGCAGCACGTGCAGTTTGTAGATCAGGAATCGAGCGCAGGTCCCGTGCTGGCTCGTCGCGTCGCCATAATCGATTGGATGAACCCGGCCGGCGAACCGCTGATCCGCGAACGGCGCGAAGCGGTCGTTTACAAACAGCCGGGCGAACGGCACATGTTCGACATGATATTTCGTCTCGAAACGCTTGTCGGCCCGATAGATATGCCCGGGGCAAACCTTCATCACGCAGGGTTTCAGTTCCGTGCGGCCGAGGAGGTCGCGTACCACAGAGGTAGCACCAGATACATTATCCCGAAAGGTTCACGTCGAATCGACGATTCCGTGGACGGTTCGTGGTGCGTACAGAGCCCGGTCGTGCTCGAAAGACGGTATGCAATCCACCACATGGACCATCCGACGAACCCGCGACCGACCGTGTACTCGACCAGACAGTACGGGCGGTTCGGCGCGTTTTTCCCGACGTCTCTGGAGCCCGGCAAACCTCTGCACTGCCGGTATCGCGTGTCTGTCTCCCCCGTGAAAGACGGTGTCGGCCTTGACCGTGGACGTTTCGATGTCGCGTACGCTAACTACACCCAACCCCCGGCGGTACGTGTAGTCGGCATCGAGGTTTTGGAATGACGGTGCTGAACCGCGCTCATCCGGAGTCAACAAGGGCCCGCACGGCTTCTTTAATTCTCTGCGCGGACGTGCCGAATCACTTAAGTCCTTCTTCGACTATCTCGAAATTGGACGGGATGTTGTGGATGACAAGGAGGTTGCTCTCCTCATTGAAGTCCATGTAAGATAATGTTTCGCCGGTATTCAGGTCCTTGACGACAGGTGCCTTGCCGCGCAATTTGGCCAGAAGTTCCACAGCCCATTTGGCGTCATCGACCAGGAAGTAGCGTGTCTCAAGTTCCTCGTACGATTCGTAGGTTAGAACGTACGGCGTCGAGACCCAGAGGAACTCCGGTTCGACCCTGTACTCGAGGCCCAACTGTGACAGGACGGTCCTCAGCACCTCGCCTAGGGGTGCATCTGTCAGACGAACCGCCTCTTGCAGCTCGCTCTTAGCGGTCGCCTCCAGCGCGCCGCGCTTCATCGGAGCATCAGCGTCTGTAGGCAACATGACACGCGTGTCAAGAACGATGTTAAGGTCGTAGCTGTTGGACGCGGAATCCAAGATCTGGCGGATGTCCGAGCCAACATCCAGATCCCAATTGCCCCGAACTTCCAGCTTCTTTTTCATACGCTCTATCTGGCGGAGAACCGGCTCGTCATCTCCGAGAGCTAGGCGGCCTTCCTGGTCCTTTCTTAGCGTCCCGCTAATCGTGAAGGGGCGGATCGCTGCCGGGTCTACCCCGACGGGCACGTGAATATCCCCCGCAGCATCTCGTCCGGCCCGGTCGGTGCCGGGACTGACGGACTTCAGCGGCTTCGTTTCACGGCGCAGGACGTCCGACGTTGAAATCCAGATGTACTCCGGCAGAATCCTGTAGTCGAGGCCCATCGGTTTCAGTATAGCCACCAGCGCGTCGCCGGCCGGGATGCGCTTTATGTTTATCCTGGGAGATTCTCTCGGAATGGTGGGTTCCATTCCCTCCGCTCGTGTCGTTGCTGTTCCATCCGGGGACAGCATCACACGCTCGTCAAGGACTGTGTTCACTTCGTAGAAGTCCCTCAGGAAGTCCAACACGTCGCTAATATCCGATCCCGACTCGAAATCAACAGCTACCATCGTGCTCAAATGCGCCAGCATATTATCCAGTTTCTCCTTGACAGAATCGGTGAGTTCTCCCTCCGCGCGTGGAAGTGCCAATCGGCTTTCGACTGATGCAAACGACTCGGTCTGCAAGACGTCCGGCGTCGATATCCAGACGAACTCCGGCAACACCCTATAGTCCAGATCCATCGGCTTCAATATCCCTATCAGGGCTTCGCCGACCGGAAGATTCCCGAGCCACATCCTGGGAGATTCTCTCGGGATAGTTGGTTTTATCTCACCTGCTCGTTGGGCAGGTGCGCCGGCCGGCGGCAACATCACACGCTCGTCAATGACGATATTCACATCGTAGAAGTTCGCCAAGAAATCCGTCACGTTGCTAAGATCTGTGCCCCGGTGAAAATCAGCAGCACACTCGTTACGCAACACTTCTCTCATTTTGTCCAACTTAGCGGTCAGCGACCCCTTTTCCTTGTCGGTCGCAGAAGGAAGCACAAACCTGGTCTCCACCGGCTCAAGTGGCTCCGTCTGCAAAACTGCCGGTGTCGAGACCCATATGAATTCCGGCAGCACTTTATAGGCAAGCCCCGCTGGCTTCAATATCGCTTCGAGAGACTCGTCGAGCGGAATTCGCGGCAGGTAGATCCTGGGCATCGCGCTCTCAACAGTCGGCTCTATACCGCCGATCCGTCGGGCAGGCATTCCCTCTGGAGGCAGTACCACGCGATCGTCAAGGACTATGTTGACCGTGTAAGAGTTTGACACTAAACGGAGCACGTCGCGAATGTCGGTTCCTCTGTCAAAATCGAGCTCGACCAAGGTTTGCAGCTTCTCCCGCATTGCTTCAATCTTCTTGGCGCGGGCGGCTTCCGCCTGTTCCTCCGCAGACGTTTCTGAGGTAGCGGTATTCTCCTCATCTTTTTCTGGAGCTTCTCGGGCATCTGTCAAGGCGACGCAGGCCAACACCGCAAGAAGCGCCACCGCAACAGCGGACCACCGGTACGTGTTCTTCTTGAATCGCGCGATCATGATGATCCTCCTTTTCAACTGCGATTTGTCTTCCAGTATCCCGACCGTCGTGGGGAGACGCCGGGGCTGGGAGAACCGCTCCAGAAGGTGGACGATAGTCTGCCCGTACTGCTTTGATTCGCCAGGATTTGTGCGCGAAAGGGTATGCGCGTCGCACGCGACTTCCCGATCGGCTCGCACGCGGTAAAACGCGTACCAGATGAGCGGGTTGAACCAGTGGACGGCCTGCAGCAGCGTCGTCAGCCAGTTGACGGCCAAGTCGCGGCGTTTGAGATGAGCCAGTTCGTGGAGGAGAACGTAGCGCAACTGACGGCTGTCGAGCGTTTCAACCATACCTTGCGGCAACATGAGGCGCGGTCTGATGAGACCGAACAGCGACGGGCTGTCGACCCGGGGCGATTGAACAATGACGGGGGACCTGCGCACTCCTATCTCTCCCCTGCACTTCTCAAGCAGCTCGAGCACATTCCTGTCGGTGAGGAGCGGTTCACGCCTGACTCTCAGCGACAGAACAAAGCTCTCAGCCAACCCGTAAGCGGCTAACGCGAGCGCACCGACAAGCCAGATCGTCGGTACGATCTCGGAGTAGAGCACCACCCGCCGCAGACGCCGCCAGTTCCATGCACGCCTCGGGACGGTCGCAAGAGCCGTTGCGTAACCCTCGGATTCTGAGACACGTACCACAACATCCGGCGCGGTTGTCGGCGCCGTCGGGATTTCCCCCAGGACGAACGTGGTCCGGCTCTGCTGCCTGAAGGAGAACAGGTTGAACAGGCTGAAACCGCTTTCCAAAGTCCACGGCATCGCCAGACGCGCTATGAGGAGGAACCATAAGGCGTAATGCCATTTTGGAGCCAGCTTGCGGCGCAGCACTGCCTGTACCACGAGAATAAGGCAGATCAGAACGCTTGCCTGCGCCGACGTGCGAAGAACCCACCGAAATACCGAGGCCAAAGGTCCGGCGAGTGCCATCGTTTATCCCCCCTCTTCTTCGAGAATACGTTTAAGCTCCGCGATCTCTTCCGGCGACAACTGCTGATTCTTCAGGAAGTGCACCAGCATAGGTTTCAGCGCACCTCCGTACATGCGTTTCAAGAACGTACGGCTCTCTGCCGTCATGCATTCCGCCTCTTCGACCAGCGGATAATAATGGTACGCTTTGCCTTTCTTCTCGAAACCGATGGCGTTCTTATTGAGCAGCCGGTTGATCAATGTCTTTATGGTCTTCGGGTGCCACGTCGTTGTGGGCGCCAGAGCATCGACCACCTCGTTCGCCGTGCGCGGCGATTCCTGCCACAGCACCTGCATGACTTGCCATTCCGCCTCTGTTATTCTTGGTATATCTTTCATGTCAACCTCCTCCTATTACGCCTCTAATACGTCTATAGTATTACACAGATAATCGGAAATGTCAAGCAAAAAATGCGCCCTTTCAAGCCTGATGGAAGTAGGGATATGGAGAAAGCGGGCTACTGCGCCGGAGATAAGCTACTTGTACAGTTGGATGTAGTTCCCGTACGCGCCGAGCACCTTCTTAACGTAGTTCCGCGTCTCCTCGAACGGGATGGTTTCGATGAACACGTCCAGATCTTCCGAGCCGGTACCGGCCGCAAGCCACTTTTTGACGTTGGCGGGCCCCGCATTGTACGCGGCTAGCACGTGCACAAGTACGCCGTCAAACTCATCCCAGAGGTAATTGAGGTACCACACACCGAGTGTCAGGTTGACGTCGCGGTCAGGAAGCGATTCTTCATCGTACCCCTCGATGTCCATCCTGGACGCGATCCAGCGGCCGGTTCCAGGCATGATCTGCATGAGCCCGACCGCACCCGCGCTGGACACCAGCTTCCCGTTCAAGCGGCTCTCCTCCCTCATGACGGCGTGTATGATTAGCGGGTCAATCTCGGTGTCTGAGACGAGTTCCTGGACCTGCCGGACGTGTGCAAGAGGGTACAGGTAGGGCAGAATGTCCGCAAACTCCGTCCGACCGTCGGGATTTGCGCTGGCCCGCTCGGCGGTGTCCACACACCTGTCGAACGCCTCGACGTAGAGGAAAAGTTGCGCCCGCACCGACGGGTTGGCGGGCGAAACCGCCAGGATCAACTTGTCCAGATCCCAATCCGCTTCCGGCAGTTTATGTCTGAGCAGGAAGTTCGCACGCGTTGCAAGTCTCTGCGCTTCCTCGCTCAATCCGGTCGGCGGGGATGCGCTGAATAAAGCCTTATTTCGTGTGCTCTCTCCCGGAGAAAGTCTGGCCGGCAGTATCATGAACCATTCCTTCCCGAGCCGCACGCGGTACGCGCGTCTGAAACCTATCGCGCTGAGCTGTCGAAGCGCCGCCCATGCTCGGTAACTGCAAAACGCGGCGGGCTTCACCTGTGCCGAACGGGACAGATAGTGCGCGGCGATATGGCTTTTGCCCCACGCCAGATAAGCTTTGCCGGCCCAGTACGGCGCATCGTCAACGAGTCTGTCGGCCGCCACGTTCGTCGCCTCGACGAAAAGCTCCGCCGCGCGGGCGTAATCTTCCGAGAGATACGACATCAAACCGGCCCGAAACAGCGCGTCGTCCGCCAGGATCGAACCGGGATGATCATGCCCCAGCTTCACGTACTGAGCGAGCGCTTCTTCCGCCATGCCGCCCCTATCGTAACTTCGCGCCAGGTCCCACTGCGCCTGAACGGCGTACGACGTGCCGGGATACTCGTTCCGCACACGCTGCCGCATCCAGAGAGCATCCGCTCCGTAACCGCGACGTTCGCTCAGGGAGGCGCTTTCGAGAAGTGCCTGCGCTCCGGACGAGGTGTCGGGAAACTGGTCGGTAACCGTCGCGTACATCTCAATCGCGTCATCCGGTCGGTCGGCGCCCGCGTACGCCCGCGCCAAATCGAGCATGACCCCTGCCCGACGTCCGCCGACGCTCTCGTCTTCGAGAATCTGCTCGCAAATCTCTATGACCGTTTCGTGCCGCTTCCGTGCTGCAAAAACGCGGATTGCATCGAGCTTACCCACGGTGCTGCCCGCCCCGGCAAGGTATTCCGCGCCGAGCAAAGCCTGGTCGGAACGTGGTGCCAGCTTGCACAGTCGTTCGAACGTCCGCAGGGCCTTATCCTCCGACCCCATCTCCGCGTATACCGAACCGAGCAGATACAACGCCTCCGGCTTATCGACGGAGGACGGTTGGACCCCGAGCGCCTGCTCAATCTGCGTCGCCGACTCTCTCAATAGGCCGCTATCGGCGAGAACGCGCCCCAATTCGAGCCGCGCGTACGGTATGGCGGGACTTTCGGAGAATCTGCTGAGCAGCTCGTCGAGTGCGCTCCGTGCCCGATCCAGTTCGCCGACCTCTCTGTAGGCGCGGGCCGCTCCGAGCAAGGCGTAATCGGCGAACTCCGACCGCGACGACGCAATCCGTTCGAACTTCTCGAGCGCTCCTTCCCATTCACCTGCCTGTTCGAGCAGGCGCGTCTCGAGATACGGTTCACCCTGGCGCGCGTCAAACGTGGCGCTGCGCAACGATATGGGCGAAGACGAACCCATTGACGCGACTAGCATGACGATAACCAGAAAACTCATCAGCATAGCAGCCTAACACCACCCTCTCTGTCTATTCTCGATACAGACTGCCGCACTATAGCCCGTGCCTTTACGATTCACGCACTACCTCAAACCTCGCTTATCCGCCGCCGTCGACACAAGAAACCGGCTTGCACGACAACGGCACCGAGCGCGTCAGCTACAACGTCGGCTAACTCGTCGCTGCGAGCTTCAACAGTCATCTGGATCAGTTCGTTCAATATTCCAAAAAGTATCGAAAACACCAAGGGGACTATGATAAGCGTCTCGATTCGGTACGGGCGTCCCGCTTTTCTCAGGCTCATCGATGCGAGCCAGCAAAGCAGCGCGTACCCGCAGAAATGAACGATCTTGTCCGCCATCGGGAGAAGAAAAAACTCTCTGCCGGGCGGGTTCGGGGTTATCGAAACCCACAGAATTATCGCACACCATACGAGAGTCGCACATGCGTAACGTAATTCGAAACCGCGAATTGTCACAGTGGTCCCCGTCTCAAAAACCGCCGCGTCTCTCGTTTCAATAGGTTTCCGACGAGACTCCGGCGAAAAGCTCACCACGAAGCGCGGCCGGGTGCGGATACCCAGCAGCACAGTCCCTGAAAATCGAACTGGAACGAGAGAATGCGCGCATCTTCCTCCGCGAGAGCCTTGGCGACGAGCGGCTGCCGCTCAGGTTTGCAGTAGAAGAGTAGACAACCTCCTCCACCGGCACCCAACGCCTTCCCGCCGATGGCTCCTTCCCGTTCAGCGATCTCGAAGAACCGTTCGATCTGGTCGTTCGTGACCGAGGGATGAAGCCGTTTCTGGTTGCGCCAATTCTCCGTCAGTAGCGTCGCGAACTTGTACAGGTCGCCTGCAATAAGCGCCGTTCGCATATCGTACGCTATTCTCTTGAGCTCACCTATCGCCCCGACAGTTCCGGGTTCTTTCCGCTCGAAATTGCCCACAACGCTGGCATGTATGTCTCCGGAGAGCCGAGATTTCCCCGTATAACACAGCACGAGGTTCTTCTCCAGCTCGAATATAAGCTCTTGCGGAAGATCCAGGCGCGAGTACCGGACGCGTTCGCCCTCGAATTCGAGGAAGTTCACCCCGCCCAGAGCGCTTGTGTAATGATCCTGCTTACCGCCGCGTATGCCGAGCTCAGCCCGCTCGATGTGGCTGGCCATTTCCGCGACCTCGTAGTCCACCATATACTGTCCGCCGTATCTTCCGAGCGCCCCGATCAATGCTACGCCCATAGCTGCCGACGTGCCCAGACCGCTGCCCGCGGGCGCTCTCGACTGGGTGGCCATCTCAAATCCGCCGGGCACTTTCATCTGTTTTATCGCCGCCTTAACGAGATCGATGTTACCGTCGTACTCGAGTTTCCCGATCTCCTCGGCTTCGATATACGTGTCAAAGTCGGTTGAGTATATCTTGACACTCTGATCATCTGGCGAAGAAGGGTCATCCCCATCGTGGGGCATAAGCGACGCATAAGAATAGACTGTTATAGCGGCGTTAGTCACCGCCCCCGGTGGATCTACCGCGAACTGCGCTACGTCCGTCCAACCGCCGGCAAAATCTATACGAACAGGTGCCCTCGAGCGAAATATCATTTCTCGTCCTCCCATATTTGAAAGAAGTTCACGAACTGTTCCGGGTGCGCCCCGACATACTTCTCGCACACGTTCGCGACCAGCTGCGTCAGTTGTCGCACAAGCTCCTTTTTGTCCCCGCCTTCCGGAGGATAAATCGGATCCTCGAATATCAGCTCGAACGAGTCGTCCGGCTGCCTGACCATGAAGGCGGGCAACAGAGGAGCTCCCGCTACAAGACAGAACCGGGCCGGTCCCACAGGGAATTTAGCCGGTTTGCCGAAATACTCGACCTCTATACCGGTGCCCGTGAGATCTCTATCGCCCACAAGAAGCACCAGCTCGTTTCGTCGGAGCGCCTCCAGACAGGGTCGGGTACCCCGTGTTAACGAATATGTCCGGACGCCTTTCAACTCGCGCTGCCTGTTGAACAACTTTGTGACCGACTCCTGCTCGTGGTCGAGCGCTATACCGTGCACGGGGTACCCCATGCTCACCAGCTTCGCGCCGCCGAACTCCCAGTTGCTCAGATGGGCGCTTATAAGAATGACACCTTTACCGTGGCTCCGTGCTTCGTCGAGCTTTTCTCTGCCGCGCGCGATCACACGCTTCTCAAAAAACCGGCGGCCGAGACGGGCCATTCGGAAGAACTCTCCTATCGACTTACCGAAATTACGGTACGTCTCGTGTGCGACCCGGTCGATTTCCTCCTCGCTAGTTCCTTCACCGAGTATAACCCTCAGATTCGCCAACATAGCCTTCTTGAATTCATCATCGGCACGATAGTTCTTGCCCGAGAATACGTTTGCCACCCAGTACATCGCCCGCCAAGGTAAGGTCAGCGCGAGCAATTGGATCAACCTGTGCTGCAAGTACTCTTTCATGGTTCGCTCTCGTCTCGCGACAATCCGGTCTTCGACAACAAAAGGTGCGCCCGCCCCAATACCATTCGCCAGGTTACATCCTACCAAAACTCGCGGGAAAACGCCAGACAGCGTACCGTCTCAGGCAAGCTCTCACCTTCGAATCAGAACCTCGGCGGACCGAGCACCTGCGCGTTCCGCCGGACCCTCTGATCATGACAAGTGATTGCATGTACCCCTAAAGGGGTGTATAATGCCCTCGGGAACCGACTTACAAGGAGGTGTGACAAATTGAGCACGACGAGTTATATCCTGTACGCTACGACCGGTTTCTCAGCGTTTGAACCGACCAGAATGCAGTGGGCGCTTGTCATTATCGGGCTAATTGTGCTCGGGATCGCGCTGTTGTTGGAGATAATCAGAGCACAGGTCGCGAGAAGAAGAAGGGCTGACGATCTGTGGCGCGATTTCGAGGAAGTCGCGATCGAGAGAGGTCTGAGCGCGACAGAGCTCAACATATGCAGGGAAATGGCTCGAGACACAGTACCCAATAGACCTCTGCGGTTGTTGACGTCGAAAGACGTGTTCGATGAGTGCGCCGGGAAACGGATGACAGCGCTGCGTTCGAGCGGTGCGACGGACGAGGAGCTGGAGTCCGCGAGCGACGCCCTTGGCGATATCCGAAGGAGGCTCGGGCTCACATTTGTTCCTTTTGGCCGACGGCTGCACTCGACAAGGGGGCTCCAACCCGAGCAGAAACTGACGATCGAACTCAAGAAAGGGGCCTCCGGTACGAGGTTCGTTGCAGCGGTTCTGGACGTTACCGATCTCGGAATCCTCATCTCGCCGCCTGAAAGCGGAGCCGGCCAGGTTACTCTGGAACCCGGGCAGGATGTCGCCGTGGCATTCTGGCGTGGCGACGACGCGCGGTACTCATTCAGGACAAAGGTGCTCAAGTCGTTTCACTCGCCGAAACTGGCGATCGTGCTCGGGCACGCACAAAGGCTGGAAAGAACGCAAGCGCGAACCTTCTATCGAGTGAGGGTCTCTCTGCCAACGAAAGTGGCTGAGCTGGCGTTGAAGGATCCCGAAGAATTGGAACGCGCGTCAGATGTTCGGTTGCTCCCGTCAAGCGGTCATTTGCAGGGCACAATCGGTTCCTTGAGCGGTGGTGGCGCATCAATGGTGTTGAAATCGCGCGTAAACGTGGACGACCTGTTGCGCGTTGAAATAGACCTCGCTCGCGCCTACGCCGATATCGAAAAAGCCGTGCCCGAAGACGTGACCGGAACTGAGAATCTGGAGGCCGCCTGCAAGGTGGTCAGCGTCTCGGCGCTCCCCGGGCCTCGCTACCTCGTCCGGGCAAGCTTTGCCCTAATCAACGAGACCGACAGGGACAAGATCGTGCGGTTCGTCAATGTTAAGGAGCAGAAGCTTGCGAAGGAGGACTCGGACGAGGACTGACAAACCGGCTCAGGAATGAACAACGACCATCTCGAAAACGAACAGGTGCGTTTGGCGGATATCGTGAAACGCGGCGTAGCGGTAGCCGACGCCAACATACCTTTTATCGCCTTCTACTTCGCCGTGGACTACCTGACGAGATGGGGCCTCACCCAAATCGCGACCCAGGTTGTCGGTGCGGGTGGGGAAGCACCCCTCAACCAAGGCCGACTCACTCTGTTTCTTTCGATTTCCTGTGTCGTCGCCAGTGTCGTCCAGGCTTTCCTGGATTGTATTATCGCCAGACTCCTGAGGAAACAGGTTTTGGGTATCCAGCCCGATGCGGGGTTGTTAGTGGGCGCCAGCCTACGGAAGTTCTACTTGCGGATGTTGCTGCTCAGCGCGATTTACGCCTTGCTAAGCGCGTTCGCCTTGCAGTTGGCAGTGCTGGTCCAGTTGCCGCTTCCCTACCCTGCAATCTACATTCCACTGCGATACGTCGCTGCTTTCGTAATATGGCGGGATTGTAGTTTGCGCGTAGCGTTTGCAGGTCTCTCCAGGTTCCTGTCGGCACATTTGAGGACTTTCTTGCCGGTATGGCTTGCTGGAACGGTCATCTGGTTCGGCGCGGAGCTGACCTCTCTGGCACCTGCGTCGAGCAACCTGTTGTTCCAGGGACTGGTCACCTTAGTGGTGGCATACTTCGATTTTGCCGTTGTGGCAACGGCCCTCGTTTCATTCACCATGCTGGAAAGGAAACAGCAAGAGGTTCACGCGTAACTTAACCATGAGTTTCTGGATCAAGAACCGGAAAAGAGGTACGGTGGTCTCATTCAACGTCACCGGCATCCTCGCGGCTGCCGCAATCGCCTGTCTGCTTTTGTCGGCGGTTATCCTTCCCACACTTCTATCGAGAAGAGGTTCACAATTGCGCGCTGCAATGTACCGCACCGAGGCGAACCTCACGGCGATCGAATCGGCAATACGAGCGTACAGCGACAGATACGACGCCCTGCCTCCAAGCGGCCGGAAGGGCCTCCAACTCGCGGTAGACGAGCTTAACCGCGAGGTCACTTTCTTTCCCGAAGGGGTACCCAGAGACGGATGGGGCAGAGGCTACATCCACGTCAACAGCGACGACTACAAGAGTGAAAACTCGATGGCGATCAGGGATGCAGCATCCGAACTGTACCACAACCCGGGCGGATACCAGCTCTACTCGCTCGGGCAAGACGGTAAACGAAGCGCAGAGGACGGCCAAATGGCCGGTGACCGCCTGAACGAAGATAATATAAACAACTGGGATGCCAAACAGTCGTGGCGAAACGTCTACAAGCGCCGTGCGCAAGTAGATGTCCCCGACACAAACGAGGAGTGAGCACACATGGAGACAATCGAAGCCATCCGGTCGAGACGTAGCATAAGGCAGTTCGAGCGACGGGAGGTCTCGCGCGAGCTGCTCGAGCAACTTGTCGACTGCGGCCGGCTCGCCCCGACCGCGAACAACGTTCAACCGTGGGAATTCGTTGTGGTAACAGACGATTCGGTCAGGAACCGCATCGCCGCCATGACCGATCACGGGAAGTTTATTGCGGATGCCCAGGCCGTGATCGCCGTTTTCTGCAAGGACACGAAGTACTACCTTGAAGATGGCTGTGGGGCGACTAACAACATTCTCGTTGCGGCGGCCGCGCTCGGTCTCGGTGCCTGTTGGGTGGCCGGTGACAAGAAAGTCTACTGCCAGGATGTAATGGACGTCCTCAATGTGCCCGCAGGGTATAAGCTCGTCAGTCTGATACCGGTCGGATACCCCGCTGGACCTCCTCCAAAGGTCGCGAAACGGCCGGTGGCCGAGGTTCTTCACTGGGAGAGCTTCTAGAACGCCTTCACCGGGGGGGGCGCAAGCCGGAGAGATCAGGATGGATCAATCCTTATGAACAAGCTGATCTGTATTCTATTGACACTGTTGGGGGGAGCATCAATGGCAGCCTCGCAGGAAATGACGATTCAACAAGAAACCGACGGTTACATCGTCCGCCTGGGCGAAACCGAGTGGGCGCGGTTCGACACGCCGTGCCTCGGCGGGAAGATTGAACCCGAAGTGAGCGTAAACGACGAAGGGGACGGATGGAAGAGCGTCCGTATGACCTGGCAGGTGGACCGGACTATCCAGCAGGATGAACTCGCCATCACGTTCTCGCTGGATTTCACGCCCGACTTGTGGTGGGCACCTCATCTGGCGCCGTACGAGGGGTACTGCATTGCGCAACACGTGTTCCGCTCCCCGGCACTCATCGCAGCGCACGGATCCGACCTGCTGGTGATCGTGCCTCAACTCGAGATCGTCGGCAAGCGCGAAGACAACCCCTGGTTCATGGATTACGACATCCCGGCGCGAAAGATGTGGCTCGGGATGACACGCACCTCTATTCCAACCCACGTCCTCTACAAGAAGGAACCGGGTATGACGTTCGAACCGGGCGCGGTCGAACTGGGTTTCTTCATCTGCGCCTACCGAGATGTGGACACCCCGTGCAACCCGTGGGCACGTGTGTCGCGCTTTCTCTGGGAGCGGTACGCCCGGCCGCTTTACGCCCAGGGCGAACCCGTCCGCGTGCCGATGGACACGTACGTGCGCCACACTTACAACTGGGCCTTCGACACGTGGGAGAACGCGGTATGGCAGGAGTTCGAGCTGAACGACAAACGCGTGGGCGGACCGGCTTTCATTGTCAACTTCTCCCAATCACCCAACTATCCCAGCGAATACGATCTCCGCGAGTTCCTCTCGATCTGGAACCAGGCCTGGTTCTCCACATTGCGTGCTGCTTCCGGCATGTACCGGTTCGCCAAACGGAACAAAGACGACGATCTGCTGCGCCGGGCAAACTTGGTGAAAGAGCTTACTCTGTGCGCTCCGATGCAAAACGGGCTTTTTCCGTCCGTGTACCGCACGGAGATGGAGCGCGTCGAGCTGGGAGGCAAGAAGGTCAACAGGTCTAGAGGCTGGCAGACAGGTTACTGGACCAACTCGAACCGGGTGCCCTGGAAGAGCGGTGTGACGGACAGATGGTACCATCTTCTCGACGCAAGCTGGACGTGCCTGCTCATGCTCCGTTGGTATGAGGAACTCGACCAGGACGCGCGACTGCCGGAGTATGCCAAGACGTATGCCGAACGATTGCTAACTCTGCAGGACGAGCGCGGCTTCTTCCCCGGTTGGCTGCATCCGGAAACGCAGGAGCCCTGGAAGCATTATCGCGAAACGCCCGAGACCAGCATGAGCGTTACGTTCCTGCTCAAGCTGGGCGAAATCACGGGAGAAAAGAGGTACCGCAACGCCGCCCTCAAGGCAATCGAAGCTGTGCTGGCGGAGATTGTGCCCGAAGGCCGGTGGGAAGATTTCGAGACGTACTTCTCGTGCTGCCAATGGGGCTACCCGGAGTTTCTTGAAAAGCGCATTCCGCGTAACGGCATGTACAAACAGTGCAACTTCTCGATGTTCTGGACGGCGGAGGCGTTGCTCGCGGCTTACCGTGCGACCGGCAAAGAACGCTACCTCAAATGGGGCCGCCGCACACTGGACGAGCTGAGCATGACGCAACAGACCTGGCAGCCGCCGTTCATCTACGTGCCGGCGCTGGGCGGGTTCGGCGTTATGAACTGCGACGGCGAATGGAACGATTCGCGCCAGTGTTTGTTTGCCGAACTGTTCATGGACTATTACAGGGAGACGGGCGATCCACACCTGTTTGAACGAGGTGTCACCGCTCTGAAATCGAGCTTCATCATGATGTACTGTCCTGAGAACCCACGGCAGAAAGTCCTCTGGGAGAAGGTGTGGAAACACTTTGGGCCGGAAGACTACGGGTTCACGATGGAAAACTACGGTCACGGCGGAGCCACCTCGAAAGAGGGCGAAGGCGTCGGCAGCTTCACCATTTTCACGTGGGGCAACGGTGCGGCAAGCGAAGCACGCGCACGCATCCACGACCATTGGGGCGACGTCTACATCGATCGACAGCGCGGACAGGCATTCGGTATCGACAGCATCGCAGTCGAGGCGAGCGAAGACGGTTTCCTGCTGAAAGATCTCGCTGACGCACCGCGCGACGTGCGTGCAGTGTTCGACGACGGAACATCAAGAGCCGTCCGTCTCGACGGCGAGGTTAAAGTAGAAGAATAGCCCACCGAGACGAGGGCCATCGACCGCGCAGCCCGCGCCATTGTGTCAGAGCCTAACCCGAGGCGGCGCGCTTAAGCCGTGGGTCGAGGATGTCGCGCAGACCGTCACCGAAAAGGTTGAACCCGAGGACCGTGATTACGATGGCCAGGCCCGGACAAAGACAGATCCACGGTTTGGTGTAGATGAAAGGCTGACCAGCCGTAATCATCGAACCCCAGCTTGCCAGAGGTGCCTGAGCGCCCAGACCGAGAAAGCTGAGCCACGCCTCGGTGAGTATGTTACCCGCGACACCTATTGTCGCCGCTACAAACACAGGAGCAAGCGCGTTGGGCAGCAGATGTCTCGCTATGAGCCTTCGCGGTCTGACGCCGAGCGCCCGCGCGGCTTCCGCAAACTCGCGTTCTTTCACGGACAATATGGATCCACGAACAAGCCGCGCGATCCCCGCCCAGTTCACGATCCCCAACACGATGAAGATCTTGGTGATACTCGGTTCCTCGAACACCGCGATGACAGCCATCGCAAGAAGCGCGGTCGGAAACGCGAAAAACATGTCCGCAACACGCATGAGCGTCTGGTCAACCCAACCGCGGTAATGCGCCGCTATCGCCCCGACAAATATCCCGATCGCAAGCGATATCATCTCGGCAAGTATACCCACCTGCAACGATATCCGTGCGCCGTACACTATCCTGCTGAAAATATCCCTTCCGAGATAGTCCGTACCCATAACGTGGCGGCCCGACGGGCTCTCGAGGGCCTCTTCCAGGTTGGCCTCGTACGGGTCGAACGGTGCGATCGCGGGCGCAAGTGCCGCCACGACAACCAGCAGCACGACTATCAACGCGCCGGCAAGCGCAACCTTGTTTTTCCGAAGCTGCTGCCAGCTTTCTCTAATCAACCCCATCGTCAGCCCTTATTAGCGAAACCGTGTCGGTTTCTTGCCGGGTCTCTTCTCATTCTTCCAGTTTCACCCTCGGATCTATGGCGCAATAGGATATGTCAACGAGCAAGTTGATGAAAACGAACGACAACGATAACAAGATCACGCCTCCCTCTATCACGGGAACGTCGCGCATACGAATAGCGTCAACCATCGCGCGTCCTATCCCCGGCCACGCGAAGACCGTCTCGGTTGCAACCGCACCGCCCAACAGCCCGGCGAAATTGAGACCGATCACTGTTACTATTGGGATAAGCGCGTTTTTCAGGCCGTGTTTGACGACGGCCGCACGCGGTCCGAGTCCCTTTGCTCTTGCGGTTCTCAGGAACTCCATCCCTATCACCTCGAGCAGGCTCGAGCGGGTCATCCGCGCGATGTAGCCTATGTAAACCATGGACAACGAGACCGCGGGCAGCGCCAGATGGCGAAGGTCTCCAGCGGTACCGTACCCCGCCACAGGCAACCATTTCAGACGCGCGGCGAAAACGAGCATCAGCATCAGCCCGAGCCAGAACACCGGCGTCGATATACCGATGAGTGATGCCACCATGACAGCCCCGTCCACCGGCTTGTTACGGTTCAACGCTGCCAGCACCCCGGCGGTTATCCCGATAAGAACCGCGAGACCCAGCGCGGCGGTTCCCAGCTTGAGCGTTGCCGGCAACCGTTCGAACAGTATCTCCTTGACGTCCCGGCGCTGCCGATACGATCTGCCCAGATCGCCCCTGAGCAGTCTTCCAAGAAACCGGACGTACTGCACGTGAAACGGTCTGTCAAGGCCGAGCTCTTCCCGGATCACCGCCTCGGTATCCGGGTCGCCGTGCTGACCCATTAGCAGCCGTACGGGATCCCCGGGTATGACAAACATCAGAACGAACACCATCGTGGCTATGCCGAACAGAACGGGTACGGTCAGCACCAACCTTTTCAGTATGTATCGGTACATAAACTCTTTTCCACCAATATTTTATCCGCCGGCGTCAATATACACGTCATCCAGTGGGATCGCGAAATCGCCCTGGCGCGAGAAACGGATGCCTTTTACATGCCGTTTCACCATAGCCACGTCGCGGTAATAGTATACGAACAGCCAGGCGGCGTCATCCACAGCTATCCTTTCCGCTTCTCTGTAAAGTCGTTGCCGCTCCGTCCAATCGGTCGAAGAACGCGCCTCCTCGACCAATTTGTCAAAATCAGGATTGCTGTACCAGGTCGAGTTTCCCGCTGCCCCAAACTGCTTGCTGTCGAGCAGAGTATAGAGAAAATTGTCCGGATCCGGAATGTCCGCTATCCATCCGGTGCGGAAGAAGGCCGGTTCACCAGCGTACATCGCCTGCCAGTATGCCGCCGTATCTATGTTCTTCAGTTTCACCCGCACACCAACCTTCTTGAGACAATGCTGCACGTACTCGCAGATCCGTTGATGTCCCGGGTCCGTGTTGTACCATAATGTTATGACCGGCAACCCTTCGCCGTTAGGATATCCGGCTTCGGCCATGAGCCTCCTCGCCATATCAGGATCGTATTCGTACCCCTTGAGATCGGGATCATATCCCGGCATGCCAGGCGGCAGCACGCCGCCCGTGGCCGGCACAGGAACGCCCTCCTGTATGACGTCACAGATGCCTTCCCGGTCAACGGCGTAGTTGAACGCCTGACGCAGCTTCCGGTTGCCTTTGAACGGTTCTTTCTCGTGGTTGAACCCGAAATAGTACGTAGCCAGTATCGGCCAGATCTTCACCTCATCAGGATAGTTCTGGCGAAGATCCACGACTCTTCCGGGCGGGAGCTGATCCATGAAATCCAGTTCGCCAGCCAGATACTCCTCCAGCGCGACGCTCGTCTCAGGCAACACCTTGAACGCAACGCGCCGCAGCTTGGGCGGACCGCCAAAATAATCGTCAAACGCCTCGATCACAACCTCAACGTCATGTTTCCAGGAGACGAACTTGAACGGCCCGCACCCTACCGGATGGGACGTGAAATCCTCGCCCCATTTCTCGACCTCCTCCCGGGGTACCGCGCTCGCCCCTTCCATACAGAGCTGTGCCAGAAACGGTGCGAACGGTCTGCGCAGTCTCAGCTGAAGAACGTGTCTCCCCAACACATCTATACCGGAAACGGCTTCGGTTTCCCCGCTCGAGAACTCCTCCGCTCCCTCAATCTCCTCGAGCACCCATCTCCTCTCCGATCGCGTCCGCCGGTCGAGCACACGTTCGAACGAGTACCTGAAATCCTCCGCGGTCACCTCTCCGCCGTTGTGAAACCTGACGCCTTCGCGCAGCCGGAACGTGTACGTCAGGCCATCCGGCGAAACATCGTAACTCTGCGCAACTGCCGGCACGATCTCCAGCGTCTCGGGCACAAACCGCACAAGCCCTTCGAACACCTTGAGAACCACCACACCCGAATCAGTGCTCGTCGAATGGGCCGGATCGAGCGTCGAAGGGTCACTGCTTAGACGGTAGCGCAAGGTCGCAATGTCGCGTTTTTCGACAGGCTTTCCGCAGCCGTGGACAACTGCCGCGGCGAGAGACAACGTCAAAACAACCCGCCCGGCTGTTGAGCAAAGCCGGTCCAGAAAACGATTCGCAGCGGTCGGTCGCATATTATCCCTCATACCTCGTGATTCTTCGGGCCGTTAAACTCACCTACCACCCGATTAGATTGTATGTATTGCCGGTGTCTATTTCAAGCGGCGCACCTTAAAGCAGGACATACACCGGACACTTTTTGATGTTGCGGTGCAGTTAGCAAGCTGCTATAATCGACAACGCAGCGTGGGCGAAACTAGGGGGCAATCTCGTGGCGCGTTACTATCTCACCCTATGGCTCGTGCAGATGTGCCTATGCGCGTGGGGTGCGCTGGCAACGGCGAAAAAGGGCGCGTACTCCAGAACGATGGTGCTCGCCACGGTGGGGTTTGTCATCATGATGTTGGGCTCGCTCGTGAGCCTGCTCGGCGACGGGATCGCCCGGTTCGTCCCGGTCGCCGAAGAGTTCGACGATGTTTTCTACCTTCTTACCAACCTGTGGACCGTGGCCAACGTGGTAGGCCTGTTTCTCATAGTTCTCGGAGTGGAGTTGTCTTACAGGGAACACAGGTTCCGCCGGCGCCGATAATCAGTCTTGTCGGGGCGGGTTTTCCCTGATTTTCTTACGAATTTCCTCCAATCTTCTCGCAATCTCGGTTTCATACCCTCGGTTCGTCGGCGAATAATACCTGCCGTCCTCGACACCATAAAACTGTTCGACGACGGCACCTTCGTGATCGTGCGGATATAGATAGCCCTCGCCGCGTCCGAGCCGTTTCGAACCCGGATAACCGGCCTCTTTCAGATGCCGGGGTACAGGTACGGTTCCTTCCTCGTGCACGTCCTTCCTCGCCTTGCCGAGCGCCACGTACGAAGCGTTGCTCTTGGGCGCCGTCGCGACGTAGACCGTGGCCTGAGCGAGCGGTATCTGCGCCTCCGGCATACCGATGAACTCGCACACCTGCCATGCCGCGTTAGCGACGACGAGCGCCCGCGGGTCCGCATTGCCCACGTCCTCCGCAGCCGCTATGGCGATACGCCTGGCGATAAACCGAGGGTCTTCCCCGGCCTCCAACATTTTCGCAAGCCAGTACAGAGCCGAGTCGGGGTCCGAACCGCGCATACTCTTGATGAAAGCCGATATCGTATCGTAGTGATCGTCGCCGGTCCCGTCGTACACGACAGCTTTCTTCTGAATCGACTCCTCGGCAACCTCCCGTGTGACGACAACCGTCCCGTCCTCGTTCGGCGCGGTCGTTAGCACAGCTATCTCGAGACCGTTAAGCGCCACGCGAGCGTCGCCGTTCGAGTACCGCGCGAGATGTTTCAGCGCGTCGTCGGTGAGCTCCACCTCGTTGTCCGGAAAACCCCGTTCCTTATCCTGTACCGCACGACGAAGTACCGTCTCGATCTCGTCCTCGCTCAACGGCTCCAGCTCGAAGATCTGCGATCTCGACAGAAGCGGCGCCACGACCGAGAAGAACGGGTTCTGGGTCGTCGCACCGATGAGTATGATCGAACCGCTCTCGACGTCCGGCAGCAGCGCGTCCTGCTGCGTCCGGTTGAACCGATGGATCTCGTCGATGAAAACGATGGTCCTCTTCCCCGACACGCGTTTTCGCTGTTTCGCGGCCGCGATAAGCTCCCTGAGCTCCTTCACGCCGGAGGTTACCGCGTTGAGCGTCTCGAACGCGGACTTCGTCCGGCGCGCGACTATCCGGGCGAGCGCCGTCTTGCCGCTGCCGGGCGGACCGTACAGGATCAGCGAGCGTATTCTGTCCGACTCGATAGCGCGACGCAGTATCTTGCCGTCTCCCAGGAGCCGCTCCTGCCCGACAAATTCCGACAGGTCGCGCGGAGTCATCCTTCTGGCAAGCGGAAAGTCCTCCGCAAGTTTGGCCTCGTCTTCACCTTCAAAAAGGTCTGTCATCTCCTCCTCGAGCTCCGCTCAGCAGGAATTGGAACGTAAAATGCTCGGAAGACCGGTTTGAGTCAGAAGATGCCCGCTGCTACTTGACTCGCTAAACCGAGCCGGTCGCAACTCTCACGTATCGGGAGTCACACACGCCATCATACTCAATCGGCATACAGTGTGCCGGTTCAGAAAACGGCACAGATTATTCCCTGAACCGTTACTCGGGCACTTGCGGCTTCCTGATGTGGACGATCAGAGTCCGCTTGTCACGGTTCAACAGCAGCACAATCCAACCGCCAGGCTCAACATCTCCCGCCGCCTTCCGGAAATCGGTGACGTTCTTCACCGGCTGTCTGTTGACCTCAAGTATGACGTCCTCGCGCAGCACTCCTTGCCTCGCCGCCAGTCCCGTCGGGTCTACGTCCACGACAATCACGCCACTATCGGTTTCCAGTTCGAGACCTTGCGCGATCTCTGGAGTGATATCCCGGACCGTGATCCCGAGTGTTTCCTCAGGACGGGCCGTGACAACTCGTTCCTGCTCCATGTCAACAGTGGGCAGTTCGGCGAGTTTAACACGCACCACACGTTCCCTCTTGTCGCGGAAATACTTCACGCTCACCGTTGTTCCCGGTCGGAAGCTTCCTATAACCCCTACCAGATCGTCCCAGGAATCTATCTTTTGTCCTTCGACCTCCGTTATGACATCGTACTTTCTGATTCCTGCGCTCTCCGCCGGGGCTCCGGGCATTACATCGCCAACCAGCGCGCCTTTGTCATCCGGTACACCGTACACTTCTTTTGCCGCACCCGGTTCCAGCAAACCCGGACCCACGCCCAAGTAGCCTCGAATGACTCTTCCTTGTTCCTTGAGGTCGGTTAGAATCTCCTTGGCAAGGTTAATGGGCACGGCGAACCCGATGTTCTCGGCGAACGCCGCCATGGCGGTGTTGATTCCAACCACCTCGCCGTCAACATTGACAAGAGGACCGCCGCTGTTGCCAAGATTTATCGCGGCGTCGGTCTGTATGAAAGTTCGGAATCCGTAACGCATACCTCGTTCTGCTAGCCGAGGCAACACACGGCCGAGACCGCTCACGTGGCCGACCGTGAAACTCCGGGGAAGCGTTCCCCCAGGGTTGCCTATAGCCATAACGAGCTGACCGACACGCAGTGTGTCGGAATCTCCGAGTGTCACGGCAGGTAAATCGTTCTTTGTCTCGATCTTGATCAGCGCTATGTCCGTTCCTCTATCCGCCCCAACAACTTCGGCGTCGTACACTTCCTCTTCAGAGAACCGTACCTTGACCGTGCTGGCGCTATCGATAACATGAAAATTCGTGAGAATGTGTCCCTCCTTGTCTATCACGAATCCAGACGCACGTCCCTGCTGCCGTTGCTCGCGAGGCCGTCGCTGCTCAGGCTCACGGAAACCCCAGTCCCGGAAAAACTCCCTGAACAACGGGGGCAACTCCGGAAGCGTTATCTCTCGCTCAGTGTCGACGTTAACAACAGCCGGCCCTACCTGCTCCCATATCTGAACATACGCGTTGTCCAACTGCTTGAGCAGTTTTGCGCCGTCTCCACGCAACTCCGCACATGCAACCGTGCACGCTGAAATGGCTAGCAGCCCGGTGAGAAGCAACACAGAACATCTCACACCCGCTTGAGCCAGTTTCTCTCTTCGTGTAACCATTACACACACCTCCTTACTGTGAGCGCCGCCATACTGCAGCGCATCCGTCCCAAGTTTCCCGACAGAACCAATTTTATCACTATATACACCTTCATGCAAAGCAAACCGGCATCGAACGCGGCTTCATATCCGCTCGACATTATCCTTCTCGATCCAGCCTCTCTTACCGTCCGCCAAGCGTATCTCGTACCAGCCATCGCGCGCCTCAACAAGCCTCAGTCGCGCTCCGTCATGCAGATTGAAGGTGACCGCGTAGTCTCCGGGACCCGTCCTCACCGCCGCCTCTTCCACTGTAACCACAGCGTTCCCCAAACCGCGGCGTTCCATCTCCTTCAACGCATAGGAGCAGCCGGATAAGATCAGAATTAACCCAAATAGCACGACCGTCGCCCTGATGAAACGCCTGTTCGCCACCGTAAGCACGCACAAGCTCACCCAAAAAACAGCGTTCGCCGCGAGAACCAGCAGCGAGGCTTCCCGCGCATTCAACATGTAGTGCCAGACAAACCCTTTACTAACGACGGCCAGGAACTTAGGCGGGGCGATATCGTCCGCGGCTCTCGATTCGACAAGGGCGATATTCTCAAGCAAGTTGCGGTTGCGCGGCATGAACCTCCTGGCACGCTCGTAGTACACGAGCGCGTTGCCCAACCGACCCATCCTGAAATAGCAATTCCCGAGGTTGTACAGCACCTCGCCGGATTCCTGCCCCATATCCAGAAGCTGCTTGTACTTCTCCGCTGCCGTCGCGAAATCGTTGCCGTTGTACGCTTGATTAGCTTCGTTGAAAAGCGGCTCGTCGCTCAAACCCACCACCTCACCATCCGCCAAAAGTGGAAACAAGAGAATTGAGCCGACGACGATCAACAGCATCAGTGCGGACCTCGCTGCTTCCCTTCTTTCGTTCCTCACCGTATTCATCCTTTGAATCTACCTATCATCCGCCACGCCGGAACGGCCGAGCACTCTCTGAAGTTCCGAGAGAACGTATCTGGCGCCGTCCAACATCGAAGCCATCTCACCGGGAGTGTGTGCGGTCGCAGCGAATCGCCCGTAATCGCACGCTTCCAGCAGATCCGTCACACGCTTCACCAAATCCTCAGGCGCTCCCGCGGACGTCAGTTTTTCCCTGACGTCAACGGCCGTCAGTCCCGCCGAAGGCACCCCGAACTTGTCGGCCACGAACCCCGTCACGGCTTTTGTCATCTCGCCGCAGAAGACCGCGCCGTCGCCTCGCTTGAGCGCTCTGGTCGCCATGGCCAACCTTTTTCTGGCATCACGGGTCGCCCGCTGTTTCCTGGCGTAGGCGACATCCGACGCCAGCCTGCGTTTTTTCCCGACCGCCGCTGCCAAAAAGGCGTATGCCAACGGAGGCACACCGAGCGATGCAAGAAATCCCACTCCCTCAACCGGCCCGGGTCGTCCGGCACTACCCATCTCAGTGAAAATCGGACCTATATCCTCTCCGACAACCTTGATCTCCGTCTTGCCCGGACCGGTCTCGACGGCAACCACACGTCTCATGGGTTCCACAGGAGCCGGCAGCACGTTGAATTCAAACGGCCCCTTCGCCAACGTCACATAGTCCTCCTTCTCGGGATCGAAGAAGCTGAATGCGACGTTCCTAATCACCTGTCTGCCGGGACGTTGAGGCACCAGTATCGCCTCGAAAATCCTCTCTCCCTTGAAAACCGGTTCCTTCTCCACGACATTCGTTGTAATCTCGGGTTCGTAGGTCTTGAAATCCTCGATATCGCTTATGACAGGCGGATTCACGGCCTCAATATTTCCTTCTCCGGTGATTTTCATTGTCACGCTGATCGGTTCGCCGACCTTAAGCTGCGACGGCTTTGAGCTGACTTCGAACGAGTAACTGCCGACATTGCCCGAAAAAAACGGCGGTTTGTCCTCATCCGGCAGCGGCTTGACGAGAATCGTCACCGGCTCTGTGACAAGCCTGTATCGTTCCACCGTGTATCTGTCGCGGAAAAAGCCGTCAAAATCTCGTAAAACGCCCGGCGAGCTTCTCCGGGGTAACGGCACTTTCATCTCGCCGGTCAGAACCACAGGAGTTATCGTAAACTCGCCCGTCTCGAGCGGGAAAAGGACTATGGGAAGTTTCACCACCTCATAAATAAGATCGTTTTGAATCTCTCTGCCTATTGTGAAAGGTAGATCATATCTCAGGAAACCCTCCGTGGCGGGACCTTCACGACGCGGTTCACCCACCAGTTGCACACCGCGCACGTACAGCCGGAAGTAAACGTTCACCTGTTCACCGAGAAACGCTTCTTCCTTATCCGCGGCGAGCGTGCAGAAAAAATTCTCCCGTTCCGTCGGTACCTGCTCAGGCAGTTGCGACGCGGCCACGACCCGCACCTGAATCGGCCCCGTTCGATAAACGCTCCCGCCATACCTCAATGTCGCGGCGCCTATCACGAACTCCCCCTCCTCCTTGGGGGCGAGCACGTACCGGCGGCTTTCAGATGTCGTCATCACACCATTCACGTAACTGAATTCCTTGCTCGTCCCCCCTTCGTAAATGAGATCGAAACCTATCAGAGGAGGTAGTTCAGGGTCGGGCAATTGTCCCTGCCCGCTCATCGCTACTGTCAGCGTCAGGACTACCGTATCGCCTAAAGCCACCACGTTCTTGTCAACGGATGCGGTGAAACTGATCTGAGCGGATGCCTCGAGACTTGCCACCGCCAATACGAGCGGCACCAGCACTAGTATAAGTCTGCGTCCCATATCACCCGATCCCTTGCGACCTCTTTCATGCCATCAACCGTCATTACCAATCCTTGAGGGCTCGCTGCTGGTAGCGCGCTGCAGCTGCGCGCGCCTGATCCCGCGCGGTCTCCTCCTCAGATTGAAGTATGCTGAATATATCCTGCGCCGGTAGTTCCTCTTCCTTCTCTTCACCAGGCTGAGCCTGTTCTTGTTCCATCTGCTGCGGTTCCGGCTCCGCAGCACCCATCTGTTCCTCCTGCTCTTCTTCCGCCTTCTCTTCTTCCTGCTCCTCCTGCTTGCTCGCCTGCTGCTCCTGTTGTTCCTGCTGTTGCGATTGAGACGACTCAGATTCCTGTTTCTGCTCTTGTTGTTGCTGCTGCTGCTGTTGCTTCTCCTGTTGCTGCTGTTCCTCCTGCTGCTTGCTCAAAGCCTCCTTGATCTTCTTCTCAACGAACTCCAGGTTAAACTTGGCATCCTCATCGTCCGGGTCAAGCTCGATAGCCCGCTTGTAGTACTCCATCGCTTCCCGCCACAGCGCAATATTGCTGGTCTTCTCTCCCAGGCGATATTTCGCGTTGCCGGTATTGTAATATGCCTTCGCTTCGAGCGCTATATCTTTAGTCTTAAACGATTTCTGATACGTCTCTATTGTATTCTCGTAATCTTCTTCCCTGTATTTCACATTGCCTATATTGAAATGAAGCTCGGCCGAGTCGGGCGCATCCACCTGAGCATCATTGTACACCTCGAGCGCCTTGTCATAAAGGCCTTGCTCATACAGCACATTGCCCCCGTGAATCTTGGCACGAAGAGTCTCTGCAGAAGCTTCCGCAGCATAGAGAAGCACACTGACCGTGATACAGATCGCCCAGCACGTTATACATACCGTCCGCTTATGCCGTAGCCGATTCAACCTGCTCCTCCTGCCGATCTTGCCTCTTACTCGACCGAAACAACCTCCGTCCCGACTCCACCAGAGTCGCAACGAAACCCTGCTGCAATATTAAAAGCAGCGTACCGATCAGGAGAGGCAACTGGTAACGGTTCTCGTACCGTCTGATCTCGCCGGTGCCCAGTTCCTTCTTCTCCATCGGTACGATGTGTTCTCTGTAGATATCCTGCAACGCGGAGCCCGCGCCGCCTCCCTGGATATAATCGCCTTCACTCGCCACAGCGATCTTCTCGAGAATCTCCACATTGAGTTTCGAAATGACCGGCTCGCCATCCTCCTTAATGTAAGACCTATCGCCACGCTCGTCCTCAATAGGAATAAGCGATCCTTCAGTGCCACCGATGCCGACAACATAGATCTTTACGCCCCTGTCTTTTGCAAACTCAACAGCCTGGTCGACCCAACCCTCGTGATCCTCGCCGTCCGTGAGTATGATGATGGCCTTGTACTTCTTGATCGGGTCCTGGAACGCCTCCAGAGACTTCGTTATCGCTCCGGCAAGCGCGGTGCCACCTTGAGGGATCGCGCTCGTGTCAATACTGTTTAGCACCATCCGCGCAAAAGCATAGTCGAGCGTCAGGGGACATTCAGCGAACGCCGTACCGGCAAACGCCACTATCGCCACCCTGTCGCCTTGGAGCACTTTGAGCAGGTCTTCGATCTCACGCTTGGCGTATGCCAGCCTGTTCGGCTTAACGTCTTCGGCCAGCATGCTTCTCGATGTATCCAGAGCTATCACGATATCGACACCGCGCCGTTTTACCTGCTCTACGCGGTAGCCCCACTTCGGTTCGATCAGGCCCATTATAATAAACGCCACAGCGAGCAGAAAGAGTACAGCATTGACTTTGTACTCGCGACGGTCCATGCCGACGGCTAACCTACCGATAAGCTCGGAACCGGCAAATCTCTCCAACAACCGGCGGCGACGACGAAAAGACCAGAGAAGCAGCATACCCAATGCCGCCACCAGTATAAGCAGATACAAGAAATTCAGATTGCCGTACCTTATCTCCATACTATTACGGTATCCGTGCGAACCTCGTATTCCCCAACAGGCTCCCGAGGACCAGGAATCCCAACCCCGGCATCACAAAGTACGGGAACAGCTCGTGATATTCCGCGTACCTCTCAACCGTGGCCTCGCTTTTCTCCAGCTTGTCTATCTCAGCGTAAATCCCCCTCAAGGTATTCGTGTCGGTCGCCCGCCAGTATTGTCCCCCGGTGGTCTCGGCAATACGGGTGAGTCCGGCGTCGTCAACCGGCAACCTTACCCGCTCCAAACGCGTTCTGCCGAAGGCGTCCGTCATCGGGTAGGGAACCAACCCTTTCGCCCCAACGCCAACGGTGTAGACCTTGATACCCAGGTCTTTCGCAAGACCGGCTGCGGTGTCCGGGCTGACCTTTCCCGCGTTATTGATACCGTCGGTCAGCAAAACTACGACCCGGCTCTTCGCGTCGGAGTCCCGCAACCTCATGATGGCGGTTCCTATCGCCGACCCGATGGCTGT
>Ga0180438_10002185_pt1 | contig 32764 bp, 24 predicted proteins | sample SS_ome_12_FD_132455 | JGI IMG/M metagenome (GOLD analysis project Ga0180438, IMG submission 132455) | Hypersaline lake sediment archaeal communities from the Salton Sea, California, USA - SS_3_D_2 metaG | ecosystem: Environmental > Aquatic > Non-marine Saline and Alkaline > Hypersaline >... | reverse complement strand
TTTATCGTCATCGGTTCCCGCATTGCCATGCTAGTCATGGCGCTGGTGCCGCCATTGACGGCCATCATCGGCCGGATTATCATGGGAGAGAGGATGGGAAGTCGGGGCCTGTTGGGTATGATACTGACCGTGGGTGGCATCGCCATCGTCGTCCTGGAGCGAAAGAAAGGAAACGAGGGAATACGATGGAGCCACCCCATCGCTGGGATAGGGCTCGCTCTGGGAGGCGCTGTGGGACAGGCATTACAACTGGTGCTGAGTAAATACGGGATGAGATCGTACGATCCGTTTGCAGCAACTCAGATACGAATCATAGCCGGCGTTTTAAGTTCGTTGCCTGTTCTCGTTCTCATGGGCGGATTGAGGCGAGTGGGCCCGATGGTTCGAAATCCAAGAATGATGATACCAACAACGCTGGGAGCGATTTTTGGCCCTTTTCTGGGCGTGGCGTTCTCCCTGCTCGCCGTGCAGAATACGAGTACGGGAATCGCTTCGACCATCATGGCTATCGTACCCGTGCTTATCATTCCACCGGCCGTCGTTTTCTTTAAGGAGAAGGTGACCCTCAGCGAAGTGCTGGGTGCGGTTATGGCCGTGGCAGGTGTCGTCATTCTTTTTATTTGAAGGAATAGCACCATCTATCATAGCAGGAGGTTGTTATGCGAAGCGAAGGGATTCGGGTCACGGTTTTTTTCCTGGCGCTCGCCGTATTAGCGGCTGGCCAGGCAAAGTTCGAGAAGGATGTCATCCAGACATCCCAAGGAGACCTGGAGATCACATTCATCGGACACGCGACATTGATGTTCCAGTGGGGGGACAAGACGATCCACGTCGATCCGTGGACGCGTCTGGCCGATTATTCCGAGTTGCCCAAGGCCGATATCATCCTGGTGACGCATGAGCACGGGGATCACCTGGATGCTGAAGCGATTAAAATCCTGCGTACAGAAGACACCCGTCTGGTGCTCACGGAGTTGTGTTCCAAGAGAGTCGAAGGCGGTACGGTGATGAAGAATGGGGATGAGCAGACCGTCGACGGATTGAAGATCGAGGCCGTGCCCGCGTACAACATCGTCCACAAACGGGATAACGGCAAACCGTATCATCCCAAGGGAGACGGTAATGGGTATATCATCACATTCGGTGATAAGCGGGTCTACGTGGCCGGAGACGGGGAAAACACACCGGAGATGAAGGCACTATCCGGCATCGATGTCGCCTTTCTTCCGATGAACCTGCCCTACACGATGACACCGGAGATGGTCGCGGACGCTGCCAGGGCATTCAAGCCCAAAATCCTGTATCCGTATCATTATGGAAACACAAACACCGATGAGCTGATCGATTTGATGAAAGGTGTTGCCGGCATCGACGTGCGCATACGGAGCATGGAATAGTCCGGCATAAAAAAATGGGGATTAGAAGGCCCCCCCTATTCCATCGCGTGCGAGCAAACCGTCCGCAGACATTGTTTTTAATCGTTTCGTATTCCCGCCATAGATACGGGGCGTTTCTGTCGCAAAGATGACAGAGATACATCCCAACAATAAAAGTACATACTTACTGAAAAATTCCTTGACAATCCCGTCGGGAATGCGTATGTTAGGATAAAGAAATCGGAATACTGTTCCGCATAGCGTAACAAAACATCTTATTCACCGGTACCCATGCAAAAAGAAAGAAGCAACTTCGTTACGGCACTATCCAGGGGTATTTCTATACTGGAAGCCTTTGACGAGGCCAATCCGGAGCTCGGGATCACGCAGATCGCGCGGAAGGTGGGTCTCTCCAAGACCACGACGTTCCGGCTGGTTCAGACGCTGGTCGTTTTACGCTACCTGGTGCTCTCGTCGGAGAACAAGTATCGGCTGGGGCCCCGTGTTCTTTCTCTGGGATTTAACGTACTCCAGACGCTGGATTTAAAAACCATCGCGGCACCCTACCTGCAGTCTCTCTCGAAAGAGTGCCATGAGACGGTCAACATGGCCGTACTCGATGAAGACGAGTTGGTCTACATCGAGAGAATCCGGACGCAACAGATCGTCAACATCAACCTGCACGTCGGATCACGACTGCCGCTTTACAACACGGCCATGGGACGTGCCCTACTGGCGTATCTGCCGGAGCCATGGCTTCGAGACTACATCCTCCGAATGGCCGAGGATACAGATGCCTCGCCCCATCTGGGTCACCGTGGTGAAAAACTCCTGACGCTGCTCGAAACCGTACGGATGAAAAAATATGCTGTCAACGACGAAGATTTGGTGAAAGGACTTCGCTCCATCGCGGCACCCATCCGGAACGGCAGGGGAGAAGTCGTTGCGGCGGTCAACATCGCCGTGCCTTCAGCACGGGTGACGGTGAAGGGATTGGAACGAACGTGTGGTCCTCAGCTTTTGTCCACCGTTCAGACCATTTCCGAGGTTTTGGGATTCCGCGGTGATAAGGGTGCTTTCAGGCCGGCGGTTTGAGTATTCACACGAATGATGGAATGTTCCTTATGAGTTCGGGATCGAAAAAAAGTCACGTTTTCTACCGGGATCTCACCAGAAAGCTGCCCCAGATCGTGAGAGGGGAAGGCGTTTACCTCTACGATAACCATGACAAAAAGTACCTGGATGCCTCGGGCGGGGCCATCGTCGTGAATGTCGGACACGGCGTGAAGGAAATTGTCGATGCAATGGCCGTCCAGGCAAAGACCATCGCATACGTCAACGGCCTGCAATTCACCAACGAGCCCGTGGAGGCGCTGGCAGGCGAGATTGCTGCGGTAATGCCGGACTCGCTGAACCGGGTATACTTTCTCACCAGCGGTGCCGAGGCAACGGAAGCAGCCATTAAGCTGACCCGACAATACTGGGTAGAGAAAGGACTCGAAAAGAAATTTAAGGTCATCAGCCATACGCCAGGGTACCATGGCGGTACGCTGGGTGCGCTGATGGTTTCCGGCCGGCCATCGGCGAAGCGATTCTACCATCCCTTGATGCAAGCGTTTCCCTTTATCCCGGCTCCAGTATGCTATCGCTGCCCTCTCGATAAGACCTACCCGGCGTGTGGTGTTTCCTGTGCTCTTGAGCTGGAAAAAGTCATTGAGCGGGTAGGTCCCGAAACGGTGTCGGCATATATCGCCGAACCCATCATCGGTGCGTCAGCGGGTGCGGTTGCACCTCCAACGGAGTACTTCCGCATCATACGCGATATCTGCCATCGCCATCAGGTCCTGTTCATCGCCGATGAAATCCTGACAGGCTTGGGCCGTACCGGATCGTGGCTCGCCATCGAGCATTACGATGTGCTGCCCGATATGGTGCTTCTGGGCAAGGGTTTGAGCGGTGGATACGCGCCGTTGAGCGCTCTGGTTGCGCGGGAGGACATTGTCCAAACCATCGCAGGCGGAACAGGAGCGTTCGTCCACGGTTTGACGTTTGCCCATACGCCGGTCATGTGTACGGCCGGGCTGGCCACCCTCCGTTATCTCAAAGCCCATGGGCTGGTCCAGCGGAGTGCAGAATTGGGGGCCTATCTGTCGGAACAACTCCAGCAACTCAACGAATTCTCCTTTGTCGGTGATATCCGGTGTAAGGGTCTGTTGGCTGGTATCGAGTTTGTAGCCGATCGCAAAACCAAACGCCCGTATCCCAGAACAAGCAAACTGTCCCAGAAGATTTACGAAAACGCCCTGAAAAACGGGCTCGTACTCTGGACCAACGTGGGTCATGTCGATGGAGAAAACGGCGATCTTATCATGATCGGTCCGCCCTTTACCATCACACGCGGTCAGATCGATGAACTCATAGAACGTCTTATCGAGACATTGAAAGCCGTTTCCGATATCAGATGAAGATTTAGAAAACCATACAGTGAGGCAGGAATGATGGGAAAGTCATCATCCGGATTCAAAGTAACCTATTCAACGATGGGTATGGATGCCGAAGCATTCCACAAGGACTTTGAGGAAGCCCTGGATGAAATCGAGAAAAATTTCGGGAAGTCGTATCCTAACTACATCGGCGGGCAGGCGAGAGAGAGCGCGCAGACGTCGGAAAACCGGTCGCCCATCGACACACGGCTCGTCCTGGGCACGTTCGCCAAGGCGGATCAGCAGGACACGGCCGATGCCATTGCTGCAGCCAAGGCCAGCTTTAAGGTGTGGCGGGATATGGGATGGAAAGGACGTCTGCCCATCATGCGGCATGCCGCCGATCTCATCAGTGAGCGCAAGTACATGCTAGCCAGCGTGATGTGTTACGAGGCGGGCAAGAGCCGGATTGAAGCAATGGGCGATGCGGAGGAATCGGCGGACATGATCCGGTACTACTGTCAGCAGATGGAGGCCGCAGGCGGGTTTGTGAAACCCATGGGACAGCTCTCGCAGCACGAGCATGTGGAGAGCGTACTCCGCCCATACGGTGTATGGGCGGTGATTGCACCCTTCAATTTCCCCCTGGCCCTGTCCGTGGGCATGTCTTCGGGAGCCATGATCGCAGGAAACACCGTGGTGTTCAAACCGTCGCATGACACACCCTGGACGGGTCTCCTTCTGTACGATATCTTCCAAGATGCCGGTACGCCAGACGGTGTGTTTAACTTCATCAACGGACCCGGCAGCGTGGTGGGCAGGGAATTCGTCACCAACCCGGACGTCGACGGCCTGGTTTTCACGGGATCCAAAGAAGTGGGCATGTCCATCTATCACCAATTTTCCAAGGAATATCCCAAGCCCTGCATCACAGAAATGGGCGGAAAAAATCCCGCCATCGTGACGGCCAAGGCCGACCTGGAGGAAGCCGCCGACGGCGTGATGCGGGCTGCCTTCGGTCTGGGCGGTCAGAAGTGCAGCGCATGCTCCCGGGTCTACGTGTTTCGGGATGTGGAGGAACCGTTTCTCGATCTATTGGTTCAGAAGACGGCATCCATCAAGATCGGTGATCCCACCCACCGGGATGTGTTCCTCGGGCCCTTGATCAACGAAGCGGCCTATCGGAACTATCAGGATTATATGGAAACAGTCAGGAGAGACGGCACGGTACGAACCGGAGGAAACATTCTCACTCAGGGGGATTTAGAGTACGGATACTTTGTCGAGCCGACGGTCGTGACCGATTTGCCAAAGGATCATGCCTTTTTCTACGATGAGTTGTTCGTTCCCATCCTAGTCGTCGCATCCGTGGACTCGCTGGACGAGGCCCTGGAGCTTTCCAATCGTGCCGAATACGGGTTGACTGCGGGCATTTTCAGTAAAGACCGAGAAGAGGTCTATACATTTTTTGACAACATCGAGTCGGGCGTCACGTATGCCAACCGCCGCAGCGGGGCCACCACGGGTGCCTGGCCCGGCGTAAATCCCTTCTGCGGATGGAAGGGGAGCGGCTCCTCGGGCAAGGGATGCTGCGGCCCCTACTACGTGCAACAGTTCATGCGGGAACAGAGCCGGACCATCATGGGAGATTTATGATGACGGATGTACCCAAAATCGTCACGGACCTGCCCGGGCCTCAGGCCAAGGCGTTGATCGACGCCGAAGTCCGGGTGGCCTCTCCATCACTCATCAAGGCTTACCCCCTGGCTGTCGAACGCGCCCATGGGATAATCGTGGAAGACGTCGATGGCAACCGTTTCATGGATTTCATGAGCGGTATTGCCACCACCATCACGGGGCACTGCCACCCCGACGTGGTGAAGGCCATCCAGGATCAGGCCGAACGGCTCATCCATATTTGCGGCACGGATTTCTACTACAGTCCCTACACACGGCTGTGCGAAAGGCTGGCAGACCTGGGTCCCGGCCAGAAGGATTGGCATGTTTTTTTGGGAAATTCGGGAGCCGAGGCCGTGGAGGCTGCCATTAAATTGGCCCGTCATCATACCCGGCGGCAGTACATCATCGCTTTCCACGGCGCTTTTCACGGCCGGACCTGCGGTGCCGTCAGCCTGACGGCCAGCAAGATTAAGCAGCGGGCGGGATTTTCTCCACTGCTTCCCGGAGTAGTCCACATGCCGTACGGTTATTGCTACCGTTGCGTTTACAACCGAACGTATCCCGACTGCGATGTATACTGTGTGGAGCATTGGCGGGATACGATATTCAAGACCACACTATCCCCCGATGAAGTGGCTGCTGTCGTGGTAGAGCCCATCCAGGGAGAGGGGGGCCACATCGTTCCTCCTGCCGAGTATCTCCCCCGGCTGCGAAAGCTCTGCGACGATTACGGTATTCTCCTGGTGGCTGACGAAATCCAATGCGGCATGGGCCGAACGGGTAAGTTTCTTGGCCTGGAGTACTCGGGCGTTGAGCCGGATATCATCACACTGGGTAAGGGTCTGGGATCCGGCATGCCCATCAGTGCCATCATGGCCAGGGAAAAAACCATGACCTGGCCGCCGGGCAGCCATGGGAGCACGTTCGGCGGCAACCCGGTGGCCTGCGCCGCGGCCTTGGCAACGCTGGACCTCGTCCTTGGCGGATTGATGGAAAATGCCGTCAGAACAGGAGAATATCTAAAAGAAAAAATGCTGACGCTTCAGTCTCGGCATGCGGTTATCGGCGATGTACGGGGCAAGGGACTGATGCTGGCCATGGAATTCGTGTCGGATCAAAAGAAGAAAACCCCGACTCCCCAGCTCGCCCATGCATTTGTCCAGGGCTGTTTTCACAAAGGCCTTCTGGTTCTGGATTGTGGTGAGAGTTCGGTACGGCTGGCACCGCCGCTCATCGTCACCCGGCAAGACGTCGATACGGCCGTAGAGATCATCGAGCGCGTCTTGAGTGAATCGGATTGAGACTGAAAAGATGGATGGAGCGAAGCGTAAAAAGACGAAACGGATGAATATGGCGGATGCCATCGCAGAGTTCGTACACGACGGCGACAGCGTGATGATCGAGGGGTTTACGCACCTGATCTGCTTTGCCGCGGGACACGAGATAATCCGTCAGAAGAGACGGGATCTGACGCTCTGCCGTCTGACGCCGGACCTGATCTACGATCAGATGATCGGCGCCGGATGCGTCCAAAAGGTCATCTTCGGGTGGGCCGGGAATCCCGGAGTCGGCCCCCTGTATGCGTTCCGGCGGGCCGTGGAACAAGATATCCCTCACCCACTGGAGGTCGAAGAGTATTCCCATGCGGGCATGACGGCTCGGGTCATGGCCGGTGCGGCCGGGTTGCCCTTTTTTCCGTTGAACAATTACGGAGGAAGTGATCTTCCCGACGTGAATCCCTCGATTCGGTCGATCACCTGTCCCTACACGGGTGTCCGACTGGCCACGGTTCCTGCGTTGAGGCCGGATGTGGCTATCATTCATGCTCAGCGGGCCGATGCCAAGGGGAACACACAGATATGGGGGCTCCTGGGCGTGCAAAAGGAAACGACCTTTGCTGCCCGGCACGTCATCGTCGTTGCTGAGGAATTGGTCGACGAAGCCGTTATACGATCCGATCCGAATCGCACCCTGATTCCGGGCATACTCGTCGATGCGGTGGTCATTGAGCCCTTCGGATGTCATCCGTCGTACGTGCAGGGCTATTACGACCGAGACAATCCCTTCTACATCGAATGGGCGGAGATTTCAAAGGATCGGACACGGTTTGAAGCATACCTTGTAGAATGGATTCACGGCATAAAAAACCGGAGCGAATACGTCGTCAAACTGGGAGAGAAAAAAGTGAATGGACTGAAAGCCAAAATAGCCATGTCGGAGCCCGTGAACTATGGTTTTTAAGACTCAGACAGACGTTGAAGCGCACATCATGCAGGAGTATTCGACTAAAGAACTGATGGTAGTCAGGGCGGCTCGGGAATTGAAAGACGGGGAAGTCGTGTTCGTCGGTATAGGACTTCCCAACATGGCGTGTAACCTTGCCCGGCGAATCCATGCCCCGAACCTGGTGCTCATCTACGAATCGGGTGCCATCGGCGCTCAGCCGGAGCGTTTGCCCGTATCCATCGGTGATCCGTGTCTGGTCAAGGGTTCGCTTTCGGTATGCCCCATGGCCGATGTGTTCAACTATTACCTCCAGAACGGTCGCATCGATGTGGGATTCCTAGGATGCGCTCAGATCGACCGATACGGCAACATCAACACCACGGTGATCGGTGATTATCAAAAGCCGAAGGTGCGACTGCCCGGTAGCGGGGGAGCTTGCGAGATCGCCATTCACTCGAAAAAAGTGATTGTCGTGACACCGCAGCAGAAACGTATCTTCCAGCAATCGGTGGATTTTATCACCAGTCCCGGTCATGTCGCCAGGAATGGGACTCGAAAGAAATGGGACATGCCCGGCCGGGGCCCCGTCGTCATCATCACGGATATGGCCGTCTTCACCTTCGATGAAACCGACGGGGAGATGGTGCTGACGGGTACTCATCCCGGAGTGAGTATCAATACGGTGATGGAAAACATCGGATGGGATGTACGCGTTTCGACAGAATCCAGAGAGACCGAATCGCCGACAAAGGAAGAGCTTCGAATCATCCGTGAGGAACTCGATCCGGAGCACATTTATATATGATGAGATATTGGTTGAATGAGATTCCCTTCACTTATTTTCCTTCCTAACGAGAGCCCACCTTTTATACGAAGAGGGGAGGGGCGAAACGAAAATGTTCTCACCTTCCCCTCTTTCCGTTTTTACGAGTGAGTGGGTAGATCGAGCAGATGGACTGGAAACAGAAGGTAAAGGGAGGCCTTAGAAAAATCGATAAGTGGACAATGACGCAAGAGAATAAACAACAGAGGGCTGGGTCTTTTTCCAGATTCCTATCGGGCATCTCCCGGCGGAGGTTCCTCCGTCTCTCCACAGGGAGTATGGCTGGCGGTTTTGTGGGGTGCCTCCTGAACAGAGAGAAACGAGCTGCTGGACCTGACAGGACACCCCCGAGGGGCGAGAACCGGGCTCGGTTGCGCGAGCTGAGTATCGATACCGGGTGATACCCGCTGAGGTTGTATAATGCCATTACCGACGTCCGGGGTGTGTGGGTGGGCTATTGTACCAAGATCAGCGGCTCAGGCAAACTCCGTGTCGGCGTCGGACCCGTGCGCACGGGTGTCACGGTCATCATGCCCCACGAGGGAAATGTGTTCGAGGAAAAGCTGGCCGTGGGTCACTTCGTGCTCAACGGCAACGGGGAGATGACGGGTTTTGTACGGGATAGGGAGACCGGAACGCTGGAGACGCCCATCTTTCTCACGGGTACGGCCAATGTCGGCATCGTTTACGATGCGGCGCTGACGTATCTCATCCAGCAAAATCCCAACATCGGCATCTCAGAAAGTGTACCGGTACCCGTGGTGGCCGAGTGCTGGGACGCCATGGGCGATACCGAGGGACGTCACATCACGGAACAGGATGTTTTGGATGCCATTAAAACTGCATCCGGCGGTCCCGTGGCCGAGGGAGCCGTTGGCGGGGGAACCGGGATGCGCTCGTACGGATTCAAGGCCGGGATTGGGACATCCTCCCGAATACTCCCCGAAGAGAGGGGCGGATACACGGTCGGTGTTCTGGTAAACGCCAACCACGGCAGTCGTCATCTGCTGCGAATCGACGGCGTGCCCGTGGGTGAAGAACTGCTGGATTACTCCGAAAAAAGAGAATCGGGAAAGAGCAAATCCATCATCATGGTGGCAGCCACGGACGCACCCATGCTTCCCGTTCAGCTTCAACGACTGTGCAAACGGCTGGCACTGGGGTTGGCGCGGACAGGATCGGTGTCCACCCACGGCAGCGGTGATATATTTATCTCCTTTTCCACGGGCAATCGTATCACCAAGAATTCGAAGGAATTCCTGTGTGTAGATGATTCCATGGTGAGCCGTTTGTGGGAGGCGGCCGTGGAATCCGCAGAGGAGGCCGTGCTCAATGCGCTGACGAGTGCTCCCACGATGGAAGGTAAGGATCGTCGGATTTACGAAGGGATTCCCCTGGATCGCCTCGTTTCCCTGATGCAAAAGTACAAGAGATTATAATGATGATGCCACCGATGGAAGAGACGAGAATGGATGCCCGGGAAGCAGGACTTATTCTTGGCAGGCTTCCAACGGGCCCGTTGAATGCCATCACGGATGTAAAAGATGTCCGTGTCGGTCATGTGACGCTCAGCCGCGGCGATGTTCAAACCGGGGTGACCGTTGTCCTGCCCCACGAGGAAGAAGCGGAAAAGGCGCTCTTTTATTACGGATGCCATGTCCTCAACGGTCACGGGGAAGCCACGGGAATCCAGGTGCTGGAAGATTTTGGGATGATGTCGGCACCCGTCTTCCTGACCAACGTGATGGCTGTCGGACGTGTGTACAACGGTGGGATTACCTTCGGTTATGGCCGGGATAAGGGCCTCCCCACGGACGGTGGATGGCCGCCCATCGTCATGAGTATCGATGACCGGTATCTCAACGACCTGAGAGCCCGGGCCGTCACGGAACAACATGCCCTGGAGGCCGTGGGAAAAGCCATGGGCGGTGTTGTCGATTCGGGCAGCGTGGGGGCTGGTACGGGTGCAGTGGCCTTCGGATTCAAGGGCGGTATCGGAACATCATCGAAACGTATCGATTTGGATGCATCCACTACCCATGTGGGAATGATCACGCTGGCAAATCACGGACAGAGAGAGGAACTCGTCATCGATGGCGTGCCCGTGGGAAAGAAATGGAAAGACTCACCCTTTGCAGACCATAAGTACCGTGGCGCCGTGGGGGTGGTAGCCACGGACGCGCCCATGAGTCCAAGACAACTCAATCAATTGGCCCAAAGGGCCGTGGCCGGATGGCAGCGTACCGGCGGTTTGTTGGATTCCATTACTACGGCCATGGTCGTGGCCTTTTCAACGGGAATCCGCCTCGAGTCGACCAACGAAGTAAGGGAACATCGCCTCGAGTTCGTGCCGGAGAGCCGGATTTCCGCATTCTACCGCGCCGCTGCGGAGGCTGCGGAAGAGTCCGTGATCAATGCCCTGTTTCGAGCTACCACCGTGACAGGCCGGGATGGCCGTGTGGCCCAGGCCGTTCCTATCGATACACTCATGAAGGTGATAAAGACGCATAAATGATAGCCGAAGGACGAGTTCCGTCCCCTAAGCATTGAATACGGATGGTCGTTCAATCAGCATATCGGACATACCAAAAAATAACAACACAGTAGAGCCATGAACAGACTTGCCAACGCGAAAAAACGACCTGTTTTTCTGGCCGCGCCCGTACGAACCCCGATGGGCAAGTTCGGCGGGTGTCTCGCTTCCCTCACGGCCGTCGATTTGGGTGTCGTGGCTTCCAAAGAAGTCATACACCGCAGCGGAGTTGATCCGGAATCCATCGGTGAGGCGATATTCGGCAACGCCCGTCCGGCCGGAGCGCGCCCCAATCCTGCAAGACACATCGCCTTCAAAGCCGCCCTTCCTCATTCTGTACCCGGTTACACCATCAACATGGCATGTGCTTCGGGTATGCGATCCATCACCAACGCCTGTCAGTCGATCCTACTGGGAGAAAACGATGTCATCCTGGCCGGCGGTACGGAGAGCATGAGCAACGCGCCCTACCTGTTGATGAAGGCCCGGTGGGGATACAGGCTGGGTCATGACCGGCTGGTGGATTCAATGTACCAGGATGGATATCTATGCCCCTTGTGCGACCAAGTCATGGGCGAGACGGCGGAGAACCTGGCCTATAAATACCGAATCGGCCGGGAAAAGCAGGATGCCTATGCTGCCACGAGCCAGCAGCGTTGTGAAGCGGCTCGTAAGGCTGGCCGATTTCAGGATGAGGTCGTGCCCGTCGAAGTGACAGACTCCAAGGGCAGAACCACCCGTGTGGAATGCGACGAACATCCCCGGGACGGCGTCACCGTCGAAAGCTTAAAGAAGTTGAAGCCCGTGTTTCGTGAAGGCGGTACGGTGCATGCCGGGAACACATCGGGCATTGTGGATGGGGCCGCCGCCCTGCTGGCCGTTTCCGAAAAGATGGCCTCCGACTTGAACGGCTCCCCGATGGTCCGCGTGGTTGATTTCACGGTTTCGGGAGTGGACCCGGCCTTCATGGGCATCGGGCCCGTACCGGCGGTTCGCCGGCTCCTCCAGCGAAATCGGCTTTCCATAGAAGACATCCATCTCATCGAGCTGAACGAGGCCTTTGCCGTGCAGGTACTGGCCTGCGACAAGGAACTTCATTTTGACATGGATCGGTTGAATGTCAACGGCGGGGCCATTGCCCTGGGTCATCCCAGCGGGTGCACGGGCACACGCATCGTCGTCACCTTGATGCACGAAATGCATCGGCGAGGCGCGAAGCTGGGCATGGCCACGTTGTGTGTCAGCGGCGGCTTGGGCATGGCGTTGCTGGTAGAACGTGTATAAGGATTCATCGTTAAAATCGCAACCTCATTTTACGAACACTACCTTCCCGCAGCCTTCTTTTTATTTGCACCCATCCCTTTTTTATGTTATATTCTAACGGTTTTTTGTTACGAATTATCTTTGCTATCAGAGGAGGGCAAATCATGTTAGACAAGCGGTTATTTGTTAGCATCCTCTTTACACTTTTGATTGTATTCCTTCTGGCCGGATGCGGACAGAAGACGGCTGATCTGGTCTTGATGAACGGGAAAATCGTAACCGTGGATGAATCCAAGCCCCAAGCCGACGCACTGGCCGTGGCTGGCGACCGGATACTCGCTGTGGGCAGTTACGAAGAGATTCAGCCGTACGTTACAGCCTCGACAGAGATCATTGATCTGCAGGGGATGCTGGCCATACCGGGCCTCATCGAATCCCATGGGCACTTTACGAGCCTCGGACGTTCCAAAATGCGGCTGAACCTCATGCAGGCAAAAAACTGGGATGAAATCGTGGCCATGGTGAAGGATGCCGTGGACAAGGCCCAGCCGGGAGAATGGATACTGGGCCGGGGATGGCATCAAGAAAAATGGGATCGAAAACCCAGGCCGAACGTGGATGGACTTCCCTTCCACACGGCGTTGAGTCGCGTATCCCCCGATAATCCCGTTATCCTGAACCATGCCAGTGGGCACTCCTCTATGGTCAATGCCAAGGCCATGGAACTGGCTGAAATCACCAAAGAAACACCCGATCCTCCGGGAGGAGAGATCGTGAAGGACAGACGGGGCAATCCCATCGGTGTTTTTCGGGAAACCGCCCAGGGGCTCGTCGACCGGGTGATGGCTCATGAATACCGGAATCGCACACCGGAGCAGATCCTGACCGAACGGTACACTATAGCCGAGTTGGCTATATCTGAATGCCTGTCCAATGGAATTACCACCTTTTACGATGCGGGTTCTTCCTTTGAGACCATCGACTTTTTCCAGCAGCTCGTGGATGAGGGAAAACTCAAGATACGACTCAACGTGATGATCAGCGAGAGCAACGAAAGCCTCAAAGAACGGCTTTCCGAGTATAAAATCATCGGGTACGGCGATCATCACCTGACCGTTCGCTCCATAAAGCGTCTCATCGACGGTGCCCTGGGCGCTCACGGTGCGTGGCTGCTCCAGCCGTACACAAGCATGCCTTCCAGCACGGGTCTGAACACCGAATCCATCGATGTGATGAAAGAGACAGCACGTCTGGCCATCGAGAACGGGTTTCAGCTCTGCACCCATGCCATCGGGGATCGAGGTAATCGAGAGACCTTGGACATCTACCAGGAAACCTTCGAAGCCCATCCTGAAAAGAAAGACCTGCGGTGGCGCATCGAGCATGCCCAGCATTTGCATCCCAACGATATTCCCCGGTTTGGTATTCTGGGTGTGATCGCATCCATGCAGGGCATTCACTGTACGTCCGACGGTCCATGGATATTCAAGCGGTTGGGCGAGAAACGTGCCCAAGAAGGTGCCTATGTCTGGCAGAAATTGATGAAGTCGGGTGCCATAATCTGCAACGGCACGGACGTGCCTGTGGAGGACGTGGATCCCATCGCCTGCTTTTATGCCACGGTGACCCGGAAGATGGCCAACGGCGAGACCTTCTTTCCCGACCAGAGAATGACCAGGGAAGAGGCGTTGCGATCGTATACTATCAACGGTGCGTACGCGGCCTTCGAGGAAAATATCAAGGGATCCCTCACACCGGGCAAACTGGCCGACATCACGGTGCTTTCGAAAGACATCATGACTGTTCCCGACGATGATATTCTGGATGCGGAGGTTGTCTACACGATCATCGGCGGAGAGGTGAAGTATTCAAAGTAAGATAAGATGTCCTAGCGAAATTTATCCGTATGGCACCCCCTTCGGTCCCTATTAAATGAGGATCAGGGGGATGTGCTAAACGACGAAGTTATTCCAATCATGACGGACAGAGGCATTGTTTTTGACATAAAGAAGTATTCGCTGCATGACGGACCGGGTATACGGACGACGGTCTTCTTAAAAGGCTGTCCTTTGAAATGCTGGTGGTGCCACAACCCCGAGAGTCAGAATCCTCAGCCCGATGTCGTGGAAAAGACGGGCCGCAGGAGGGAATTCCACACGCGTTATTCGGACAACAAAGACGCCATCGGCAGAGAGGCAACGGTGGAAGAAATCATGCAGGAGATCGAGAAGGATACCATCTTCTACGACGAGTCCGGCGGCGGCGTGACGTTTTCCGGCGGTGAGCCGTTGATTCAGCCCGATTTCCTCTTCGACCTCCTAACCGAATGCAAGAGACAGGAATTCCATACGGCCGTCGATACCACGGGCTATGCCCCGTTTAAGGTCATCGACCGCATGATTCCCAAGACCGATCTCGTACTCTACGACCTGAAACTCATGGACGACGAGGCTCATGAAAAATACACGGGTGTTCCCGCTAAGCCCGTCCTGGAGAACCTCCAGAAGCTGGCCGCCAAAGATATACCCATCTCGATTCGCATCCCCATCGTTCCCGGCATTACGGACAGTGACGACAATCTTCACCGGATGATGGGTTTCCTCCTGCATCTGGGCCTCACGGACGATATCAGTCTGCTACCCTACAATCGATTCGGGGAAGAAAAATACCGCCGGCTTTGCATGGAGAACAGGATGAAGGGTGTTTCCCCGCCGTCCGGGGAAGTCATGGACACGATAAAATCACGATTCGAAGAAAACGGATTTGTTGCACGTATCGGAGGATAGGTATGAACAAGCGCATCGGACATCTCCGTAAGCAGAGTGTGAGCGCAAAACCTTCCCTCTCGCCCGAAAGGGCTATATTACTGACGGAATTTTACAAGAGCGGCGAGGCCGATAAAGTCTCGGTGCCCGTGGCCAGGGCCATGGCGTTTGCCTACATCCTGGAACGTAAGGCCGTCTGCATCAACGATGGTGAATTGATCGTCGGTGAGAAGGGGCCGGCACCCAAGGCCACACCGACGTATCCGGAAATCTGTATCCACAGTCTCAAGGATTTGGAAGTCCTGGATACAAGGGAGAAAATCTCCTTTTATGTGTCCGATAAAACACGCCGGATTTATAAAGATAAAATCATCCCCTTCTGGCAGGGCCGTTCGCTCCGGGAGCACCTTTTCGCAGAGGTGGACCCAGAATGGATCGATGCCTTTGAGGCGGGGCTGTACACCGAGTTCATGGAGCAGAGAGCGCCGGGCCATACCGTGCTGGACGGTAAAATCTACGGCAAAGGCATGGCTGATTTTAAACGGGATATTCAGGAGCGTATGGACACCCTAGATTTTTTTAACGATCCCGACGCCCTGGACAAGCGGGAAGAGCTGAAGGCCATGGCCATTGCCATCGATGGGCTAATACGCTTCGCCAACAGGTATGCCGAAAAAGCGCGAGAGCTGGCTGCCAAAGAGACCGATGCCCAGAGGAAACAGGAACTGGAATCCATAGCCGATATCTGTGGCTGGGTTCCGGAGAACGCGCCTCGGACGTTCCACGAAGCGCTCCAATACTACTGGTTCGTCCATTTGGGAGTGACCACGGAACTGAATACCTGGGATTCATTCAATCCCGGAAGACTGGATCAGCACCTGTATCCCTTCTACAAAAACGACATCCAGAAGGGCAACCTGACGGAAGAAAAAGCCCGGGAGCTCCTCAAGGCTTTCTGGATCAAGTTCAACAACCAGCCGGCGCCTCCAAAAGTCGGTGTGACGGCCCAGGAGAGTGCTACGTATACCGATTTCTGTCTCATCAATCTCGGCGGCGTCAAGGAGGACGGTTCCGACGGTGTGAACGAGCTCACGTACATCATCCTAGACATCATCGAGGAGATGCGCCTGTTGCAGCCCAGCTCGATGGTCCAGGTCAGTAAGAAGAACCCGGACCGTTTTGTGAGACGGGCCGTGAAGATCGTCAAGACCGGATTCGGCCAGCCGTCGATTTTCAACACCGATGCTATCATCCAGGAATTGATCCGGCAGGGCAAATCCATCGTGGACGCCCGCAACGGCGGGGCATCGGGATGCGTGGAAACGGGTGCGTTCGGCAAGGAGAGTTATATTCTCACCGGGTACTTTAATCTGGTAAAGGTTCTGGAAATCACCCTGAACAACGGGTTGGATCCCCGGACCGGCAAACAGATCGGACTGAACACGGGCGATCCCACCTCGTTCAAGACGTATGACGAACTCCTGGATGCCTACATTCAGCAGCTTAATCATTTTATAGACATCAAGATCAAGGGCAACATGATCATCGAGCGGCTGTGGGCCACGATGCTGCCGGCACCCTTCCTGTCGGTTCTCGTCGACGACTGCATCCAGAACGGGAAGGATTACAACGCCGGGGGCGCCAGGTACAACACAGCGTATTTACAGGGTGTGGGCACGGGCTCCATCACCGATTGCCTGACGTCCATCCAATACCACATCTTCGATCAGAAGGATGTGACCATGGCGGAGATGCTGGATGCCCTGAAGAAAAATTTTAAGGGGCACGATGACCTCCGTCAGAAGCTTCTCAACGAGACACCCAAGTACGGCAACGATGACGACCGGGCCGACGACAACCTTCGGCGTGTGTTCCAGGCTTTCTTCCAGGCCGTGGACGGGCGTCCGACGACCAAGGGCGGTCATTTTCGTATCAACCTGCTGCCCACGACCTGTCATGTGTATTTCGGAAGCGTGGTGGGAGCCATGCCCGACGGCCGTAAGGCGAAGCTGCCGCTTTCCGAGGGCATTTCTCCCGTCCAGGGTACCGATATGCGGGGCCCGACGGCTGTGCTTAAGTCCGCGGCCAAGATCGATCATCTGTGCACGGGCGGCACGCTCCTAAACCAGAAGTTCACGCCCCAACTGTTGGAAGATGAGGACGGGATGAACAAGCTGGTCCATCTCATCCGTTCCTACTTCAAGATGGACGGGCATCATGTTCAGTTCAACGTGGTCACGGCCGAAACCCTTCGGAAGGCCCAGAAGCATCCGGAGCAGTACCGGGACCTCATCGTCCGAGTAGCCGGTTACAGCGATTATTTCATCGATCTGGGCAAAGACCTGCAGAACGAGATCATCAAACGCACAGAGCATGCGGAGTACTGATCCGTCGTTTCTTGGCATGCATGAAACGCGTATATCAATAAACCATCAGGATTCAGAATCAATCCTTAGCGATGGTGGTCTATCCTGCCAAGGGCGGAAGGAATCCCCATGCTCCATCATAGAATAACGGAGGCGCGATCCATGTTTAAGACAGACACATACGTGCAGAGACGGAAGAAACTCAAAGAACAGATCGGGGCCGGTGTGATTCTCTTCCTGGGAAACGAAGAGAGTCCGATGAATTATCCGGCCAACCCTTATGCCTTCCGGCAGGACAGTTCGTTCTTGTACTACTTCGGCATCGATGATCCGGGTTTTGCCGCTCTGGTGGACGTCGACGAGGGGATGGAAATCATCTTCGGCTATGATTTCACCGTGGATGATATCGTCTGGATGGGCCCCCAGGAAAAGGTGGCGGAGAAGGCAAAAAAAGTAGGTATTTCCAAATCAGAGCCCGTAGGGACGTTGGAGGAGAAGGTTAAAGAAGCCTTGAAGAAGAATCGGACGGTGCACTTTCTTCCCCAGTACCGGGGCGAGAACATCATCAAAATCACGAAACTCACGGGCATTCCCAACCATCTGGTGAATGAGTCGGCCTCCACAGAGCTTATCAAGGCTGTGGTGGCCCAGCGCTCCGTCAAATCCGATGAGGAAGTCGAACAGATCGAGATGGCCCTGGTCATCAGCTACGAAATGAACAGGATGGGCATGAAACTCGCCAGGCCTGGTCTGTACGAACGGGAGGTTTATGGCCAGATAGAGGGTCTCGTCCTCTCCCTGGGAAGCCAAGTCTCTTTTCCGGTCATTTACTCCGTGCACGGCGAGACGTTACACAACCACCATCACGATAATAAGATGGAGGAGGGTGATATCCTCGTGCTGGATTCCGGGGCCGAGTCGCCCTTGCACTATGCCAGCGATATCACGCGGACGTATCCCGTGAGCGGTTCATTTACCGAACCTCAAAAAGACATCTACCGAATTGTTCTTGCTGCCAATCAGAAGGCCATCGAAATGATGGCACCGGGTATTCCCTTCAAGGACGTTCACCTGCATGCAGCCAGGATCATTGCCCAGGGCATGACAGACCTGGGATTCATGAAAGGCAACACCGACGATGCCGTGGCTGCCGGTGCCCATACCCTGTTCTTTCCCCATGGGCTGGGACACATGATGGGCCTGGACGTGCACGACATGGAAAACCTGGGCGAGAATTATGTGGGGTATGACGAAACGGTTCAGAGGAGCGAAGAGTTCGGGCTGGCTTATCTCCGATTGGCCAAGAAACTCCAGCCCGGTTATGTGGTGACCGTGGAACCCGGTATCTATTTTATCCCGGAGCTTATCGATCAGTGGAAGGCCCAGAAAAAACATACGGATTTTATCGACTACGACAAGGTCGAGGCCAACAAGGATTTCGGAGGCATTCGTGTTGAGGACGATGTCCTGGTGACCGATTCGGGACATCGCGTGCTGGGCAAGCCCATCGCAAAGACCATCGAGGACGTCGAGGCCTGGTCGGCCATATAAGTCATCTTTGGTGCCGAAACATCCTTCATCATACCCGTACATCTGAGGATTGTCTGTTCGATAAAAAACATTCGCTCCGAGCCATCGGCATGGTACGCTTAATTATCCATACAGGGAGGTTTTGAATGTATGAACCTGACAAACCGGTGCATCCGTATATTCCGAATTCTGCACCGAAGGTCAAAGCAAAAATGCTGGAAGAAATCGGTGTAAACGATATCGATGAGCTGTACAGCGATATACCAGAACATCTTCGTTTCAGGGGCAAGATGAATCTACCCAAACCGTTTCTCTCCGAGTATGAGATAAAACGCCACGTGGAAGCCATCCTCGCCAAAAACCGCACGTGTCGGGAAAACCTGAGTTTTTTGGGCGGCGGTTGTTATCAGCATTATGTGCCCGCCGTGTGCGATGAAATCAACGGACGATCCGAATTTTTGACCGCGTATGCGGGCGAGCCTTATGAGGATCATGGACGGTTCCAGGCGCTCTTCGAGTATGAGAGTCTGATGGGGGAACTGCTCGACATGGATGTCGTGAACGTGCCCACGTATGACTGGTGCCAGGCGGCCAGCACGGCGCTGCGTATGGCAGAGCGCATCACAGGACGCGGACATGTTCTTGTGTCCGATACCGTATCTCCGGACAGGATGGCGGCCATTCACAATTACTGCCATCCCGTGGTTCAGGTCACCCGCGTAAAGCATGATGCCGGTTCGGGATTGATGGACTTGGAAGACCTTCGGGCCAAGATGTCGCAAGAGGTAGCGGGTGTGTATTTCGAGAATCCCTCGTATCTGGGATTCATCGATCATCAGGGGCAGGCCATCGCGGACATCGTTCACGAGCAGGGTGGGCTGAGCGTGGTTGGTGTCGACCCCGTCTCCCTGGGCGTGATCAAACCACCCAGTCAATACGGCGCGGATATCGTTGTCGGAGACATCCAGGGTCTGGGTGTGCACATGGGTTACGGGGGCAACCTGGCCGGGTTCATCGCCACGAGAGACGAGGAGACGTACGTGATGGAGTTTCCCTCCCGGCTGTTCGGTGTATGCAGAACAGAGGTGGAGGGCGAGTGGGGATTCAGCGATGTGGCATACGACCGGACGTCGTTCGGTGTCCGGGAAAAAGGGAAGGAATTCGTGGGTACGGCGGCTGCTCTGTGGGGTATCACTGCGGCGGTGTTCCTTTCCTTGATGGGCCCCAAAGGTATGCAGGAACTGGGCCGGCACATCCTCCAGAAATCCCAGTACGCCATGAAGAAACTCTCACAAATTCCGGGCGTAAAGGCGCCGCGTTTTGCGTCTTCACATTTCAAGGAATTCGTCGTGGATTTTTCAGAAACAGGAAAAACAGTCGATGCCATCCAAGCCGGCCTGTTGGAGAAGGGGATCTTCGGCGGCAGGGATCTCTCGAACGATTTCCCGGACCTGGATCACTGCGCATTGTACTGCATTACGGAAGTTCATACGCAGGAAGACATCGACCGGCTCGTAAAGGCATTAAAAGACTGTTTAACATAGATTCCATGAAAGGACAATCCGTATGTCTGAGAATACATCGAACGTGCGAAAATTTCACCAGGCAAAATGGGATGAGGCGATTATCTTCCACCTGACCAACGAGGGAGAAAGAGGCGTCCTCGTACCCGATGTGGAGCCGGAAGTCGAGGCAGCCGTGGGCGACGGTGTGTCGGCCTTGCCCGAGAATATCGTACGCCAGATACCGCCGGCGCTACCCGAGATCGGCCAGATGCGGGTGCTCAAACACTTTCTGAGACTCTCTCAGCAGAACCTGGGGGCCGATTTGAATGTCGATATCGGCCAGGGAACGTGTACGATTAAATACAACCCAAAGATCAACGAGGTTCTGGCCGCGATGCCCGGCGCGTCGGAGATACACCCTTTGCAGGATGAGAGTACGGTTCAGGGCGCGCTGGAGATCATGTATAAGCTGGATACGTTCCTCCGGGAGATTTCCGGCATGGATCGTTTTTCCCTGCAGCCCAGTTCGGGATCTGCGGCCATCCTCAACATGGCGTCCATCGTCCAGAAGTATCACGAGGTTCGGGGTGAGACAGACCAGCGCGACGAAATCATCACAACGATTTTTTCCCATCCTTCCGATGCGGCGGCTGCTGCCGTGAAGGGATACAAGGTCATCACCCTGTACCAGGAGGAAGACGGTCTCGTCGCTCTCGATTCGTTGAAGAAGGCCGTGTCGGACCGAACGGCCGGACTCTTCATCACGAATCCCGAGGACACGGGAATTTTCAATCCCAAGATTATTGAATTCACCCAATGCGTTCATGACGCCGGCGGACTCTGCGGATACGATCAGGCCAATGTCAACGGGATATTCGGTATCACGCGGGCCAAGGAGGCAGGCTTCGACATGTGTTTCTTTAATCTGCACAAGAGTTTCTCCGCACCCCACGGGTGTGGCGGACCCGCCTCTGGAGCTCTGGGCGTGACCGAGGAGCTCGTCGACTTCCTGCCCGTGCCCGTCGTCGACTATGAGGGCACCACGTATTCCCTGAAATACGACCTTCCCCATACTATCGGGAAGACTCGGGGATTCTACGGGGTTTTTCCTGTGATTTTAAAGGCTTATGCATGGATCATGAGTCTGGGCGAGGAAGGGTTGAAGGAAGTGGCGCGCATTGCTGTGTTGAACAATAATTACCTGCTGAAGAAAATCTGTGAGATACGCGGCGCGGCCAGTCCGTTCTCGGCCGGAAAGCATCGCATAGAACAGGTTCGGTACACATGGGAAAAGTTGACCCAAGAGACGGGTGTCACAACCCACGATGTGACTTTGAGGATGGCGGACTTCGGTTTCCATCTGTGGTCCAGCCACCATCCGTTCATCGTACCGGAGCCGTTCACCATCGAGCCCACGGAATCCTACTCCAAGGCCGAACTGGATGAATACCTGGAGGGTTTGCGGCAGGTCGTACACGAGGCATACAACGATCCAGAAAAGGTCAAGACCGCACCCCATAGCAGCGTGATCCACAAGATGGACGAGAGCTGGATGGACGACCCGGAAAAATGGGCCATCACTTGGAGGGCGTACTTGAAGAAACACGGGGACGCACCGTGATGCCGATGTTTTTAGGAATCGCAGAATCCCGATTGCTTATATAGATCATGTATAGAATCCTAGTTAAGGAGGAAGTACGATGAGAATGCGAATATGTGCCTTGCTGTTCATGGCATGTCTGATGATGCTGGCTGCATGTTCCAGACCTTCGGCGGACATCATCCTGACGAATGCGGAGGTCTATACGATGGAAGCCGACCAGCCCTGGGCCTCGGCCGTGGTGATTACCGGGAACAAGATTGTGGCCGTCCTGGATGAGGGAGCGGATATCGAACCGTATCGAGGGCCCAACACACGAGTGATCGACCTGGAAGGTAAATTCGTGGTACCGGGATTCATAGACGGGCATGTGCATTTTAACAACGCAGGAGGGCTCATCAACGATGCCAACCTGATGGCCGTCGCCGACGACGGGGGCCTGAAAAACGAAATGCGACGCGTCGTCGATATCCTCGACGATGGCGAGTGGATCACCGGTGGTCTGTGGGGAGCCTACGAGGCTTGGGCTCTGGGAGCCGATAAGGCCGGTGCCAAGAGCAAGAAGCGCTGGGAACCCGACCGCTGGACCATCGACGAGATCACCGCGAACAACCCGTGTCTTCTGAACAGCTACGACCGCGAGCTTTATCTGGCCAACACGGCGGCTCTCAAAGCAGCGGGTATTGATGGCGACAGACTCGATGGCATGAAACTGGATTGGCGCAGACGCCCCTCGGGACTCATCTATCGAGATTCGCCGGCATTGGAAAAAATCCGGTCCGCGGTGAAGGAAAAATCTCACGAACGCCTGTTGAACGAGAATCGGGCCGCGCTGAAGGCTCTCCGAGAGGCCGGTATCGTGGAGGTTCAGGATATCGCCCGACCCGATCAAACAGAGCGGTTCATCGAACTCCAGGAGAACGGCGAGCTCACATGCCGCGTATGGCTTCGACCCGACTTGTCCCGCGGGGCAGAGATGAAGGAGAAGGGGCATCGAGTCGGACACCATCCCAAGACTAAAAAGTCCGACCGCTGGTTGCGGTACGGTGCGCTCAAGGGGTACATCGACGGCATCATGGGCACCCACGGGGCGCTCTTCTTCGAACCCTATGACGATCAGCCCGACAACTACGGTCACTACCGGCGTCATACCAGTGACGATCCCGATTATCAGACGGGCAACATGGACAAGATGTACGATCTCATCAAGGTGGGGTACGATGCGGGATTCGTATCCAATGTGCATGCCATCGGCACTAAGGGAGTTGCTTTGATGTTGGATACGTACGAGCGGTTGATGAAAGATTTGGGCAAAGACCTCAGGGGATTCCGGGTCATTCACGCTCAGGTCATCCGACCCCAGGATTTCCCGAGGTTCAAGGCCCTGAACGTCATCGCCGAGGTGAATCCGTACCACATCTCCGACGACATGCGCTGGATGGAGGAGCGTATCGGACACGAGCGGTGCAAGGGTGCCTATGCCTTCAAGTCCCTGCTAGACAACGGGGCCATTCTGTCTTTCGGGTCCGACTGGCCCGGAACCTCGGCCGCCGAGTATCACATGCATCCCAAATACCTGATCCATGCAGCCGTGAATCGGACCACGCTGAACCACACGCCCGAAGGCGGATGGTTCCCGGAGCAGAAGATTTCCGTGCACGAAGCCCTGAAGGCCTACACCATCAACAACGCCTATGCCGCTTTCGAGGACGACATTCGCGGTTCTATCAAGAAAGGCAAGCTGGCCGACATCACCGTATGCGACCGGAACCTGCTGAAGATCGACCGCAGAGACATCCTGAATATGGAAGTAGACATGACGATTGTCGACGGACAGATTGTCTTTGAGAAGGAGTAAGAGTCGCCGCATCATCCAAACGCATGACGAACAAGTGTTTTATATAATCCCATCGTGATCTAGAAAGAAGGGTGATGGTATCGAGAATTCATTCGGAGATTGTTAACGAAAAAGAGAAGGATATGGTATGTCATCTATAGAAGACCTATCGAAGGAAAAGCTGCTGGAGCTCGCAACCAATTTCGCCAAGAACTGGCTGGCCCACGACGGGTTATGGTTTCAGGCCGTGGAAAAGGCGCACGGCATCGACCATGCCATCGAGCTGGACGCCGTGGCCTGGAGCCGATTCTCGCCCATTGAGGCGAGGCGCATCAAACAATTTCTGAACCTCCCCGATGACGGAGGATTGGAAGCTCTGAGAACGGCGCTGGATTACCGTCTGTATGCCGTCTTGAACAAACAATACAGCACGCAGGAGGACGGTCGCCTCCAGTTTTACATGAGGGACTGCCGGGTGCAGAGTGCGCGGAAGCGCCGGGGCCTGCCCGACTTTCCGTGTAAATCCGTGGGCGTTGTGGAGTACACCACATTTGCTACAGAGATCGATCCGCGTATCAAGACACGGTGTCTCGTTTGTCCGCCCGATGCGCATCCGGAGGATCATTACTGCGGCTGGGAGTTCTGGATCGAGAGGACATGATCGAGCGTGGAGCGCCCCTCAGGTGTTCGCTCTGGTGAGAATCCGGGCAAAAGAAAGGTCTGTTTCGGAGTCTATCCATTTAAAGGATCGAATTCTTTTTGATTTTATCCTTCCGATGTGTTCGCCTGGGGGGATAACATCCGCGAAATGATATGAGAAACCCTATCCTGAACAAAAGGATAGGGTTTCTTTTTTCAAGTCTCTGTTATGACCATTCACCTGCCCGTTGGCAGGGACGATCTTTCATCCGCCTCACATACGATACGAGAGGGACACCAGTACTTTATACGTCTCGCATTTTCCATCTTCAACATATTTGGGATTGACCCGGTATTCGTCGTTATCATAGCTGTTGGCCACATAATAATCCGATCGATCCCACGATGTGAACGCATAGGCCACGTCCAGCATGAATTGTTTGTTGAACGTGTATCCCGCTCCGAAGGAGATGACCTTGCGATCCTGGATGTCGGTGTCTTCTTTCCATGGGGAGGGATAGGCGGCATATCCGCACCTGAGTCTTGCATCGGTGCCCGGAATCGAGAGTTCGCCACCGACGCTCCAGTTTATCACATTTCGTAGTTTTTCTCTAATCTCGATGTTTGCATCGTACCTTGTTGTCCCTGCAATCGGGGGGTCTGTTCGATAGCTTATCTGGCCGTAGTTGTAAAATTCCACGTCACCCGAGACGAGCAGGGGGCCCATGTTCAACGCTCCCCCCAGACGGTACACCCAGGGAGACCGGATTTTATAATCGGTCCTGCCGGATTCGGTGGCCACATCGGCCGAGTCTGCCCAAGGAGTGTCCCAGTCCCATGTTTTGATGTCGTAATATTCCCATTCTTCGTTTGCCGTCAGGGTTACGGGCGTCTGGATGGTGGCCCCCAATCGAAACATCTTATTTGCACGGTAGAGCATGGCCAGTGTGACGTTGGCACCGCTGAACTCGGTCCGAATGGTTTCCGTCGATGTAGTATCATAGATTGTCCAGAGATTATACGGCTCGTCGAATTCCCGGAATTTCCATGAATCATCTAATTTGCCCGTCCAGAAATTAATGCTGCCTCCGACGTACAGTCCAGGCGCCATCTCTACCGACCCTCCCAGGGAGGTTACGTTGAGGCCCCCTTCGATCATGCTGTGATGTTCCCATGTCGTGGAATCGTAGGGCGTAGATAGGAAACGATCGGCTATGAAATAACGCTCAAAATCTCTGACCTGATGGTATCCAAACCCCAAAACCAGGCTACCCCGCCGTGTGGGCACGGGTATGTTTATGCCCAGCGCGTTCATCTTGGTATAGCTGGAGGCCACGTCGCTCTCAACATCCAAAAATGTCGCCCGCTCCGTGATCCCCAGATAGGATATGGTGGCGGATATTTCCAATCGCTTCTGCTGACCCAGACCAGCCGGGTTATAAAAAATGGCTGCATAATCATCGGCGACGGCTGTGTATGCACCGCCCATAGCGGCAGCACGGGCTCCCACGCCCCAGGAGTGACCCCATATAAACGGAACGTCGACAGACGGATTGTCCTGGGCGTGAACAATCCCAGCCGTAATGATCACAAATAAAATTCCCCAAAAAACAGAACGTGCTTTCATGTAGTCCTCCACCTTGATAGCATCAATAAACCAGCGTCATTTTCATGCATGCGAAACGTCTCTCTGCTGAGGACGATTCAGGTATTTACTTACTTAGCCGTTTGACCCGTGCGGTTATCTATCTCTTCGGCCACTGCTTCGGCTTTTTCCCCCACTGCTGGACCGTGAGCCGGAACGGGAACTGCCAGAGCTTCCACTGGACGACGATCCGGAACTCTGTCCTGCCGAGGAGGAACCCCTGCTTCCGCTGGATCGGATGGACGACTTACGACCTGACGAAGAGCTTCTTTTCGTACTACCAGTCGAACTCGATCGTCGGGTTGAAGGTGTCCGCAAGGTGGACGGAGAAGAACTCGACCTTCGAGTCGGGCTGCGGCTCACACCGGAACGTGTGGGTGTCTGAGGAGTCGTTCTGTCTCCTCCCGAGCCCGATGGTGATGACTTAACCCGTTGCGTCGTTGGACGGCTTCCCGTATCGGCAGCACCGGTTGTTGTGGGAGTTGCAGGCGTATCCTTACGCACTCCGGAGCCTCTCGGTTCGCCCAACGGAACGGCAGGCGGGGCATGGCCATCATCGCTGTAAGCCACCCTGCGCTCAAACGGGCGGCGCTTGGCGGGTTCCGGAGAGTAGTAGCCGGAATAATACGCCCAGTACGGATCGTAGTAACCTCCGTAATACCCCGAATAGTACGGAAAGGCCCGATACCGACCGTACCCGTAGGGCCAGGGATCCCACCAGTACCAGGGATCGTAATAATAGGCCCATCCATAGGAGCGGTAATACCACCAGTAGGGTGAAGACCAGTACGGATCGAATCCGACATACATGCCCCAGGGATCACCGTAGTAGTAATGTTCGTGGACGACAACGGAAGCATCCTCGTCGTACTCTTCGATGACGTCCTCGTAGTCTTCTTCTTCGATGATGTATTCATCGGTTTCTGTTCGGTAGACCGATCTCCCGGGAATCGAGACCACGGTGTAACAGCCCGTGAGAGTGACGATGAATACCAGTGATCCCGCCAGGAGTGCTCTTTTCGTCCATTTCATACGTATCGCCTCCTTTCGGATATAACGATATCTGTGGTCATTTTATTGTTTAAACGCAAATGATTGCCCTTTCGTTGCATATTATTTAACCCTTTATCATGGTAATGTATCCGGGATTTGTTCATCTTTGGCCGGTTCTTCGATCTCGCCCTTCACCTGAATCGTAAATTTTTTTCGATAGATGCCCAATGCGTTGGAACGCGTGTCCTCGATTCTCATGGCCAGTGTATAAGAACCAGGTACCAGGGTAACATGAAAGTTGCCCATGACCGTGCTCTGGTTTCGTTTTTCTTGATCCTGAAACGTGAGTTCTTCGATGGCGTCTGAGGACAAAACCGTGTGATAGTCTTCGTCCAGAACCATCCATCGATAACGATAGCCGCCCTCGTATCGATCTTTTTCTTGTCTCAACCGGAGGTTCGTCGTAGGGAATTGATACGTAAAACGGATACGGTATGTCGATCCGGTACGGCTGGTGGATGTGATACGCAAGCTGAATCCCTCGATTTTTTTCACTGTTTTCGTGGCCGGATTGATATACATGAAGATGGGCCTCTGGAGAAAACGGTTTCGTGACCTACGGATGTTGTTGCGGTATAAGTATCTGGAGACCGTGCCCAGATGAAGACCCTTCCCGTTCCTGTTGGAAAGATGATTGGAGACGAGGAAATTTATTTTATGCTGGTAGTAGGTCCATATCTCCCAGTCGTTCTCGGCTTCTTCCCGGCGGTCGGGGTTGCCAAATTTGATGTAGAGCTCTCCACGGCTGTCCCAGGGTGGGTAGTATTCTTCCGTCGAATCCCACTCTTTACCGAAATGTTTCCGTACGTACAGGACACGGCGTTTGAACTCTTCTTCGGCTTCGTTTTCCGGAGTCGTCGGGGTTGGATCGTGGGCGGCCCAGTGCTTTCGCCACCATTCTTTCCTATCCCATTCGTTCTCCAGAGAGAGAAAGAAGATCAATTCTTCTTGGGATACAATATGGTACAGCCCGTTTAAAAACAGTCTCTCCTCTGTCCAGTCGGCCTCGGACGCGCCTAATTTTTCATAGAAGATGCCTGAAGCCGCCTCCTTATCGGAACTCTCCAGGGTGTCTTCAGTCTCCTCCACCGCCCCCATTTCTTTTTCGACGGTCTCTTCCAATGTCGTCGTGTATCCTTCCAGGATATCCATGGCGCGCCGGGCCGATTCCTCATCCGCACCCTTGGCCATCTCTTCGAGAATCGTCAGAACGCTGGGATCCCTGAGTTCCCCCAGTGCCAGCGCTGCTTGAGTGCGGATCGGTTTGTCATCATCCAATTTCTCCAAAAGAAACACCCGGTATCGTTCTTCTCCTCGCTGTGCCAATTTTTTGGCAAGAGAGACCTGATGGATGATGGCATCGTCGACCCAGGGGCTAAGAGGGTGACTGTTGATGACTCGCTGGTATTCCTCGAATGCTATTTTTTCCTGTCCCTGTATCTGCTCCCAGCAGAAGGCGACCCAGAATTGGGCATCGTCACTGTACAGACTGTGCGGGTATTCGTTCACGAGCCTGTCGTAGGTTTCGATGGCTTTTTCCCATTTCCTCGCACGGATGTATTCCTTCCCTTTCCTATGAATTTCGGCATCTTGAGCGTAGGCCTGGGGAATAGAGACAGAGATCAGCAGGACGATGGCGATAAGGACAGTTCGATTCGTCACTCTCCCCATCTTTTTTTGTCGGCTGTTTTTGTCCATAACCGATCCTGTCTCCTTTGGTCTTCGGTCTGTATTTACGAAATATACTCGTGAATTTTTGTCAGCAGTTGTTGATCGTCGATGGCTCGTCGCACATTAGGTGGCAGACCGGCCACGTCGATATTTGCCGTGCCCAGCACATCTTCTAAGACCCATTCGATTTCTGCAACGAGTTGATAGAGCCGAAGATCTCCGTCCCCCAAACGGTTCTTGATTTGACGGGTCCTCTTGAGCATTTCTCGAGTGATCTGTATTTCCGTGTTCCACTCATCATCATCCAACAGAGCGGGATCGTCCATGTTGGATAAGTCGAGAAGAAGCATTTCAACGCTCAGCAGATAACTGCGCATGGCTCGATTATCGTCGATGGGTAGAAATGCCACTTGATTTTGGGCTAGTCTTCCGTATCGCTCCAGCCATACCGGAGGTTGAAACAGGAGCTTGCCCAATCCCAGGCCCATGAAGAATACCATAACAATAGTGGCCCATTGCAATCCGGGTCGGAGTCGGGGAAGGAAGAGCCTCTCGTCGATGGAGGCTTTCCGGTCTTGTCCTGCGTTTCGAATTCTCAGAAGGCAGTCGCCAACCAGCCCGTCTGGTGCGCTGGGCATTGTTCGGATCCCGAGGATTTTTCCTGTTTCCTGAAACTCCTGCAAAAGTTGATGGCATTCAGGGCAAGACTTCACGTGTTCGTGGAACGGCTCGCTGTTCTGATGCGAAAGTTCTCCCAACACAAACGATACGACATTTTCTCTTTGTTTACAAGCCATGGTTATACCCTTGGTGAATAATCTTTGAGCTCTCTCCTCAACCGGCGAAGGGCTCGGAACAGATGCGTCCGTACGGTCGCCTCGGAGCAACCCAAAATGTCTCCGATCTCCCGCATGCGAAGCCCATGGTAGTAATTCAAAACCACGGACATACGCTGGGGATGAGTCAGTTTTTGGAGGGCGGATTCGATGGCTTCTCCCTCTCCCGCATACCCAGGAAGTTTGCTGCCGTCTAAACCCTGCAGGGCCAGTTTCTGCTCCTGAGATGTGAATTCGACATTGAACATTTTACTTTTTCTTCGTTTAAAATCAATCCCTATGTTGTATGCAATTCGGTAGAGCCATGTTGCAAACTTTGCGTCACCCCTGTACTGCCCGATGTTCACGTATGCCCGCAGGAACGTTTCCTGGGTCAGGTCCTGGGCATCTTCATACCGTCGAATCATATCATACAGAAGACGAAAAATGAGGGGCGCGTATCTTCGGACGAGTTTGTCAAAAGCTTTTTTCGATCCTTTCTGCGCTTGCCTTACCCATTTTTCATCGCGTTGACCCATACAAACGCTCTCTACAATCTATTAGACGAGTGCCGTTCGTTTTTGTTTACATGAATACTAATGCGATGTCGCTTCGACCCTTTCTACATCTCCGGCCCAGAACGTGATCTCACGACCCTTGTCATCTTTGACGCGTAGCCGTCCCCGTCCGTCCAGTCCCAAACACTCTCCGCAGAACGTCTCATCCAGGCAGCAGACCCGGATCGGATGACCCCGGAGCCAGTCGTATTTCGCCCAGTGGTCGATGATATAGGGCACGCCGTTTCGGCCGGCGTCATCCAGGATTTTTTCGACTTCGCGGGTCAGGCAGTCTCTGACGTCATCCATGGCCAAGCGTGCGCCTTTCTCCAGTTTCATGGACGTTGTAGGATGATCGAAAGAGGCCGATGCGAGATCTTCCCGGTTCAGATTCACGTTCAGGCCGATGCCCAGGACAACGATATTTTGGTTGAAATCGACCTCGGCCAGAACACCGGCGACCTTCTTGCCGCCAACCAGAACATCGTTGGGCCATTTCAGTTCTCCGTGCACGCCGAAACGATGGAGTGTGTTCACAACGGACAGAGCGGCTGCCTGACCGAGGACGGGTATCATCTCCTGATGGGGATGGATGATGACGATGGACAGTGTGAGTCCCCGGTCGTCGGGGGAAAGCCAGGTTCTGTCGAGTCGCCCCCGGCCGCCCGTTTGTCTGATGGTCCAGACCACGTCCCCGTGTTGGCATGTCCCGAGATGGTTCAGGGCCCACTTGTTGGTGGACGCGAGCGCATCGAACACCAGCAAACGTCCCTCCCAGAGTCCACCCGATGGTATAATTTCATTCGGCCTGTCTCTGATATTTTCCCGGGATAATCTCCCGTTTTCATCGTGCACCGTACAAATTAGTCAAAACAGATGAAAAAGTCAATTCGCAACCGTTACGGCTTGACAATATGGGCTGTAGGGCGTATATTGTTTTCTCTGAATCGAGGAGGATGGACGGCATGACAAACCCTGTTGATCCAGCCAGGAACTATGACGAGACGAAAAAGATTGTGGGTTACGTGGCTCGGAAGGAGGCTGGAGACACACTCTACCCAAAACTGGGATTCCGCTGCGGTCTTGAGATTCATCAGCAACTAAAGACAGAAAAGAAACTCTTCTGCCGATGTCCTGCTGGGATTTATCAGAAAGACGGGGAGTACGATGCGGAATTGATCAGGCATATGCGTCCCACCCTGAGCGAGCTGGGGGAATACGACGGCACAGCCTTGATGGAATTCAAGACACGGAAGAATATATACTATCGCATAAAAGACGAGACCGCATGCACGTACGATTTTGACGATACGCCGCCTTTCCGAGTCAACCGCCAAGCCCTGAACATCGCCATGGAAGTGGCCCTCCTGCTCCGGTGCAGCATCGTAGGCGAACTCCACATCACGCGCAAGCAGTACCTGGACGGAAGTATCCCCACGGGTTTTCAGCGCACGGCCATCGTGGGTATCGAGGGAGAGATACCCTTGAAGCACAAGAAGGTGCGCATCATCCAGCTGAGCCTGGAGGAAGATGCCTGCCGAGAGGTTTCGGATGTCGGACACGAGCGGGTATACACCACCGACAGGCTGGGCATGCCCCTCATCGAGACCGTTACCTATCCCGACATGACCACGCCCGACGAGGCAGCCGAGGCCGGTCAGTATCTCCGGTTCCTGACGCGCAGTACGGGGAAGATGAACACGGGCATCGGTGCCGCGCGCCAGGATGTGAATGTCAGCATTACCGGAGGAACACGGGTAGAGATAAAAGGCGTGGCCCACATCAAGTGGATTCCTGAGCTGACGCATAACGAGGCGTTCCGCCAGAAAGCTCTCTTAGAAATAAAAAAAGTCTTAAACCAGCGCGTCGAAAACCCTCAGGATTGGAAAATGGAATCGGCCGATATCACCGATGACGTGAAGACGCCTTGGTTGAAAGAATGTCGTGAACGCGGGTATCGCATCGTGGCCGTCAACCTGCCTGCCTTCCGGGGCCTTCTGTCGTTCTTTACTCAGCCGGGCCAGATGTTTGCCGATGAAATCAGCGGCCGCCTCAAAGTCATCGCCTGTCTTGAAAAGCCCAACATGACACACTCCGAAGCACTGGAAAACGAGCTCGTTCCGGCGGATCGTGCTTTATTCCAGCGTTCGTTCCAGTCCAAGAACCGCGATGATGATAATGCTCAGATCATTTTCTGGGGTCCCGAAGGGGACATACAAACGGCGCTGGACACCATAGATGAACGGTGCCGTTTGGCCTTTATGGGCGTGCCCAACGAGACACGCCAGGCTCGTCCTGACGGAACCACCCGGTTTGAACGCGTGCTTCCCGGGCCTGACCGCATGTACCCGGATACGGACTCGGCCCCAATTCCCATCGAGGATGCCATGATTGAATCGGTGCGCCAGAATCTACCGACGGATGTGGCCGAACGGGTCAAACGGATGGAATCGTGGG
>Ga0180438_10002183_pt1 | contig 32792 bp, 42 predicted proteins | sample SS_ome_12_FD_132455 | JGI IMG/M metagenome (GOLD analysis project Ga0180438, IMG submission 132455) | Hypersaline lake sediment archaeal communities from the Salton Sea, California, USA - SS_3_D_2 metaG | ecosystem: Environmental > Aquatic > Non-marine Saline and Alkaline > Hypersaline >... | reverse complement strand
TTTGAGCGGTTGGCGATCGATGTGATGCGGGCGTGTGACATCCTCAGGGCGGCACAGATTCTGCGCATCAGTTGGGATGAGGCCTGGCATATCATGGAGCGGGCGGTTCGACGGGGGCTGAAGAAAAAGAGACGGCGAGCGAGGAAGATCGGAGTGGATGAGAAGACGGCAGGTCGGGGACACGATTACGTTACGGTAGTCAATGATTTGGAGAAAGCGACGGTGGAATATGTAAGTGATGGCCGGAGGAAGGAGAGTCTGGATGGCTATTTTGCTCGCATGTCGGAGAAGGCACGAGAGAAGATTGAAGCTGTTGCTGTAGACATCTGGGATCCGTATCTGGCTTCGATACGGGAACATGTGCCCGACTCTGAGGAGAAGATTGTCTTTGACCACTATCATCTGATGGTGCACATGATCCAGGCGGTCAACGAGGTGCGCAAAGAGGAACATCGGAAATTGAAGAAGGAAGGGTATGAGACGTTGACCGGATCGAAATATCTCTGGCTTTACTCGAAGGAGAACCTTCCGGATAGACACAAGCAACGGTTCCAGAGTCTGAGGGGTATGCATCTCAAGACAGCCCGGGCTTGGGCGATCAAAGAGAGTTTCCGTGATCTTTGGGGGTACAAAAGAGTTGGCTGGGCGATTCGTCATTTTAAGCGGTGGTTTTTCTGGGCTACACACTCGAGGTTGAAGCCTGTGATCGAGAAGGCGCGGATGTTCCGCAAGTACCTGAGACAGATTCTGACGTACTTCCGGCATCGAATCACCAATGCGGTCAGTGAGGGACTCAACTCCAAGATTGAGACAATCCGGAAGAAGGCTTATGGCTTTCGTAACCGTGAGCATTTCAAAACTGCCATTTATTTCCATTGTGGGGGATTAAATCTTTACCCTGTTACCCACAAGAAAGTCGGATGAACCTGTTTTTCTTAAGCCTTATTTAAACTTTTTGGTTCTTCTCCCGATTAGTTGGTAAAAGCTTGGATGATCTTTAAGGAAAAATAACGCAGATCATGGAAGCCATAAGCTTTTCGTTTGATCACCTTGATTTTGTTATTGACTCCTTCCAGCTTCCCTGTATGAATCGGATAGTCACAATGATTGAGGATCCCATACCGATAACGCCGCAAGGTCTTGGCAAACTTTTTAACAGATGGATGGTCGACGGCCTCTGCCAGCAGACACCATTCCTCTATGGCCTTCTCTGCCCATCTCCGGGACCGGTAGGTCCAGAGGTGTTTGAGTTTGTCCTTGAGGATCATCACCATATTAATGGTTTTGTTCAACTGGAGCAGCTCTTCGAGATGTTCTCTATCTTTAGGCTTTCGGATATTCCTCCGATTTTTCAGCAAAAGATACTTGGTGCCCTTGAAGATGTCTTTGTTATCCTTGGAGGCTTTCCGGTATTCGCTGTTTCGCACTTTATCGATAACCTTGTTGAATTGGGATACCACGTGGAAGAGATCGAAGACGAGCTTTACATGGGGAACCTTGCTCATTACGGCCAGGATATAAGGATCCCACATGTCCATCACCACAGCTTTCAAGTGTTTTCTCTCTTTGGAGGTCATACCCGAGAAGAATCTCCGAAGGGTCCGGGCTTTTCGGTCTTTGCCCACCCAAACCACTCGTCCGGTCTCGTAGTCCAGGACAACCGTCAGGTAGCGGCGGCCTTTGCGGATGGAGATCTCGTCTATGGCCAGGATACGAAGCCCCTGATAATCGGTTGTCCCGTAGTCTCTCTCCAGGAACTTCTGATCCACAGCCTTGATGGTTTTCCAGTCCAGGCCCAGATGACGGGCCACCTCCTGGACAGTCATAATCCTGCAGAGCTCGTAAATGTAACGTGCCAGTCTCTTGGTCACCCGCATGTAAGGATCGAACAGATCGAGCTCTTCGATGGGTATCTTTTGACATTTGGGACAAACGATCTTCCGGTAATGGCAAAGGATCCACAGCCGTGTCTGTCCAAAGTCCAGGTCTCGGATCCACCGTTTTTCTCGACTGTGGATCCCAGTGGCCTGCCTCCCACAGATAGGGCAGATAGGCTGGAATCTTTTGTCGGGGACCACCTTCAAGTAAGCCTTCTGGGCACTGGAGGATACCCGCTGCCGGATAATACGGATTCGCGGAAAAGGGAAATAGTGTGTTATACTCAGTGAGGACATCGTTGGTCTCCTTTGGATGTAGATTTAGAGACGTGTCATCTCTATAATCCATTGGAGATACCAGATGTCCGCTTCTCTTTTCAAGCATTTTATTCCAACTATATCTCTCAACTAATCGGGAGAAGAGCCTCAAATATTGATCTATAGAGTCCACGATGTGTATGAACAAATTTGCATTAAGGTCTACGATGTGTGTGGATTTTTGAGTCTACGATGTATATAGATTTATCACGTATATATTAATAACGAGCCTTACCCATTTAGGAAGCTCATGCGGCTCTTCGTCTTGCTTTATAGAATGTGAATGTTGTTGGTAATAAAATGTTTGATTAGGGCGTGCTACTGATTATGCAGATAAACCACGAGATGTTTTCAGCTATTTTATTGTGCTATATTAGACACGATTCATGCAGGAGGACAAAATGACTGATGATCTGTATACAGCATTTAGGAAATTGAGCCCTAAGGTAACAGGAGGCCTGGTTAGAATGCGTGAAGAAACATTCAAGGATGCATCAGTCCCTGCCAAATATAAAATCTTAGCTGCCCTGGCTGCTGTTGTCATTACGAAATGTGAGCCTTGTTTACGAGCTTACACCAAGATGGCTTTTCAAGCTGGAGCAACTCAAGACGAGTTGGTGGAATTTCTCAATGTTGCCATCACAGAAGGAGGATGTCCTGGAGAGACATGGGCGCTTAAAGCCTTCCAAGCTTACAAGGAATTAGAACAGGGAAAAGAGATTCAAGAGGAATTGTGCTGTAAATCTTAATAAATTTACCATGAAGGGGATAAAATCAAGGGATTTGACAAAATAATAGGGAAACATGTAGTTTAGATTCTATTATCGAGTATGCAGGCCTATGTCCCTCTTGAACAAAGCTCTACAGAGGGAAATGGACGAACAGAAACTCATCCAGCAAGTTTCAGAAGGGGACCAGGATGCTTTCCGCGAGATTGTGCGGGCCAACCGGGATATGGTCATCAACGTTTGCTACAACCTGCTGAATGACAGGGAACAGGCCGAGGAGGTGGCCCAGGATGTTTTTCTCTCAATATTCAAAAGAGCTGGGAAGTTCAAAGGCAAAAGCAGACTTTCCACATGGATTTACCGGGTGGCTGTGAATTCTGCCATCAGCGCCAGGCGCCGAAAACGACTTTTAAAGACAAGAGTGGACATACGGCAGGAAGCCGCGGCTGATGTGGCTTCCTTGAAAGCCCCTCTGGCGGATTCACCGGATTTTCGACTGGAGGCAGCAGAGATAAGAGCAGCCATCCACAAAGCGCTGGATTCGCTGCCCGAGAAACAAAGGGCATTCATAATCCTCCACAAAATGGAGGGGCTGTCTGCCAGGGAAATTGCCCAGATTTTCCGCATTTCCGTTTCATCGTCGGAAGCCAGAATCCACCGGGCAAAAAGGAATCTGAGAAAGGAACTGACCCGCCTGCTCTCCCTTTCGTTGGGAAAAAACACATTCATAACCGAGCCGTGATCGAAGTTCCGGGGTGTTGGGGGATGTGTTCGCTCCAGCCGGATTTTAAATAGCGCATGTTTTTTTGTCCAGATTGCGTCTAATTCAGTGTAAAAGGTTTAATGATGAAGAAAGATTGCCGATGGATTGAGAAAAATCTCATAGAAATCGTCGATGGATCGATTGAAAGACAGGATATGGATCACTCAATTGAGGAGCATCTCCGCTCTTGCTCAAAGTGTACAAACCTTGTCAGGAAGTTTCAAATTGCCTGGGAGATGATGGGAAAGCCTGAGAAAGTTGAGGTGTCACCCGGGTTTGAGGCTTCGCTTTTTGAAAAAATCGAAGGGCTTCATAAAGATGCTATCCGGAACAAAACCAAGGGGCGTCTCTTGAAGATTCTCCAGCCCGCTGCGCTGACAGCCGGATTTTTCCTTGCCCTTTTTCTCGGCTTTCACCTGGGCAATTTTTCAAAACAGGAGTTTGTTCCCATGGATCCGGATTTTGCTCTGGAAGCGGGCTATCAGGAGTACTCATCAGGAGATCTCACCATTCTAGATGATTACTCCCGGGGGTCGGCTGCGGATTTCCTTCTCACCTATAAAGTCACTCCGAAAGAGGATTCGCCATGAGAAATAAATGGGTCGGTATCATCATGTTTTTTTTGCTGGTCATTAACCTGTCGGCTCTGGCCACCCTGGCCTACAATCGGTGGTTGAAACCCGGTCCTGCTGTTGAAAAAGATGACCTTGCGACTTTCCAGCCGAAGCTTGAGGATACCCTGGAACTCGAAAGTGTACAGAGCAAGCATATGAGGGAATGCCGGATGGAGTTTTGCCGGGAGACCGATCCTATCCAGGAACAGATACAAGAGAAGAGACTTCGGCTTATCGAGGAGATGAGAAAAAGAGAGCCCAGTCTTGAGGAAATCGACAGGCTCATCGACGAAATCGTCCGGCTGGAGAGCAGCGTTCAAAAAAAGGCCGTCCGGAGGATCCTCGACGATAAAGCCATCCTGATGCCTCAGCAGCAGGAGAGGTTTCTTGAGATGTTTGAACATCATGTCATCAGAGGAGGTCGGGAGTACTGCCTGGGAGAAGAGAGCCGGTAGATTATCGAATCAGCATGAAACGGTCAGATGCTTGATAAGGTTAGGAAAGTAAAACCAGGATTCAACAGCTGGTTTGGAAAAAAAATAAAATGGAGGTAAGTCTTATGAAGAAAAACAGCATGATTCTTGTTCTGGTTGTGGGTTTGGCTTTTCTGTCCACGTTGGTTGTCGCAGACAGCGTCGAAGAATGTGAAACAGCGCTCAAATTGACGCCGGAGCAGAAAGAAAAGATGCAGAAGATGTGCCTGGAGTTCCAGAAGGAAATCCTGCCCCTTCAGACAGATCTGAAGGCCAAATCTCTGGATATGAAAACTCTTCTCAGTGAAAAGGCGGACCTTTCAAAGGTCAATGCAGTCATCGATGAGATGGCCAAAATAAGGGCTGAGATGATGAAGAAGAGCCTGGTCCATCATAATCAGATAATGGGCCTTTTCACAGAGGAACAGAAGGCGCAGCTCGGCAAAGGAGGCTTCGGATGCGGCATGGGATGCGGCATGATGGGGAGTGGAATGCACGGAGGGATGTCCTGTGACATGAGCTGCGGGATGCAAGGTAAGGCCATGCATCACGGCCCGGACAGAGGCACAGCCCATGGAAAATCTGTTAAGCACGGCTGCAAAAAGTAAACTGAGAACATGACTTCAAAGGAGGGTCAGGCCTGCATACTTGATAAGATGGGAAAGCGGAATGCTTTCAGGGTCTGACTCTTCCCTTCCTTTTTTCTCTAGCCGATAGATTCTCTGAATTTTCTTAATCAGGGCGGCTTTCTATTCTCCGGTTTTGGATGCTGCCGCAATCTGTATCCCGAGCATCCGTACGCCATTTTGTGTGTGCATGGACAGGTCGGCCGGCTCGGCAACAAGGCAAGTTTTTTCTCTCAACCTCATTTTTTCCGAGTTCACCTCAACCGTCACTTCTCCGTCCAGGACAACGAATATGACATGTTCTGACATCTTGCAGGGAGGCATTTTGCCGCCGGGAGGCAGTTCAATTATTCGTGTTTTAAATTCTTCTGCTTGGTAAAAGACGTTCTTTTCCCGTTTCTCGTAAGGAAATCCCTTTATCTTAGTAAGATCGAATACTTTCATGTCTCTTGTCTCCTTATTGAGTGGGAATCTGCTTCTGTTTTTTTTGAGCTACCAGATGCTCTATGAACAGTCCCATGAAGATGACGAAAAAGATGGTTAAAATAAGCCTTGTTCCCATGAACTTAAATCCAAGGAACCGAAGCTCCACCAGCTCCTGGGGGATTTTGATGCACGCCCAGGCAGAAATGAAAACAACCACGTTGGAAACCCGGGCTCCTTTCCTGATAAGCGCTGCTGCCATAGGAAAGGCGATGTAGAGAGGGCCCGTGGGCAGAGCACCGAAAAATATTGCCACCAGCGGCCCTTTAGCTCCGGATGTTTTCCCCAAATATTTGACTACCTGCTCTTTGGTGATAAATACGCTGAAAAGCCCCATGACGACCATCACAGCCGGCAGAATTGCCATCATTTCGCGGAAATAACTCCAGGCCATAGTGACAACGGCATCTTTTTTATCGGGGAAAATGAGAAGAAGAACAAGCCCTGCCACCAAGACGGTAAAAAAAACCAGGTAGTCTCTGATTGTGTTTTTCCGGGAAGTCCTCTCTTTCCCGTTTTTTTCCGTGTTCCTTTTGTTCACAAAACCATCCCCATGATGAGAGCGATAATAACAGCCATAATGAAGCTGAGGCCGTTTCGAAGAAGAGCCAGCCTGAGTCCCAGCTCTTTTATTTCGAAGGGAAACGTGACGACTCCTACCATGGTTAGAGTGGTGATGAATGCAGCTACCGATGCGATGGCGGCTCCGCTCTGGAGAAGAGCGGCAGCCAGGGGAAAGGAGATCAGGGCCGGGATATGGAGGACAGCCCCGAGGGCGGCTATTGCCAGAATACCTGCCCACCCAGCTTGAGCGCCGATGAACTTCATGATTTCAGAAGGGGGGATGAAGGCTGAGAAGAGTCCGATGATGACGATTATCATGAGCGCTAGGGGGAGAATTCGCAGGAAAGATTCGGCCGCCGCGATCAATGACTGCCAGGTTTTTTTTCTGTCTTTGAAGAATGCGATGACCAGGAGGCCTGCGGCTAGAATATTAATTGAAATTACGGCTGAGCTCATTTTAATCTCGCTCCTGGATGGATGAAGATCGAATCCGAAAAAATAGAAAAATCCTCCCCCTCAAACTCCGGAACAGTTTGCCTCCAGCCGGCAGCTAATTTTCTTCCCGGAGCAGAAAGACGGTAAGCTTCTTGGATTATTCACGCTTCAAGGTCAATGCATCAATAATTCAGGTGCATTATTTGCCGGCTTTCATTTATCGGCTTTCAACCTGGCCAGATGCTCTTCCACAGCCTTGGCTTCTTCCTTGAGGTCATTGAGGTATTCCTCGAGTTGGGTGATACGCTCTTTACGGGTTGAAAAGCGCCTCCGGAATAAGCCTTCCTGAAAGCCGCCTGGCTGACAGCAGCAGTGGCCAGAGCCTTGATGATGATCAAATCCTTGATGCGTACACATTTTTAACTCCTTTTTTTTGAGTCTGACGGTTTGAAGAGCGAGGAGTAAGCATCCAGATACCTGCCCAGCCTTTCCCTGGTGGCTCGGATATGCTCAGCCCAGGCGTGCAGGAATTCAACGCCGTCAGGGGTAATTTCATAAATCCGGCGCGCCGGGCCAGGCCCCCCTGTATCCCAGGTTGAATTGACCAACCCGTCCTCCTCGAACTGGCGTAGAGTCCTGTAAAGAAACCCCGGGTCTATTCCTTTTGTGTCTTCATTTCGGTTGAGGTTATCGGTCAGTTGATAGCCGTGAGCTGCTTTCTCCGATAGAAGAAGCAGCAGCCAGGGCTGAATAAATCCCCGGATCCTGCCCGAAGGACGACTGCAGCAGCTCTGGCCGGGATGATGGGGATCATGGGAATGACACATGCCTTACCTCCGATAAGCCTTAATGTTATTGACATTTATATGATTCTGTCTTATAGTAAGCAAAATCATCTAGAATGTCAATAGCTTTACATTTTTTATTTGGATCATTTGTGAAATCTCGCTGATAGTTTCCATGGCAGATTGTTTAACGATGCTATTCTGATTGTCTTCCAGTATAATCCTGGGAAAATAGAATGGAAAAAAATTTGATTGATGAAAAAAGGCTTTTAGAGAGAATAAAATCAGGAGATGAGGCCGCTTTTAAAGAATTTTTCGACGTCCATCACAAAGAGGTGTTTAGTCTCAGTTTCCGTCTGCTGCGCAATCTTCAGGAGGCTGAAGATATAACTCAGGAAGTCTTTTTCAAGGCTTATCTGACCATGAATAAATTCAGGGGGGAATCAAAGGTTTCCACCTGGCTTTACCGGATTGCCGTTAATCTGAGTATGAACAACCAGCGCCGTGAGAAACAAAAATATTTTTTATCCCTTGATTTTCTTTTTGAGAAGGGGGATAGACAAGCAGGGGACCCAGGAAAAGGGCCCATGAAACGATTGACTCAAGAAGAGGAGAAGCTCCTCGTGGATAAGGCCGTCGATTCCTTGCCGATAAACCAGCGTGTGGCCGTCATCCTCAATCATTATGAAGGATTTTCTTACCGTGAGATCTCCGGAATTATGGGGCTTTCCGTTTCTTCTGTCCGCTCCCTCCTCTACCGGGCCAAGCAGCGCCTTCAAAAAAAATTGGCCTCTTCTTTAAAAAATATTTAACCGGACCGCGATTTTTTCCGCTTGCCGGTGTCTAAAGGAGTGAAGATGAAAAAAAATGGCCTGCACAAGAAAATCCAGAGAAAGATGCTGCTTTATCTCGACCATGAACTTCCGGAGAAGGAAAGAGAGCTGGTCCGCAATCATCTGCAGAATTGTCCTTATTGCTCCAGGGTGCTTGAAGTCTATGAGCGGTTATGGAAAAAAGTATCCCGGAGAGAAGAAGTTCAACCTCCTCCTTATTTATGGGAGAAGATTAGAAACCGTCTTGCTGGAATCGAGAGATCCAGTCCGTTTTCTTTCCGGCTGCAGCAGTTCCTCAGGCGCTATGCTTTTTCCGCCTTTCTGGCCATTCTGATTTCGTTTGCGGTTGCTACCGGAGCCTTCATCGGTTCTCCTTCAAATCCGCCTTCTTTCGAATCGGCTGCCTCTATCCGACAAACAAGCGGCCCGGCAGAAGAATTTGAGCTCGACCGGTTTGATATTATTCCTCCGGGCTCGGTAGCGGAGATATTCTATGAGACTGAATAGGCTAATCCTGCGAGGAAGAAAATGACAATGAAAATGAAAATATTCACTTATGCCGTTTTTATCCTTCTGGTTATCAATCTGACGGCCCTGGGAGTGATGGTCTATCACCGCTGGTTTGAACCAGAAACTTCCTGTCCGTCGGACAAACCTGGGAAAGGTTTTGAGCGGTTGAAGCGGGAACTCTCCCTTTCAACCGAACAGGAAAAAATTCTTCTGGAATACCGCAATGTTTTTCATTCAATTATCGATTCCATATCTGCAAAAATGCAAGAAGAAAGAAGACTTTTAGTCGCCGAGCTTAAAAAGGAAGACCCGGATCTCGACAGGTTGAAAGAAATTGTCGAGAGAATCAATCTTTTCCAGCTAGAAGCCCAGAGAAAGGTTGTAGAACATCTCATAGATGTTAAAAAAATGCTCGAACCGGAGCAGCAGGAAAAATTTCTTAAAATTGTACTGGAGCGGTTCGAAATGCAAAGCGGACAAGAGGAAGGGCGCTATCTGAGAGTAAGATAAGACTGCAGGAGAATGGGAATGATTAATCTGCCAAGAAAGTTTCCGCGCGAGTTGTTGAGCATAACCTTGGTGTTCATCGGCTTATTCTTTTTTTTCCGACTTCAAGCCCCTGCTGAAACAAATGCCGCCCAAAGGCTCTCTCTATCCGAGTGTATTTCTCTGGCCATCAGCAACAATCCCTTGTTCATTTCATCCATGCTCTCTGTTGAGGAAAGTCAGATGAAAATTACCGAAGCGCGTTCCAGCTGCTATCCTTCCCTCAACCTCAGTGCCGATGCAGACAGATTTTCAACCGCAAAAGATGGATCTGGGGGAGGAAACGGAGCGTATTCCAGTTACAGCGCAGGGGTGGCTGCCCGTTATTATCTTTACCAGGGAGGGAGAAAATCAGGTGTCTTTAATGCGGCCGAATCCATATCCCAGGCGGCATCTCACCAGCATGAGAACAACCTGCAGGAGCTGGTGTTGAAAGTCAGCCAGGCCTATTACCGTTTTCTTCAGGCTCAACATCTGGAGAAAGCGTCTTTGCAGGCTCTGGAAAGAGCGGAATATTATCTGGATTTCGCCCGGGCGCGTTTTGAAGCCGGAGTGGTTTCCCGCTCCGACATTCTGAAGGCCGAAGTGGAGAAGTCCAATGCAGACCTATCCCTTATCAGGGCTCGTAATACCCGTCTTTTCATTCTGGGGTCTATTAATGTGCTCCTGGGACGCGGGCCCCATCTGCCTCTGAATGTGCAGGATGACCTGGAAAATATTGAACTTAAAGGAAGCCTGGATTTTGAGGCTCTTCTTTCACAGGCGTTCCGTTTGCGCCCGGAAATCAAGAAAATGGAAGCCCAGCTTGCTGCTCAGAAATCGGATATCCGGATTGCCAGGAGCAGTTTTTATCCCTGGGTGTCTGCCGATGCTGGGTTCAATTTCTCTGGATTGAGTTTATCGGGGATGAAAAGCGGATGGTTTGCCGGATTGAGTCTGGATCTTCCGCTGTTTACAGGATTCGCCACCAAAGCCAGGGTAGCACAAGAGAGAATAGCCCTGAGTGCTCTGGAAAAGCAGATGCAGTCTCTAAGGCTGGAGATAGGCTTCGAGGTCTGGAATGCCTATCTCGACCTTAAAGAGGCCGAGGAGCGTATCGACAATACAAGGGTATACCTGAAAAACGCCAGGGAAAACCTTGCTATCTCCGAAGGAGAGTACAGAGAAGGAGTCGGTTCAATGATCGAGGTGATAGACGCTGAAACCACCTTAGTGGCTGCTGAAGAAAGCCATATCGAAGCCCTGGCCGATTTCAAAATCGCGCTGGCTGTACTGGACCGGGTGACGGGAACATCCGGATACGAAGGAGTTCAAGGAGATATGTGATGAAGAAAAAGTTCTGGTGGATATTCATAATTCTGGTTCTTATCACGGCTGGTGTTTTCCTCGTCCGGTCCTTCATCATCAAGAACAGTGACGGCCAATCATCCGTCCAAACCGTCCCCGTGGTCAGGCGGGACATCGGTTCCTCCGTCCTCGCCACCGGCATCATCAAGCCCATGGTCGGGGCTGAGGTCAAAGTGGGGTCCCGGGTTTCGGGAGTGGTCGAACGACTTCGGGCCCAAATCGGGGATCTGGTGGAAGCAGGACAGATCATTGCCGAACTGGACGATGCTGAGTTTAAAGCCAAGCTCGACCAGAATACGGCCGCTCTCGAGAGAGCTGAAGCCGACCTCGAATATGCCGGAATCAACCTGGAGAGGCAGAGATCGCTTTTGAAAAAAAATTTCACCTCCCGCCAGCAGGTCGACCTGGCGGAGAATGCATATAAAACCGCCCTGGCCCAGGTGGAGCAGGCGAAGGCCAATGTCGACTTCGCCAGAGTGCAACTTGGGTATACAAGGATATACGCCCCCATTTCCGGAGTTATCGCATCCATTTCCACCCAGGAGGGAGAAACCGTCGCCGCCAGCCTGGCCGCACCGACATTCGTCAACCTGATCGATTTAAAACGCCTAGAGGTACAAACCTATGTGGATGAAACCGACATAGGGAAAATAAAGACGGACCTGGAGGCTGTCTTTACTGTGGATACTTATTCAGATATGGATTTTGAGGGGAAGGTGACGGCTATATATCCCAAGGCTGTTATCGAGGATAACGTGGTTAACTACATCGTGACCGTTGAAATCACGGATTTTAAGGATAAGATTCTTCGTCCGGAGATGACGGCCAGCGTGACGATTCTTCTGGAAACCCGTAAGAATGTCCTGGTTGTTCCCACATCTGCCATCACCAGGGAAGGAGGCGAGCGTTTTGTGACGGTCCTAGAGAATGGAAACAGAGTCCGCCGGAAGGTCAGGATAGGCTGGAGAGAAGGCAGTTATACGGAAATCGTCAGCGGGCTCAAGGAAGGAGAAAATGTCGTTATTTCAGAATAAAAGAGGAGAGGAGATCAACGCATGAATGAACCGGTTATTCAGGCCGAAAACATCAGTAAAATTTATAACAAAGGGGCAAGCGCCGAAGTTGCCGCCGTGGAGGATGTTTCCCTCGAGATTGAGAAAGGGGAATTCGTAGTCATCATGGGGGCGTCCGGTTCGGGAAAATCCACCTTGATGAACATCCTGGGCTGCCTGGACAGGCCGACAAGCGGGATTGTTATCCTGGACGGCACCGAAGTCAGCCGTCTCGGGGACGAGGAAATGGCCAGGGTCCGGAACAAGAAGATCGGATTTGTCTTCCAGATGTTCAACCTGCTGCCCAGGACGAGTGCTCTGGAAAACGTCGAGCTCCCCCTCATCTATTCCGACAGGACCGGCATCAGCTGGCTGGCCCGGAAAGCGCTGGAAACCGTCGGGCTGAAGGACAGAATCTCCCACTACCCCGGGGAACTTTCCGGCGGAGAGCAGCAGCGGGTGGCGATCGCCCGTGCGCTGGTCAATGATCCTGAAATCATTTTCGCCGACGAACCCACCGGAAATCTGGACACCAAATCCAGCTACGAAATCATGTCCCTCTTCCAACGTCTTCATCAGCAGGGGAGGACCATTGTGGTGGTCACCCATGAGGCCGATATCGCAGAATATGCCGGAAGAATCATCAGGATCGCCGACGGCAGGATCGTCGGTGACAGGAGGAATCAGCATCCTAGAATGGCTGGGGATGAGTTCGAAAACGATCTATCAGGGGAGAAAGACGATGAAAACAGGTAGACTTATTGGCGTAGCCTTTAAACAACTCGGGAAGAACAAACTGCGCTCTTTTCTGATGATGATAGGTATCGTCATCGGGATCATCGCCCTGACCCTTGTCGTTTCGGCCGGCCTGGGAGCCCAGAAGAGAATCATGGAGCGGGTAAAAAAATTCGGGCTGGACAGCCTGATGGTTTTTTCCGGAGGAGGCCGGGAAATGGGCCGGCCTTCCGGGGAGCAGCCTATCGCCAATCTGAAGCTCGATGACGCACAAGCCTTGAGAGAGGAGATAACAGTCATCAAGGAGCTGGCTCCGTTCAACAGGAAGAGCCAGGCTGAGATCATATTCCAGGACCGTTACACCACGGCAACAATTTTCGGAGTCACTCCCGCCTGGGTTCCGGTCTGGGACTGGGATGCTCGTGAGGGGGAATTCATCGCTGCAGAGGATATGGACCGGATGGCCAGAGTGGTGGTCCTCGGAGAGACGGTCAAGCAGGAACTTTTCGGAGACTCCAATCCGATTGGCGAGTTCATCCGGGTGGGGAACATCCAGTTCGAGGTCAAAGGGATCATGGAGATCAAGGGCACTAGCCCCGGAGGCGGAGATATGGACAACCGTGTCTACGTCCCTCTGACCACTTTTATGAGGCGTGTGGCCAATGTGGATTACCTGGCCGGAATTAAAGTCAGGCTCGAATCTCACCGAGAAATAGACAGAGTCGCCCTGGAGATTCAGTCCCTTATGCGGGAGCGCCACCGAATAGCTCCCGGGATGCCCGATGATTTTACGGTTAGAAAGCCTGATGAGGTTAAGGAGATGGCGGAGAGAGTGGCCGGAACCTTCAATATTTTGTTGATCATCATCGCGGGTATCTCTTTGATCGCGGGCGGGGTGGTCGTTTCCAACATCATGCTCCTATCGGTTTCGGAGAGAAGAAAGGAGATCGGATTGAGAAAAGCTGTGGGAGCCCAGAGAAAGCACATCCTCTTCCAGTTCCTTATCGAATCCACGGTCGTTACCTTGACCGGAGGTGCTCTGGGGATTCTCCTGGGAGTGGCGGGGACCAGGCTTATGGTGATGCTGACCGGTGCACCGGCATCTGTTTCCTGGGAGATTGTGGCTGTCGGAGTCTTTTGTTCATCTCTGGTGGGGATGATCGCCGGACTGCAGCCGGCACGGCGGGCATCGGTCCTCCAGCCTACCGAGGCATTGAGGTCATAATCCAGTAGAAAATGGGAAAAGGCTGTGAGACTCGGGCTTAACCTGAAAATTTCCCGTAAGCAGCTCCTTGTACACAAGATGCGTACTTTCCTGGCCCTGCTGGGAGTCATCATCGGTGTTTCTGCGGTCATTCTTATGGTCTCTGTCGGAAAAGGGGCGCAGAAAGATGTGCTGGGCAGGATCGAGGCCATGGGGACAAACCTGCTGGTGGTCAATGCCGGGCAGATCCAGAGGTTTGCCGGCAGGAGAGAGATCCGGGGAACGGCGACCACCTTGACTCTGGAAGACGTGGAAGCCATTCTCGAGGAATGCTATTCGGTAAAAAATGCAGCACCTGTTCAAAGCAGGAAGATGCAGGTTAAATACGGCAACTACAGCACAAACACCACCATTACCGGCACGACTCCCGAATACCAGAATATCCGGAATTTCAGGGTGGAAGAAGGAGAATTTTTCACCGAAGAGGAAAACAAGGCCGGCTTTAGAGTGGCTGTCCTGGGGCGTTCGGTCGTCAGGAACCTTTTCGAAGGGGAGGACCCCATAGGAGAGGTTATCCGCATCGGCAGAGTGCCCTTTGAAGTCATCGGGATGATGGAGAGCAAAGGCGTGGACTTGAACGGAGTCGACCAGGACGACCAGGTGTTCATTCCGATCCGGACTGCTTTACGGAGGGTGTTCAACCTGACCTACATCAACAGCATCAGCCTCGAGGCCGTGAGCCGGGAAAAGATGGATAAGGCAGCGGAAGAAGTGAGGGAGCTGTTGAGGGAAAGGCACCGGATGGAGAGATTCGGCAAGCCGGATGATTTTACCATCCAGAGCCAGACCGATCTGCTGGAGGCTGAGAGGGAGACAACCGAGACATTCACCACTCTTATCGGGAGTATCGCCGCCGTCTCTCTCCTTGTGGGCGGGATCGGCATCCTGGCCATCATGCTCATGGCTGTCCGGGAAAGGACGAATGAAGTTGGTTTGCGTATGGCTGTGGGAGCCAGCCGCAGGGACATACTGGCTCAGTTCGTCCTCGAAGCGGCATCCCTGGGCATCGGCGGGGGAACGGCGGGTATTCTGATCGGAGTGGCTGGTTCAGTCCTCATCGGCTCAATCACCAGGTGGCCAACCGACATTTCCTTCGAGGCCGTGATTCTTTCCTTCACGTTCTCTTTTGCTGTCGGCCTTTTCTTCGGAGTTTATCCCGCCCGAAAGGCTTCTCTTCTCGATCCTATTGTTGCACTGAGGAATGAATAGAAGAGGATATAGACCGGATCAATTCAATGCGGAAAGGACAGAGCGCGGAGGGCAGTAGGTACTAAAAAGATGAGTTGGTTGAATTTCTCAATGTTACCATTACAGAGGGAGGACGCCCTGTTGAAACGCGGGCAGTGAAGACCTCTAAGACTATTTAAACTCTGCGAGCGGGTCAAGAAATCAAAAAAGATTTGTGCTGTAAGTTTGATGATGATCAAAAATGATACAGTTTAAAATCTTTTGCTTCTGATTCATTCGTCAATTAGGCTCCATTTTCACGGATAACAGATCACTGGAAAACAATATAATTGTTACAATGACAGTTATGATTAATGCGATATCAGATACCGTGTAGCTTATCCGGGTCAAGAAATCCATCCTTGGCAGCTTTATGAGGATCAGAACTCCTGTTGCCGATGCAACGGCAATGGTGCTGATTATCAAATAGAAATTCCTGCGGTTTTGACGCAGAGCATAAACGAAGGCCATGATGAGAACTGCGGCAGCTATGATGAAGTGATTCGCGTCCAGCCAGAATCGGGAGGGAAGCGCATATCGCATTGTTTTAGGTTGTAGCAGGATGATCAGCACACCGACAAATGCGGCGGCTGATATTAAGAAGGGGATTATTCGACCACTAAAAAAAGCCGGCAGAGACTCTCTTCGGTTCGCCACCAATTTTTTATAAATATATCCGATGAAAATACAGAACAACATCAGCAGCAGGATGTAGAGAGTTGGTTTGAAATATGTTTCACGCACAGCGCCAATCGTCATCATGACGCCATTCAAATCCATTAATCGATGTTGTTTCATATAAATCGCGCTGCCGGATTCATCAAAGGGGTATTGAACGACGTCTGCAAAGAAGAAATGGGAGTTGAGGCTGTGGCAGTCCGTGCATCCATTAATGCCCAGGGCGGTCTCTGCCGGGTAAACGTCATGATTGTATTTGTGCACATTCCCGTAAGCTGACGCCTCCCACGGTTCCATCCTCAGGGTGCGAAATTCTATCCCGGACGTGTACACTCGATCGTCCATCGCCCAGACGACTTTCTTACCCTCCATAGGATATTGTGTTTCTTTCAGCATACTCGTTACGGTTGAGATCAGCGCATCGATCTCCTCGGCACGGTTCACTTCCATGACACCGTCACCGTTGTCGTCAAGGATCAACGAGAGCTCCGGATATTTTGACGGGTCATTAAAATGTGTAGTCCACATCTTATAGATATCACCCATTTTGGGCTGTATTAATCCTGGCGCTCCTTCAACTTCAATGGCAGGCCATGCGCTGTGCACACGATTGACGGGAAAAATCTTGCCCTTATAGCGTGCCAACACAGGCTCAAAAGGATCGGTGGGCTTGTCATCATAGCCCATCATTTCCAGATCACCATAGTGATTCCAATACTTCATATCCGGCCCGTAAAACGTCCAGAGGTGTTTCCCCGGTGTAGGTATTTTTGCGCCGAGATTGAATACATCACCAGCCTGAACCTGAGCCGATTTCACGGCCCGTTCCGGGATGTGGCAGGTCTGGCAGGCAATGTTGTCCAAATGCAGGGGCGGCAGCCATTTATGTTTGGCGATGGTCGCTCCGAGATAGCCGGTTTCATGGCAGTCTATGCAGTCGCGTCCTGTGTTATCGAGATCATCCCGCACGTGGCCTCCCGGATCGTCTCCCTTGCCGAATTGGTGCATCTCCTTTTCTTTAATGCGCTCATCCACCGCGTTTAAACCAGCAGGATGGCAATCCACACACTTCAGGCCTGCTCGAATGTGAACATCCGTGCGGCTGCGGAAATTGGCGCCGCGTTTTTTCCATCCCGGCTTGGCATGACAGGCAAGACAGGCTTTATCCCGCGGCTCCCTGACTATATGCGGAGAAATCTTGCCGTCCGGATCAAATACAGTTTTGTTATACGTGATCGAGATGGGCTTATTGTCCAGAATGGAGCCGGTCACCTGACCCAATCCACTGGCCGCTGTGGGAGCCCAACGGAAATTGAGATTGGTTAGCTGTTTTTTTCGCTCAGCAAAGTTATACGCTGGAAAGTGACACAATAGACAATCCGCTTCGAGAACTCCGGTCTCATCCCAGCGTGCTTGATAGTAATCGCCGTCGAAATTGTTTTCACCCCCGGAGACCATGTCGTTGTCTAAATCCAGCATATATTCATCGTATCGGTTACCGTCGCGGTCATATTCCACTGAGCCGCCACCGGGGTGACATGGACCGCATCCCACTGTGATGAAGCTGAAGGACGTCATATCCATTGTGCCGGCAGATGTGTTCTGTTTAGATGATAAATACCGGTAGAGAGGTGCTGGCGAGCACCAGGTCCCTCCGTAATTACCCGGTGTTGATGCCCATTGACATCTCTCTGCCTGGTTTTGGGTTGGATTTTCTCCTGCGCCCTGAGTGAAGTGATATCCTTTGGTGATTTTTTCGTAATCATGACAGGCCCCGCAGGTTTTGCGTGGGGAATAAGGTTTGTCAGTGTTTTCACCTAAAATAGGATTGATGATTTCCCCTTTTTCATCCATGAGATGAAAAGGCGGACATACACCAGCCGTGGAAATTTGATCTTTTTCTGGGTTCTGACTTGTCTGAGAGGCAGCAAGTCCTGTCGCTGGATTCAAAAATCCCAGCCAAAGTGTAAAACCACCGAATAAGAACATCACCCACCAAGCTTTAAAGCGATATTTGTTGCTAGTTGCTTTCATTATTACCCTCCTTTTGTCAAAATTTTTTTATCAAAAAATATACATAGGTAAAAACTCATTTTCTGAACAAAAAATATTGCAGTTGGATCATGAAGATGTTGTCGGAGGTTTTGTCTTTCTCCTCAGTTTTATAGATATAGTTGAACATCAAACGTCCATCTTGGTTGTTGAAATAATAGTTAATCCCTAAGGTGAGAAGAGATACATCATGAGCTGTGGTGATCTTATTGTTGGGATTAAAAGTTTCAAATTTCAGGATTGTCTGGAATCTTGGATGCAAGAAATGGGAGATCTGGCATGAAAATCCATGGGCATTCAAATCAGGCCTAGATTTTTCCTTTGGGGCAAATTTGGCATGAATATACTCGGCAGCGATGTGTGAGTTGCCGTGCATTAGATTTATGGCTGCATTCATTCTTTGATCTTGGCCTTGATAATGCTGAAGATATTCCTGTTCTTCACCAGGAAGCTGCTTGGTGAAATTGATGTCTTGGTCTCTGCGATAAGAAATGGCTAATTGAGCAAGGATCCTCCAGGGCTTATTGTCTTCCCTATTTGAAAGTGTCTTTGTCAAAGTTATCCTTCCAGTGAGCAATGGGCCATTTTTTAAGGTTAGATCTCTATTTGCACCATTTCCTGTTGTGGCAGCGAACTCATAGGATAAGAGAGACTTTTTCAGATCACCGAATAGTTTTATTCCATAATCACGAGCAAAAGAGGGAGCGATCGAACCGATGGGTATTAGCCGGTCGATCACCAATGATCGTTCTACGCCGATAATTTTAAAGTCCGTAACAAATCGTTCCCACCCGAAAGGCGGCTTGAACTGGCCCAGCCTGAAGTTAAAACCAGAGGAAATATTGATATCCAGGTAGCAGTGCTGAAGATAAATGCGGTCATCAGTGGACATTTTGTTGTTGTACATATAAATGAAACGCCAGGATAAGGAAGAGTTTTTCATTAAGTCTGATTTTCCGAACAGAATGAAGCGTCTGATACTGAAATAGTTTTCTGTGTTTGGAGTGGCTGTGTATCGAAAATGAAAATAGCTGGCTATATTATGTTTTCCAAATACAACATGTGTTGTTAGCATAAACATAACCAAAAAAGAAACATGCTTTTTAAGGGATTTCATTCACTCATTTAAATTCTTCTGCGATCCACTCCTTAATCTCATCTCTGATTCGTCTGAATACGGATAGTCTATCTGCATCGGCACCTTCAAAAGAAGCGGGGTCTTCAAAGCTTCGATGCAGGCGCTTCATTCCTCCCGGGAAAAACGGGCAGGTCTCATTGGCGTGATCGCAGACCGTTATCACGTAATCAAATTTTTGCTCAATGAACTCATTAATGCTCTTTGACCGGTTTTTTGAAGTGTCGATACCGATCTCGGACATGACTTGAATGGCGAATGGATTGACAGCAGAAGGCTCGGTTCCAGCGCTATAGGCTTGATATTTAGTTCCGTAAAGCGAATTCAGCAGCCCCTCCGCCATTTGAGAACGTGCCGAATTGTGAGTACAGACAAATAGAACTTTCTTCCTTTTAACTTTCATTGGAATGTTTAATGGGATTAATTAGATAGCTTAAGAGTTGCCTCGGCAACGCGGATCCCCAGTTTCTTGGCGCTTTCCATTCCGAATTCGTCTTTGGTGATATCATCTTTGTAAGCATTCCAGAGGGTAGCTCCTTGAAAAGCACCAGGTTTTCCACCGACGATCATGACTTCGTGACACAGCATGGCGGTTTGAATCTGTTGAATGACGAGCTCCTGCCCCCCGTTTCGATAGGCTCCCACGGACAGAACTCCGACCGGCTTGTCAGCCAGAATAAGATTCGGACTTCTCAGCGCAGAAAGACGCTCGATGAAAGCATTGCATAAAGAACTCATGATGCGAAAGTAGACTGGAGAACCGATAATTACACCCCCTAGATTCGGAGACCGTAGAGTGGGGAGGATCTTCTCGAAATCATCTTTGGGGGAGGTCCCCCCGCCTGCTGGAAATAGACCGGAAATATTCATACCTCCCAAGTCAAACAATTCAATCTCAATCTTTGAATTAACGCCTTTTGCTGCATCGAGCGCTGCTTTAACCGCCGTGGCCGTGGTTTTCCCTTGACGCGGGCTGCAGGAAACTCCAACAATCAGAATTTTCCCGCTTCCTGCAAACACGGGGCTTGAAGCAAGCCCAGCTACCGCTGCCGCACCGGCCTTTTGGATAAATTTTCGCCGACTCACTGACCTAGACATAATTTCCCTCCATTTTTTAAATTTTGTTCAATCTATTTAACTTGTTTAAACCATCTCTGTGTTCTTAAGCAGATCCTGACAAGCATCAGCATGACCGGGACTTCGATAAGGACGCCGACAACTGTTGCTAGAGCCGCTCCTGACGAGAGTCCAAACAGCATGACCGCTGTAGCGATAGCCACTTCAAAGTGATTGGAGGCGCCGATCATAGCCGACGGGGCTGCGTCCTGATAGGATAGTTTCAGCACTCTTGCCAACCCGTATGCGAGCCAGAATATAAGGTTTGTCTGGATAAAAAGCGGGATGGCAATCCAGATAATAGTCAAAGGGTTAGAGAGAATCACTTCTCCCTTAAAAGAAAATAAGAGGACAAGAGTGACCAAAAGAGCGGTTATTGTCACAGGTGTAAGGATATGCAGGAACTTTGTGTTGAACCATTCAAGGCCTTTTTTGGCCACGATCAATTTTCGTGAGATAAATCCTGCAACCAGAGGCAGGGCTACATATATCCCGATAGAGAGAAGAAGTGCTTTCCAGGGAACGGGGAGGCGCCCTATACCCAACAGGAATCCACCAAGAGGTCCATAAAGAAAGAGCATGGTCAAGGAGTTGATGGCGACCATGATCAGTGTGTGCCCGTCGTTCCCTTTTGCCAGATAGCCCCAGACCAGAACCATAGCCGTACATGGAGCGATCCCGAGCAGGATACATCCTGCCAGATAGCTTCGCCACAGAGGAACAGCTAGCGTTTTGACTCCCTCGACAAGAACAACAGTACCAGCTCCGTGTTCTGCGCCCACAGGAAGATCGAGGCCCAAGGGCATCTTTATATAGTCAAGAGCCTCGGCTCCTATAAAAGTTCTAAACAGAACACCGAGAAATACCATGGCAATGGCATACATAGTAAAAGGCTTTATGGCCCAATTGACAAACAACGTCAGGCCGACCGGTTTGACGTTTTTCCCGGCCTTAAGCACTTCGGCAAAATCGATCTTGACCATGATGGGATACATCATGAAGAAGAGGCAGATCGCAATGGGTATTGAAACCACCGGTGCCTCATTGACATAAATGGCCAGACCATCTAGAAATGTCGCCACTTTCGGCGCGAGTTTGCCCAGCAAAATCCCCGCTAGAATGCAGAGAATCACCCAGACGCTCAAAAACCGTTCAAATAGGCTCAAACCTTTGGGCTCTTTAGTTATGCAGGCTTTATCTTCCATCCGTTCCCCTCCTGTAATTTGTTGCGAATGTCATCTGCAATCTTTCTCTAAAACGTGGAATATACCAGATAAAATCCGCCCAGCAGGACCAGGATTCCACATATTTTCCTGATGATGGTAATCCCTCTGGATTGTTCATCCCATTTTGTTATTTGCTTGACTAGTCTTGTGCTCGTCCCCGCAGCAATTATTACGGCACAGTGGCCTATCGCAAAGGCGGATAACAAAATCAGACCATAGGGAAGATTCTTTGCTGTCAGGCTGAATACGATGCCCAGCATGGGTGCCATGAAAGCGAACGTGCAAGGCCCGAGTGCCAATCCGAAAACCAGACCGAGAGAAAAAACAGAGAAATAGCCTTTCCGCTGTGACTTCAATGTGCCTAGTCCGGGAAGGTTCAGAGGAAGAATTCCAAGCAGATTTAACCCAAATGTTAGAAAGACCAATGCAACGATATAGTTGCCGATTTTGCCCACATCTCCCAGTATCCGTCCCGCTGCGGCTGTTATTCCTCCTATGACCGCGATAGAGACAAGAATTCCGATAGAAAAGACAATGGACAGGTGAAAGGCCTTTTTTGTGGATAAATCTTTCTGGTTGCTGAGATAACCGATTATTAAAGGTATGCTTGTGAGATGACAGGGGCTCAGTATAATGCTGAGGATCCCCCAAATGAATGATGCTCCGATGGCGATTAAAGGAGCCCCTCCAATAGCTAGAGATAGAGCAGAAAACAGTTTGACCATTTTTGCTAATGAATGCCTTTTTCCTTTAACATTTTGATGATTTCATCTTTTGCATAAAAACCGACATGCCGGGATATCTCTTTGCCGTTTTTATCGATGAAGACCTGTGTTGGAATCATTTGAATGCCGTAGTCTTTTGCATATTTTGGAGTTTTCCAGACATCATAAAAAACAACCTGGATCGTGCCTTTATATTCTTGGGCAATTTCGCGCATAACTGGCTACATGGCTTTGCAGGGGATGCGCCTATCAGCTCCAAGCTCGATAAATGTCACCTTGTGCTTGGAAAAATCAATATCGATGTCGTTTGTCACCAGCACTCGGCTGCTGGCGGAAGAACTTCCTTGCCTTGAGTTTTCGCTTATTGCTTCCTCTTTTTCCTGGCTGCAAGCCATGTTCAGAGGAAGCAGAAAGATCAGAATGAATAAAATTAAAAATTTATGCTGTCTCATATATTCCATCTCCTTTTAAAATGAAGCTGAGAATCCAGCTGATAGCTATGATGCTGGGAATGGTCAGAGCCAGTCTTAAGCCGGCAAAATCCGCTCCCAGGAATTTGATTTCAAAAAGAATCATCGGGATTTTTATGGAAGCCCACACACAGAGAAATATCGACACATTAAACAGGCTGGCTCCCTTTTTGAGGAAGGAGCGGCCGAGCGGAAAGGCCACGTACAGGGGACCCATGGCAGCCGTTCCGACAAGAATGGAAAACAAAATTCCTTTTAATCTCGACGCCTTCCCCATAGCTTTCTCAATAAAGCTTTTGGGAACCCAGACATCGAAAAGACCGATGAGAATGAGGATCGGGGGAAGGATGGATAGCATCTCCAGGATGTAATTCTTGGAGATAAAGATGACTGATAACGCCTTTTCGGGGTTAAAGAAGAAGATTGCGATATTAGCCGCCGCTAGAGCCAAAAGCAGAATCATAACTGTTTTTGTTTTCATCTAAGGACAGCTCCGATTATCAAGGCGATGATTATGGCAAAAATAAAGCTGAGGCAGTTTCTCCAAAGGGTGAACCTCTTTCCGAAGAACTTTATCTCCAAGGGGGCTGTCGCCACTCCCACCATGACAAGCGTCGTGACAAAAGCCGCAATGGCGCGAACATCGGCCCCCTGCCGGAGGAAAGCTCCGGCCAGAGGGAAAGCAATGAAAGCCTGGATGAGGACGAGGGAACCAAAAAAGGCGGCCAGGACCATGCCTTTGATCCCAGCTTGTTGTCCTACTGTATTCAGAATGGCTTCAGAAGGCAGAAAAGTCATAAGGAACCCGATGGACCAAACAATCATCAGGATGGAAAGGGCAAGGGCCCTGAAGAACTTGAGCGAGACCTTGAGAGCGTCTTTTGTATTTTCCCTGCTGTGATAGAACGATACGGCTAAAACCAAAGCACTTAAAATCCAGATAATAAGCGCAAACATCAAATCATCCGATTTGTATGGCTAAAACAGCCATTCTCGTCTCGGCTTGAATCGATCGTGAATTCTTTTCTTTGGGAACAAAGACCCAGGAAAACTTTTCCAGCTCTTTTTCTTCTCCGTTCACGACAATTCTGCCCTGTCCCTCCATGATAAAGAAAATGACATCTCTTTCCATCCGGCACGGAGGGATCTGCTGACCTGCATCCAAGCTGATTACCTGGGCTTTGATTCTTTGTGAATCAAAAAAAACATGCTTGGTGTGATGATCTGGAGAGAATTCGGTCAGACTGTTCAGGGAATAAACATTCATTGTTTCTTACACCTCCGGTTCCTTATTGTCTGCTTCCATATCCCGATGAATTTCCTGTAAATCCATAGGCCACCATAAGCGATGATGAAATAACACAGTCCCGTATTTCCACAGTACTGGCACATTCTAAAACGAACTCTTTATTAATAGCTTTGCTGAATCTGTTCTCACATTTCTTCCTTTATCCATTTCTTGATTTCTTCAGCAGAAGGGATGCGGCCGTGGGCCTTGACCCTTCCGTTGATGACCAGGGCGGGTGTGGCGAAGACATTGTATTCGGAGATCTTTTTTATATCTGAGATTTTTTGAACATCGGCACTGACATTCAGCTCAGCTAGAGCGTTGATCGTTCTTTTTTCCACTTCTCCGCACCTTGGACAGCCCGGTCCCAAAATCCTTATTTCCATATCCATACCTCCTGTTATTTATGCCCAACATAATCTCCTGGTTGCTTTTGATTCTAAAAACGGACACTTTTTCTTCCTATTTAATCAGATGACTACACATCTCTCGAAGTCATCGGACGACTATGTATCACACTTTGTTGATTTACGTTTCAGCTCAGCTTGTATTATCCAGCTTCTCACCAGATATAGGAGATCTGCAAGAATGATACGTGGTATTTGTAATCCGGTTCTAATGCACCCAGATAAAAAGCAAATCCCTCACGAAGCATATCGACCTGCAAATCATTTCTAGTTATATCTTCTATACTGTACTGCTCATACCAATGTCCTAAAATTAAAGAGATATGTGGATTCAATTTCCAGATCAGCTTCGCCTTTGCGATATGTAATGTTGTTGAATCTATACCCTTCTCAAAGTTTGCAACCGAGCTAGGATTACCGCCAGGCGGTGTTGAAAGGTCAGACGTTCCTTCGGCTTCAGAATACGCGTAGGATAGATCAAGATTCAGTTTATCTTTTTTCAAATTTAGGTTGATTCCGCCTCCGATAGTATTGATGGAATCGGCTAATTCAGCGCTCCAATCATCGAGCGGATTTAAGGATATGCTGTCATAAGGCGGTTTACTGGTCTCCCTTTCTGCTTGAAATCCAGTATACTTTTCTCTGGAGTAAAATCCATACAGAAAATGATCACTAAAAACGTAATTCAGATCAAATGAATAAGAGTGAAAATCATTCGATTTGAGCCCGTATTCAGATTTTTTATACTCGTCTTTTGCCAACATGTAGGTTGCGGCTAGATCGAGGTTGTTGAAAGGCGAAATCATAATAAATAGATTAACTCCATCTCTTTCTCTTTCTGCCTCATGGTATCTTCGAAAATTAAAGCTGCCTGCCTCTCTGAGCAGGTATAGATCTTTTTTGCCTTCCAGAGACCAATCTCTTTTAGACATATTGTATGAACCTCTAAAAGCGACCCAACTTAAAGGATTGGTATTCAAAGAAATTGAAAATGTGCTATCCGTATTCTTTCCATTATCTTCAGATCCTATTTTCCTCTCAATTATCTTAGATTGATACCCGATCTTGAATGATGTATTCTTGATTATGGAGATCGATAGGTCGCCAAACAGTGACGAGCGCGTGTATCCAAGAGGTTCGAGCATAAGAGGTGAATCCACCCATACCTGATCGAGTCGAGAATAACCGGGAATGGTTAATTCTTGAGTTTTATTATTGAAGTTGTAATATTTGTATCCAGCATTCAGCCTAACATGTTTTGTGAAACGCGAGTTTAAAGTAAAATTCATTGAAGCAATATTGGCCTTTGCATTTGCCGAATTCCTTGGAGGGTTCAGGGCACTCGAAAAAATCTGTCCCAAGCCGGTATTTACAGTGTAGGGGAGAAGCTGCTCATCCTGGGAGAAGACGCCATAAGATAAAGATGTATGCAACCGTGTGGCTTTTAGAATCCGGAAGGTACCGTTGACAAAGAATTTTTGTGCTGTGTTTGAAGGGGGAAGAGAGAGCTGCCCTGTCGCACTTCCGTTTCCGATCAAATCAGCTAGAGGAAATGGCTGAGCTTGATCTATTAGCCGGTAAGGATTGTCCCACTGTAAATGGATGATATTGTTTTTAAAAATAGACGCGTAATAACCAGCATCCAAATTGATCCATTTCTTCGAATAACTGAGTTTCGCTTCAATTTGTTTGGTGTTGTGATCCACGGGTTCCCGAACCTCTATGACATTGCCAAATCCTAAAGGTGCTCCAATCGCACGAGTTCCTTCCTTATTTTCTTCTTGGAGTTTAAGGTTGAATTTGATGGGGGCGGACACGTCATAATTTAAATGTAATACTCCTTTCTTTCTAATCAGATTAAGACCTGCATCGTGGGCCCCAGTCAAATAGCTGGATAGAATATCCATGCCTTGAGCAAGATTGCTCCCGATATCTCCTATAGTCTCTTGAAGATTTTTCTGGATCTGGTCGGATAGGGAAAGCGTCCCTGATTGAGGCTCGACATAAACGGTTTTTCCGTCAAAACTAAACCTGTGTGGGATTTTATCCCATTCAAAGTCAACGTTGAATTTTCCGTACTTTCCGAGTGAAATATCATATCGTTCATCATTCTGTTGGATTCTAGTAGCACGGAAATTTAAATATAAACTGGCTTTCTCTACACTTATATCAAAAAGATTGAATGAAAATCCTTTGGGAACATCTCTGTACTCAAAAAACTTGGAAGATTCTTGGTCTGAATTGATAACAGTAGCTCCTGTTAATGCCTTTCCCTTTATTTTTATTTCTTCTTTCTCCTCTGCAAATATTGAGGATTGTCCAGCCATAAATGTAAGAATTATAACAACGAAAATTAACTTTTTCACGATACCCCCTTTATCTCACAAATGCTCGTCCTGAAGGATGATTTGAGCCATGAATCATGGCATGGCAGTTTGTACAAGAGCGGTTGAACAACATGTTACTTGTGATTCGTGACCGGTCATATAAGGTACCCGGGTGTCGTGTATCAGAATGGCATCTCTGACAAAGAAAAGGTCTTTTTGCATTCAGCAGTCTGGGGTGATTGGAACCGTGCGGCTCGTGACAATTTGTGCAATCTTCTCTTACTGGCTCATGTTCCCACAAAAACGGGCCTCTTTTTTCGGCATGGCATTCATAACATTTTTCGTTTATCGAATCATTCGAAATTAGTCGATTGGTAAGAGTGCCATGAGCATTGTGACAGTCCGAACAGTTAACTTTTCCTTCTTTAATAGGATGACGGGAACTTCTGTAGAGCTGTGATTTTTTCTGTTGGTGGCATGAAAAACAGAGGTCTCTCTCTTTTGTTTCGACTAACAGGAAATCTCCACTTTTTGGAGAATGAATACTGTGGCAGTTCTGGCATACAAGACCTTCCGTTTCGTGTAAACTCCCCTGCCAAAACATACTTCTTTCTTTTTCATGGCATTGAAGACACACAGCTGCTTTTTCTTGACTTGAGAGTTTATCAAATGATCTAATCTTGGATATATCTCCTCCTTCTTCAATGTGTTCAACTCCAGGCCCATGGCAGGCTTCGCAGGCTCTATTAGAGAGCGATTCGAAACCTTTCTTCCCATGGAGGGAACGCTTGAATGCATCCACCATGGTGTCATGACACTCTCCACATTGATCTATCCCTGCATATTCTTGGATTGCTGGGGAACCTTGAGATGATAGAAACAAAAAAAAGAGGACAGCAACACCTGCTGTAACAAAGGGCAAAAAGTGTCGACGAATCAATTTCATTTTTAATCCCCTTATAAGTGTCTATTTTTTGGATGAAGTTGTTGAATATCCATGTCGTATTCCGTGGCATTGCGTGCAATTCATATCTGTGATGACATTTTCTATGACTGAGTGTTTCCCGTGGCAGCTTAAACACGTCTCAGCTTCAACTGTTGGTTGAAATGATGGAACAAATAGACCAGTCATATCCAGATTGAGCATCTCGACTGCTTTTGCTGCTACATCTGCGGTCAATCTTCCGCACCTTTCCTTTCTTGGAAGGGAGGTCGCTGTAAAGCCTGAGGTGTTACACCATTGAGTTACAGATGCATGACAAAGGGGAGAACCGGAAACGGACTGAACAAGTGACCCTTGGTGCTTGATGGTTTTGAAAACTTGGCTAACCGCCATTTGGTTGCTTCTATCAGAAGGAAATGCCGTCTGAGTATACAACCCGTTAAGTTCATGTATGAGAGCACCCCAATTGTTGCATACGAGGTTGATTGCAGCTGCAGCTCCGTTCAATGCCCCGCAAATTGTTCCCCATTCCATACCACCGCCTTTGCCGAATTTCATCATATCCGTAGGGATGGTGGTAAAAGGGGCTCCAACTCTTTCCCTCAAAGCTTGAACTATGCCATGAAATGCACCTTAGGCACATCCTCCCACAAAGAAGCTGTCGTGTGCGAGTGTCATTACATATTCTTCATCTAGGTAAACATAGGGAAATGGCCATTGAGGACCCTCTGTGTCTTGTGCGGACATTTTTTTAGGTGAAAGCAACCCAATTCCGCTCACTCCAGCTAAGGCAGTAGCTCTCAGACCAGTACTTAAGAAAATTCTCCTTGTCAGTTTTTTCTTCACGTTTCCTCCTTATTAGGATAAATTTTTGTTATTTGTTTTATCTTTTTGACATGACTAGCATTACATTGTATATGTTTAATTCTTCATTTGAAGATTTTTATATGCAACTTCCCCGATGAGAAAAAGATCTTCATCGTTTGCTTTGAGAATATTCTCGATCATAGGGCTTACAATCTCTGGTTGAATATCTTTGGGCTCGATTCCTTGACTCCGCAATTTTACAAACTCAGACGCCAATCCTTTTTTTTGGAATGCGGGATTCATTACCACCCGCACGGCTTTCTTTCTTTTGACATCAACCAGCGTAATGGCATTTTTGCCATAATTTTGCTTCACAGCATTGCCTTTGCCGTACGTGCATCCTGTGGCAGCCATCACTCCATCCAAGAAACATGCCGTGGCGTGAGCGGGCCCATTTTTACACACCATAAAGAGCTCCTTGTTGGAAGCTCTACCCACACCGAGCTGTTTCATGGCGGCCAGCCCTGCCCCGGAACCTATCGGCATGGCAGGGCATTTGTGCCCGTGAAACTCAAACACCCAATCAGGAATTTGTACCATTTTAAGACCTCCTTTCATTTTTATCAGAAACGAAAACTCCGGGGACGTTATATCCCGATGCTTTTAGTAATCCTAGGAGTTCATTCCTCCTTTCAGTGAAATTACCAGAGAATAATTCTGTACATCTTAAAACGCTGATTTCTTCTGCCGATAATTTCACAGAGAATGCGATGCAGGTCAGCTCTTCGCATTTTCTACAGTTGTTACCTGGAAGTAGCTTGTAGATATCCAGGACAGAAAGTTTCTGCCGCCTTTCTAAATTCGGCTCTATTGAATCCCTATTTTCATGGCAGTAGTTGATCCGTTCCTTTATCCATTCGATGACATGATGGGCATCATCCTCGTCAATTACTTTTCCCGCTGCAATTCTATTGGGGTGAAGAGTAATCAATCGGCCTTCTTTTTTAATGGTTAAAGTCTTCCCCTCATGATTATATATAGCTCCCTCCAGAATTGCGTTTAGATAGGGGAAAATATCGGATACATTTTTTTCGAAGTGGGCGATAAACCGGATTTTTTCTGTATCTGCGAGACAGGGAAAAATATGGACAATATTGATTTGTTCAAGAAACATATTTTTATCCTAGATATTCCTCCTGCAGAGAAACAGTTTTACCATCTTTTCTAGAGAATACCTTTTTCCTTTAACATTTTGATGATTTCATCTTTTGCATAAAAACCGACGTGGCGAGATATCTCTTTGCCGTTTTTATCGATGAAGACCTGTGTCGGGATCATTTGAATGCCGTAATCCTTTGCAAATTTTGGAGTTTTCCAGACATCGTAAAAAACAACCTGGATCGTGCCTTTATATTCTTGGGCAATTTCGCGCATTATTGGCTGCATGGCTTTGCATGGTATGCACCTGTCGGCTCCAAGCTCGATAAATGTCACCTTGTGCTTTGAGAAGTCTAGCTGTTCATCGGTGATTATAAGATTTTCCTCATTGTTAGCGTTTTGTTGGCTATTTGGCTCTGTGGCCTGTTCTTCGCTATTCTGAGAGCAGAACAGGCTAAAGGAAACAAGTATGAGAAAGGCGATAGTGAGTTTCTTCATAATTTTCCTCCTGTTGAGGGATGAAAGAATTCAATCGCCAAGTTTCAAAAGAGCAGCATGGACGACAGTGGCAACATTTTCATCTGTCGCAGGAGATTTTCCTTTCTCTAGGCCCAAATCAGTAACTTTCATGTGTTCGAATTCTGTTATGCCCGCTTCTTCCAGGCTGAGTTTTGTGCAGTCAAGAGGACAGCCATCGATGGCCAGTATCTTTTCGGCTTCCTGTGTGGTTTTAATAATCCCCGGCACCCGGCCTCCGATTCCGGCCAGGCAGTACATCTTGCCCGCTCCATCTGCCGTGAGTTTTCTGACTGCCCTGTCCGAAATAGCCCCCACATCCGCAGCTCCCGAACAGGCAAAGATCAGAGTTGGAGCTGCACAACAGACATTTTCATTTTTATCTCCCATTATTTCCTCCTTCATATGTTATTGTTGATATTCAAGACAGAATTTTTTTTATTTCATCAGGGCTCAATACCTTTCCTACACTCTTTACCTCATCATTGACTGCAAGACCGGGTGTCATCATAACGCCAAACTTCATGATTTCGTTGATATCCGTCACCTTGATGATTTCAAAATTACCGTCCAGTTCACTGGTGGCTTTCTCTACGTTTTGGGTCAGCATTTTGCATTTTGGACACCCCGTACCTAAAATCTGAATTTTTGTCATTTTCATCCTCCATGGTTAAAAGAAACTTCCGTAAAGCAGACCGGTTACCGTTGCAAGCACAATGACGAGCAGCACAAACACGATTGTTTTTTTTGTCCCCATGACGCTGCGGATAACCAGCATGTTGGGAAGGCTCAATGCTGGTCCTGCCAGGAGCAGGGCCAGTGCCGGTCCCTGTCCCATTCCGTTTCCGATGAGTCCCTGGAGTATGGGGACCTCTGTCAGCGTGGCAAAATACATAAAGGCTCCGGCCACAGATGCGAACAGATTTGACAGCACGGAATTTCCTCCAACGGCTGAACTCACCCATTCAGAGGGGATGAGTCCTTCGTGTCCGGGCCGACCGAGCAAAGCGCCGGCTATAAGCACACCGAAAAAGAGAAGCGGTAGTATCTGCTTGGTAAATCCCCAAGTGGAGCCGAACCAGTCTCCAACCTCTCCTTTGTCCGTACTGGTTAAAACTGAAAGCCCGATGACACCGGCAGCAAAGGCAATGACCGGCTCATGGGGAAACACAAATCCGAGGATAATTGAGGGGACAAAAGCCGCAGCTACTTTCCACTTCTTTACCGCGAACCAGGCCACGAGAATGACAGCCAAAGCGATGGCAAAGCCACCAGTGATGAGCCATTTTATAGAGTAAATGAGATTCCAAAATCCAGAAGGATCTTCCGGTTTTCCCCAGTTCGCAAAGACCAGAATCCCTATCATAGAAACAAAGTAAAGAGCATTCTGCCATAAAGGCCTCGAAACCACTGGCTCCGGCATGGCCATCTGGGCGTTGGCTTTTTCCAATTCTTCTTTACGGAAAATAAAATGCATCAGAAGCCCGACAACGATACTGAAAACAATGGCTCCTACAGCGCGGGCGATTCCGAGTTTAAGACCAAGGACTCTGGCCGTTAGAATTATCGCCAGGACGTTGATGGCCGGCCCGGAATACAGGAAGGCTGTAGCAGGGCCTAATCCTGCTCCCATCCTGTATATGCCTGCGAAAAGGGGGAGGACCGTGCAGGAACAAACGGCGAGTATGGAGCCTGATACAGATGCGACACCGTAGGCCAGGACTTTTTTCGCTTTGGCGCCGAAGTATTTCATCACAGATGCCTGGCTAACGAAGACTGCGATGGCTCCTGCAATAAAAAAGGCTGGAATAAGACATGTCAGGACGTGCTCTTGTGCGTACCACTTGGCAAGGTGAAGAGCCTCCATTATGGCGTTTCCGAACCGGGGGATACCTAGGGGGAGATAAAAAGTGCCTAAAAATACCAGGACAATGATCAGGAGAGGCTTCCATTCACTTTTCCAGTCTGTTTTACTCATGGTTTTAAACTCATGTTGTCTAATATTGCGTAGTTTGCCAATTGACCAAATGAAGCCAAAAAAATATTATATGGCATCCATTCGGTCTTGAGCTTGCTCTCTCAGCACTGCCTCTACACAATCGAGAAAATTCAATGCACAGCGCATCCGAAGGCTGTAAAACACCTCTTTTCCCTTTTTTTCGACGTTGACCAATCCGGCATTCTTCAGGATCGAAAGATGCTTGGATACCGTAGAGACATCCAAACCGACCATTTCCGTAAGTTCGGAGACACAATAAGATTTATTCGCAAGCTCTTCCAGCATGAATAACCGTGCCGGATGTGCGAGGGCCTTTAAGATGTTTGCTCTTGTTTCACAGCGAGCTCTTTTTCTGTTATCCATTTTCATATTTGGCATAATAACCAATCAAAATGCGATTGTCAAGGAAGATTTGTCTACAATGCCAAATAGAACTAAGAATCACTAATTTTTGATCCTGCGTGCAGGTCTTAACAAAGTGGAAATATCTAATATTTATACAATCCTGTAGTCCTTTTAACCCGGAGGTCACTGGTTCAAATCCAGCCCCCGCTACCAATCCCACCTCAATTTTTCCCATCATATTAATTTATTTAATTTTATTCGTGCAAAAAGTAATAAATATTAATATTATAATGAAAAAAATGAATATTTAAGTCACAATAAATTAATAAAATTAATGGGCGAGCATAATACCAGGTTGTTCAGCTATTACCTGGGTTCTTTCCTGGACAATTGAATGATCATATAGATTATCGCTTCATT
>Ga0180438_10002182_pt1 | contig 32814 bp, 54 predicted proteins | sample SS_ome_12_FD_132455 | JGI IMG/M metagenome (GOLD analysis project Ga0180438, IMG submission 132455) | Hypersaline lake sediment archaeal communities from the Salton Sea, California, USA - SS_3_D_2 metaG | ecosystem: Environmental > Aquatic > Non-marine Saline and Alkaline > Hypersaline >... | reverse complement strand
GTGGGGCGTGGGTGTTTCTGAATGCACAAACGGCGTCGAACTCCTCGTCTATCAATTTCGATAGAACTTACATCACGTCTACCTACGACGTCTACGCAATCATATGGCACAACTATCAGCCAGTCAGTGACTCAGACATTCTCCTGCGCTTCAGCCCTGATAACGGCAGCACCATCCGAAGCAGCGGATATGACTCCGAAGCCTATGATGAGGGTGGCACCACCTCATCGGCAGACACTACGGCGATAAGAGCAACTAGAGCTGATGTGGGCGGATCCACTGATGAGGGCCATGGGATATTGATATACTACGTGGCTTTCCCTGCCTCAGCTAGCATCAAGACGCAGGGATCGGCTGTCTCAGGATACTATGACAGCGCAAATGCCATAGCGAACGGCAGTGGCTACGGAAAATATGACACGGCAGAAACGCATAATTATTTCAGGTTTCTTGCCTCAACAGGCAATATAGATACCGGCACAGTTTACTTATACGGGTTGGCAAAATCATGAGTGACGAACCTACACACAAGATGGTTAACGGTGTACGCATCGAGCTCACCGAGGAAGAAAAGGCCCAGATCAAGGCGGATTGGGCTGAAGGGCGCAAGCGCCAAGAGGCTAAGCGTGCAGAGCACGAAAAACGCAAAGAGCAGCGCCAAAAGCTGCTTGAGCGCTTAGGAATCACCGAAGAAGAAGCGCAACTGCTTAGGGGGCTATAATGTCACAAAATGACCTCATAGGAACCCCATACGAGAAACCGACGCGCTATGTGGGACCGCAATCCGATCTTGTCCCCGTTCGCGGTTTCCCCCGCATCCCGCTAACTACTGACAAAAAGTATCCATTAGCCCAGTTCGCACTGATCACTAAAAATCCCAGCACTGGCACGCAGGGTGACCTTTACTACCTCAAGCGCTTTGAGAGTAATGGGGATGCCACCTGGGTGAAGCTCAATGCAGCTGGCTCCGGTAATGGTCTGCAGACACTGACCACGGATAGTGGCACAGCGACGATCGATGTTAGCGACAACATCAATCTTTTGGGGGCTAGTGCTCAGGGAGTCAGTACATCCGCCAGCGGTGCCGACGCCACGATCACTGTGGCCGACGCTACAACCAGCAGCAAAGGAGTCATTCAGGCCGATGGCAATGATTTTGTCGTTTCCTCTGGCACGTTGAGCCTGGCCAATGACTTCTTGGACGGTGACATCACCTTCAATGCGGATAGCGGGAGCGCCACAACAGCAACAAATGCCCTGACTGTCTCTGGCTCAGGAAGCATAAGCACCTCTGGTAGCGGCTCTACGCTTACCATAGCTGGCAGCGGCGTCACTACCATTAACACCAGCACCGGTGGGCCGGTCACAGTCAGTGGAAACGCCATAACAATCAATGGCACAGCCAATGAGATCGACGTTACAGGCAGCGGTAGCACCATCACAATAGGTCTCGTTGATCCTCTGACGGAAACGAAGGGAGGCACCGGTCAGTCGACTTACAGTACCGGAGACATCCTGTACGCTTCCGGAGCAAACACTCTGTCTAAGCTGGCCGCCGGCAGTAATGGTGAAGTCCTTACGTTAGCAGCGGGAGTTCCATCCTGGGCAGTCGCCGGAGCTGGCACGATTGTTCTGGATCCCATCGAAACGCAGACCGTTAGCGGAGTGTCGAGCATCAATTTCACGACTTTGAGCACTGACTATTATGCATTCATGCTGATGTTCCGAATCACAGTAGATAACGATGGGGCCGAAATTCACATCAGGACGTCGACAAATGGCGGCTCATCCTATGATAGCGGCAGCAGCGACTATACCTGGGCCATCACTGAAAACGGAACAGGACGTGTCTCAGCAACTAGTGCCGAAATCAAAATCATTCAGGAAGTTGGCAACACCGGTGATGAGTTTGCCACTGGGGTGCTATGGCTAATTGACCCCCACACAGCCAACGATACCGCCGTTGTAGCCACATGCGGCGCCAACAGCACAAGCGGGTCTTGGCGCGACAATAACGGTGGTGGTTGCCGACTGCAGAGCACGGCGGTCGACGCCTTCCAAATCAAGGCGGATTCCGGCAACATCGATGGTACAGTTCAACTCTACGGATTAAAGGCACCCACATGATTTCTAAGCAAGAAAATGGCAAACGCGTCCCACTGAGCCCAGAAGAAGAGCAAGAGTACAAGCGCGATGCTGAGCGTGCGCAAAAAAAGCGCGCTCTCCGGAAAAAGCTTGAGGAAGAGCTACCAGCAGCGCTTCATCGGATGATCGATGCAATGCAGCTTGACGAACAAGATCGCGCTCTTCTAAAACTATTTTTTGAGAGGGAAGCGCAAGAATGTGGGAGGGGCCTATATGGATCCCCAGAAGCAGATCGAAAGCTGGCAGAGTTATTTGAAGAAGTTGAACCTGAATGATTGGTGGTCCATCGTGAGAGCAATCGTTATCGCAGTCGTTACCGGAGCCATCGGTGTGGCCGGGTGCTCCCAAATCAACCGTTACCTCGGTCTAGAGGACGATCATCCGATCGAAGAGCGTGCAGAGCAAGAGATCAAAGAAAGCCTTGGGCTGGAAGTGGATCTATCCTCTGACTCCCCAGAATGTGAGAAGCCAGAGTGAACGTCTGCTTTGAGCTGCTCCAGCTCCTTGCGTATATCGCGGAGCTCGCAAAACATGCGGCGACGAACTTTGTCATGACTCAGCTGTAGCTTGTCCAGCTCCGTGATCATCACATGTGGCTCCATGCTTGGAAGCGCATAAATCTCGGCCATCCTTGACCTCCTGAATTTGTAATTTCACCTCAGCCAATCGAGTATACGCGTTGCTGATGTCTTTCATCAAGCAGTCCTGCTCCTCGTAAAGCCAGCTCAGCGCCTGGCATTGCTGGCAGGCTAGTGCGCTGTCCTCCACAACAGAAGCCTCGTGCCACAGCTTTTGGTAGTGAAGGCGCATAATCGCCCCACATCGGCATTTAACGAGCCAGTGGCGTTTGGAGTCAGCGCAATGTCGCAACACCTCACAAAGGCCGATTGTGGCGCCCACATAGACTCTCTTGTGGTATGGTCGTAGTCTTCTCATTGAATTCGCTCCGTAAATTCCTGCACCCTCGTGATCATATGCTTGTCAGTGACCTCGAAAAAATGGGCTGATGCTCCTTCACACGCTCCGGCAAACTCGATCCCTCCATGAAGGATTGTAATGACCCAGCCTTTGGGTGGCTTCATCTCTAAAGGTTCAAGCGTTTTGAGGTAGTCCTTGTTCTTGGCAATGACCGACTCGGGCTCTGCGTTCGGCTTGTAGTCGTCTTTGATCGCCGCGGTAATCCAGGCTGTGGGATTATCTGGGTTGGCCTGTTTCATGGCGTTGGCTGCGGTTTCTAGGCGTTCTAGGCCATGTTCCTCGATTAGCTCATCGAGTCGCCTTTTCGAAACCCCTTTTTCTAAAAGAAAAACAACAACCGGCGGCGAAGCCGACGAAGGCTGTTCCGCGGCAGCGGGTTGTTGTTCTTTCTTAGGGTTGGTCTTCTTGAGAGTTGGTATTCTTATGTCACAGGCATTTTCGGAGTCTCGGTTTTTGCCGAGGTCGGCATTTTGGGTACTTCGGTATCTTTTTTTGAATTCCTCATCGGTAATCGGCTTTCGGAACCAATACCACACGTGGCCGCCGAACTTTCCGTCTCCGAGATTCTTAGCGCGTGTATGCAGATAGCCCAGCTCGCGTAGCTCTTTCATGGCCAAATCAACCTGATTGGCATTTTCCTTGAAGCAAGTGGCAATCTGATCCTTGATAAACGTCCAGTCGTTTCGATGTGACAATCCAATACAAAGTAGCTTGTAGGCGCGGCAGCTCAGGTTGGGGTTGCGGATGAGTTCATTCTGGATCATGGTAAAGTTGCCTTCAAAGTCCTCAGTATGGCACTCGGTCATAGTGTCACCTCCTCATCCATCTGTTCGGAAATCTCTGCAAGATCGCTCACGTGGTAATACCCGCAGATGTTTTCGAATTGACGTGCCAAGCGAAGAGCAGCGACTCTATTAGAGTAAAACCGCTGATCCACCTTCTGGTAGCCTTCAAGCGTGTAGTAAGCTGTGTTTTTGGGAACCGTCTTGTTCAGAGGCGGTAGGTGTCTCAAAATCAGCGACGCCTCAACGTCATTGAGTTCGGACAAAGGAATCTCAATATATTTGGCGTATCGAACCTGGGGCTTATCCGAATAGTGAGCACGAATGCGACTATCTAGACCAGTCGTTTGACCAACATAAAGAAGGTTGTCGTGATGATCGAACAAGGCATAGATATAACCGTGACTCGACGTTTCTGAATCATTTATGTGAGGGTATGGCTTCCAAGGGAGGTTGTCGTGGCTCATGTTCTCTCCAAAAATCGTTGGTTAGTGACTTTCGGCAGCGAACATGGTAGACTTGACAGCACATTATCCGTTATGTTGCGGTCTGTCTAGCAGGTCGCTGCTGTAGAAGCTCATCCCGCCGTCGCCAAACTTAGGGATGAGCTTCATCATTTATCCAGATTAGCCACCAGATTGATTCCTGACCAGAAGTTTGCTATCCTGATCGTGTCGTACATCAGAGCATTCACCTTTGGATTGGCGTTTTGTTCTGATTTGCATTGGGCGGCGCGTGTAACAAACCTTCGCGCGTCGCCAATTTTAGGTGATCCATGTCAGTGCCGATGTTTCCGAAGGTAAAGTCTCCTTTCATACGCGAGTCACGCGGTGGGCGATATGTCGTCACGTCGCAGATTGAGCCCGGGTACGACTGGGTGTTCGAAGATCCGCGCACAGCTGCCGTGGACAAGCTGCACGGGAGCAACGTGTGTGTAGAGATCGATCGTGGGCGCATTTGCAACGTCTACAACCGCACGCAGCACCTAATGGAGGCTCCTGAGCTTCGTTCCGACTACAAGGGCCACACAGCGCGTTATTTGCAGGGAATCTTGCAGGCAGCGGATTGGGGATACCTCAAGCCATATATGAACGATCGTCACCTGGTCTTTGGCGAGATGTGCGGACCTACCGTAAACGGCAACATCCATGGCCTGGACACCCACGTGTTTGTGCCATTCGACTATCTACGCGGCAAGTGCGCTTGGAAGTCATGGCACGACAGCCGCTATCCCAAGACCTTCGAGGCTATTTCTGAGTGGTTCAAGGAACTTCCATCTCTATATGCCAAGCGCAAGGGTGAGTCGGGATCACTAGCTGAAGGTCTCGTTTTCTGGAATCCAGAGTACGGCATGGCTAAGCTGCGCCGCGACATGTGGGACTGGTACGAAGGGCCTGAGCACGGCTAACATCTCACCGGCTAGACACAAATCTGTTTGTGTACCATACGCGTCTAAAGACGATACACAAGGATCTCCATGTCTCCAATTAATGTTGAATCCGTAGGACGCCTGGACGCAAAATGCGACAACTGCCGGTGTCACTCCTCGTGCGCCCCTCACTTCTGCTGCACGCATGCTCAAGACTCGTCAGATGATGAAGCTCCAGACCTCAGTGGCGACCAAATCATTGCAGGCTGTGAAGAGCGAGTCAATAAAGCTGCTGGCGAAGCGCTGACAAAATCCAAATGTTGCGTAATTCTTTAGGAGTGGCCATGCATCCAATCGATCGAATCAAGCGCGAAGAATGGAACTGGACTCCTAACGAGCGGTGGCCTAGCCGCGAGCTAGTCGAGAAAGTCGCTATGCAGATACTCTGCGACCACTGCAAGCCGATCCGTGAGTTTATGTATTCCCTAGGGGTGCATCTCGCGAATCGCCTGTCTTCAGAAGATTAGTTAGCTGGTGATCAATCTAACCAAATCCGCCACGAAGGGCGTGATAATACAGCGCACTCTCCATGCCGTCTGTCAAAACCTGTTCGAACTGTATGCGCTCCTGCCATGAATCGTATTCGCGGCACACACGCTGAAAATCGGCAAACTCGTCTTCCGATAGCTCAATCGTACCCTCGGCGATATTCGACGAGTCATCACGCAATAACGTGCGCGGCATGTAGCAGCTCCGACTATCTGTATAGAAACGTGTCACAGCAAATCCCTCCGGTCTAAAGGACATTGAAACCGACAGCGGTGCGACCAGGGAATCTCGTAGCTCAGCCACGACACGTGCAGCTGACGACCGTCGGTATCGGGCCACTGTGTGAGTTTCCAATAAAAGCTATGCGCATCGGGGAACATCTTAGTGATGCGATGCTGCAGATCAGTCTGATGGTAGTCGACGTGATGCAGCTCCCAGCTGTCTATGGGCACATGCGCGCCGAAGCGGTAGGATGGGGTCATTCTTGCTCTCTCTCCATCTGTATAATCCTCCACTCCTCAAGCCTGCTGATGCGTTCCTCATGCGATCCGCGGCAGCACTGGCTAGTGCAGGTCACCAGGGCGAGAGGAATCAGGATGATCAGCAGGCAGCCGATCGGCATTTGGACTTTTAACACGCAGGTCTCCCTCGGCTACGATGATCATATGACGCCCACAATGAGCACAGTCGCCGTGAGCAAGCACAGCCTCTTTTTTCACAACCTTACCCTTCTCAGCAGCACACAAAAAGCAAATCATCCTTCACTCCTGGTTGCGTTCACGCTCTAGGTGTATCACTTCCTCTAAATGTGCGACATGCTCGCGAATATCACGAATCTGGAAACGCAGCTCAGCAAACGCACATATCAGCAGGCCGGCAGCAGCGACAAGGAGCAGCTTAGAGTTAAGCACGCTGCGCCTCCATCCACTGCTCCAGCTTGTCGGTGGCGAAGTACATTTTGTTGCTGATTCGCCGCACCGCGTACTCTAATCCATTACGCTCACGATTCCTAAGCAGGTGACGCAGCTGGCTCTCCGTAAATGGATAGCGTGGATCAGCAGCCACCTCCTTAATCGACAAGTAACGAACCTCAGTAGTCATAGCTATCCCCTGCTTTATCACGCGAAAACACACAGGATAACACAAAACTAACAACAAACCCAATGCCTAACATAAACGCCATTACGAAACCCTCACACTGTAAATTTCAGTGGACTTACCACGATATTGGTCCAAATTCACCCCTTCCAAAGCAGGAATTTGGTTATATTTCACACTTCCCTTGCGGAAGCTCTTGATCAGCTTAACGTTTCCGCAGACAGCTGGACCCTCAGCGATGCTAATCATCTCTTGCTTCAAAGCGACCAACTCAGACTCTATGTCCTTCTGCTGCGCCAAAAGAGATGCATATCGATCACTGCAATGAGCGAAAAGCTCATGATTTGACAGATCGCGATAGTCACGGTCACCCAACACCGGAGGGGTCAGATTCTCGAGGCAGTCCATAAAGGAGCGCTCAAGAGCAAGCATCTGCTCTATCGCGTCGTCATCTCGCTCCACCAGTACAGCAACACCCGTTCCGCTGGTAGCATCGTAGCTCCAGTAGTTCATGTGCTGTAGGCCCGTAACCTCCAGCTGATGCTGACACTGCCACCAATACATGGTCGGAACAGTAGCCCGACGCGCCATCTCGTGATATTCGCGTTTGACGTTCTTCACCTCAACAGCGTATTGTCCACACTCGGATAGGCCGTCCAAGGACGCGCTCATCCAAGAGTGCTCGGAGTGCTGGACCACTACAGGCCTATGCTCTCGTCCAGTCAATACGTTGTATGCTTCCAATGCTTCAGCCTCCAGCGCTCGCCCTCTTGCCATAGCAGGCGAGTCCTTCTGCTCATCCAACCCCATCTTGAGACGCCACAGCTGATATGCGGTCTTGTAGCCGACCCCCATAATGTGAGGAGCGTCTGATGCCCCAATATGATTGCTGCGATACTCCTTCCAAGCAACGCTGCCTTGTTCTAGCTCTACGAATTGCATGAGTCCTCCACAAACTTTAGAATCTTATCAAACATGGCTACAGGAATGTCCTTGTAGCTCTCAATACCCTGCGCCTCTAGCCGCTCTTCCACCTTAGCTTTTAGATCCTCATGACCATTCAGCTTGGCGTACAGAAGCTTCACCTGCTTCTCACTGATGACATTGCTCTTAGCTTGGATTGGCTGAGGATTAGGCTTCACATTCGTAGGGCGTGTCGCTTCCTGACCATCATCATCATCGTCAGGTGCCACACCAGCAATAGCAGCAAGCGCATAACGACGGGCATAGGTCAAAGCACTACCCATAGACTGGGCGTCTTGCTTAGCGCTTAAAACCGGCATTTCACCAGCAATCCACTGACCGGAGCTATGTACCAGTGTGGTCACCAGCACCAACCCGCGATCAGTCATCTTGGTGGTTTGCACCACAGACAGTCCTTGTTCGGTTAAGGCCTTACGGCAGGCATCCCAAACGCTGCTTAAGTCTGCATATTTGGACTTGAAGTACGGATTTGCCTTGTCTTGCTTAGCCCCAGTAATCACTGACTGCGCCTTTGCGAGCGCAGCACCTAGTTCGTTGATCATATCACTTTGCATGTCGCCCACTCCTATTCATGAACTCAGCCTGGGCACGGCTGTACCCGACCATGTAGTTAAAAAGCTTGTCGCGCTCGCTCAACTTGGGCTCACGCGTGTGTTTGATGTTAAGCCCATTGTCCAGCTGATCCAAGAAGATACCGTGCTGTTGAGCAAGGAACTCCATAGCCGCGTCAATGCGTGTCTCGTTGATGTCATAGGCGGACTGATAAAGCTCTTCGACAAGAGCCCATACAGCGTCGCCTTCGTCAGTAAATGTGTATTCGTAGTTAGTCATCCCTCAAACCCCTTTCTTCCATCACAATGTTATACTTCTCCACTGCCACCTGTACTTGATTCGAAAAGTGGTTGAGCAGGTAATCCTCGTCGAACTCAAGCATGACCTCGGTGGCCTTAAGAGCTGTACGAATGGCGGCCGAATGAGTGTCAATCATGTCGCATTCAAAGCCTGTGAAAGCATCGTGGCGCTGGCGCCAGTCATCAAACATGTGACAAAACTGCAGTAAATACTCGTTACTGGCGTCTACCTGCTCAATGCGGGCAGAGAGCGCAGCATCACGGGAACACTCGTGGTGATAAACCAGCACAGCGGCGACACCAAGAGCTAGGGTTAAAAGTACATCACGCATGTTTACCTCCTTGCGTTATACACACAGCATAACACAGAAACACACAGAAACACAACAAAAAACACAGCGTAGCACAAAAACACCGAGCCAGGTACACTGGACGCATGGAAGAAGATATTCTGTTCAGACCCTTATATAGGCACCCCACGTTCGTAGTCATACCCATGACAATCTGGGATGCCCCAATACGCGCTACGGAAAAAATTATTTGGGGAGAGATTTCCATCACGCAGGACCTAGAACTCGGAGGCTCTAAAGCCACAGACCAGCATCTCTCTAGGGTAGCTAACTGCAGCCGCCCACATGTCCAACACTGTCTGCGAGACATGGAAAAAGAGGGCTACATAGAGCGAGTCAACAAGGAAACAGGCCGCCTATACACTATCACTCCGGCGTGGCTGCCGGTCCTGTAAACCGAACAAAACGCGAACATACTCACAGGAAGACCATGGCTAATGCGGAAGACACGAGCGAAAACGAGATAACGATGATGGAGCTCATCGCTCATGCCAACGACATCAAGAACACGTTGGTCAAGCGATATGGGGACCGAGAGTGGTACAAGCTCATGGATGGTGTCGCGCTGATGCATGCGTCGGGAACGATGTGGGGCTGTCATGATGTGGGAAAGTCTCGTGAGGAAGCGATCACCTGGTACACGAGACGAAGCAGGGAAATAGCACGCATAGCGTGGGCACTGAACGAAGAGGTGAGAGAGGACGATGAAGGACATCAATGAAGCGAAAGACATAGCACGCGAGATAGTCAACAAATACCATACATACGGCCTGAGCATTGAAGGTGACATCGTGACTCAACGCCATCCGGGCGGCGTCTACCATCATGACGCGAGAGACCTGAACACAATGAAACGGCTTAAACGCCGATGCGAACAAATAGCGAACACAATCGATGCACCATAAAAAAAGCCGCCCGAAGGCGGCATGCGAAACCCAATGAGGGTTAGGCCGGGTATACTACATGGTAAGACACAAGTTCAATGCTAAAGCCGTTTACAGGAACACTCAGCGCTTTGACTCGAAGCTCGAGGCGCGCTACGCCCACAAATTAGACCTGGCGAAGAAAGATGGTTCCCTATTGTTTTATCTTCGTCAGGTCCCTTTCGAACTTCCTGGAGCGGTCAAATATCGTGCCGATTTCGTGGAATTTTGGGCAAACGGCAACGTGGTTGTCACGGATTGCAAAGGGGTCGAGACTCAAATGTTCAAGCTTAAGCGCAAACAGCTGGAAGAACTTTACCCAATCGAGCTGAACATCGTAAAAGATGTTTAGAGGTGTGGGATGGATCGCTATAAGATGTCGCATGAGCAGGTCGACCAGCTGTTGTCGTCCTGGCATGATGAGGAATTGCTGCATGAATTTTACGATCAGATGTGCAGCATGTTGACCGATCTTGACTGCGTGGAGCAGCTGTGTCGTGATGAAGATCCTCGCTGGCGTTTGCATCTGTTGTCCTTCGTGCTAGGCTACAGTGATTTGATGCTAGATAACTACGAGCTGGTCATCGACACTGTATGCGAGATGAGCAAATATCGAGAGCCCGAATCATGAGCAAGCTAACGGAAGATGAGATTCGTTTGGATATCTGCGCGGACGAGCGTGGACTACGCTGGGTTTTGGTGAGCGACAAGGTAAGTGGCATTCAGTGCAAGGTGTCTGGAGACTACTCTATCTCGCAAGCCAAAGAACGCGCGCTACGAATCATCAATGAGGAGATCAGAGATGCCGCTGAAAAAGGGATACAGCAAGAAGAGCATAGCGAAAAACATAGCGACGGAGATCAAGGCCGGAAAGAAGCCAGCGCAAGCGAAAGCAATAGCGATGAGTATGGCGAGGAAGGCCAAGAAGAAAGCCGGAAAGAGTAAATGAAGCAGATCAAAGACCCCCACTTCAACGAGGCTCTCAGCTATTTCATGGCTATGCGGAAATGGAAGAAGGACGATGAGTTTGCCATTGCTATGACCCGAAAGCTGTTCGATGTTTCTGGCCGAGACCTGGTACGAGCGATCGAACAGGTCAAGGGCATCACGCTTAACCTTAGGCGTGTACCGCGATAGGCATTGCAATTAGCAGCCGTCCGGCTATAATGCTAGTCGGAGGTTCTGATATGAAATACAAAGTTACTTTATATTTTTTGGATGGTGAAAATCTAACGGTTACCGTTGCCGGAGAAAAGATGGACAAGTTCTGCGCTGCTATCGGCAAGAATGAGGTCTATTACGACGACGAAACCAAAAACGGCGTCTGGGTCCACTTGGATCAGCTCCGTTTCTTCACGATCAATGGAGAAGAAGATGAAATGGCACCTAGAATTGAGAAGGTTAGATCAGCTAATCCCCTACCCGAAGAACCCCCGGCTGATTCAGACCAAGGATCAGAAGCATCTGTCGACTAGCCTCGACAAGTTTGGTCTTATCGATAAACCAATCATCAATACTGATAACGTTATAATCGGCGGCCACCAGAGAGTCTCTACATTGCTGTTGGCTGGCGAGGAAGAGTGCGAGTGTTGGGTGCCGGAGACGAAACTAAGTGACAGGGACGTCGAAGAGCTCAACATTCGTCTCAACCGCAACACAGGTGAGTGGGACTGGGACATCCTGGCTAATGAATGGGAAGTAGAGGACCTTCAGGAATGGGGTTTCGATGATGAGTTCAAGACAGAATCGTCGACTCCAAAGGCTAAAAAGGCCCAGATTGTGTTCGAGTTTACGGACAAAGACGCAATGTTAGTGGCCTTATCTTCCTTGGAAACGGCCAATGAGGCTATAGGTGCTACTATGAAGGTGCGTGCATAACGGCCAATATGCTAGGAAAGGGACATGGGAGCGATCACCAACCTACCAGATGATGACGTCGTAGAAAAGTGCGCAATGCAGGGCATGTCGCGCGATGAGATTGCCCGGCTTTTTGGCGTTGCGGACGGTCACCTTGAGAAATACAAGGAAGCCTACAACCGTGGTTTTGCTCGGATGCAGAAAAGCCTTCGCCAAGGACAGTTGGAAAAGGCCCTGAAGTTGAAAGACACGACAATGCTGATTCATTTAGGCAAAGTGTATCTCGGTCAGGCCGACAAGCAGCAGCTAGAAGTCTCCGGTCAAATGGACATGCAGGTGGTCAACTACGGAGACGGCGAACTCAAGCCCTATGACGACTCAGATTCCTGACTTTACACCGCGGTCCTACCAGCTGGACTTTCTCCGTGCGATGGACAACGGATGTAAAAGGGCTGTACTTGTATGGCATCGTCGCGCAGGCAAAGAAATTGTCTGCTGGAACTATCTTATCCGTCAGGCTTGGTACCATCGTAAAGGCACCTACTGCTACTTCTTTCCTACTAGTCGTCTTGGACGCAGGATCCTATGGGACGGCAGCAACAAGGACGGCAGAAACTTCCTTGGCTACATTCCCAAGCACATAATAGCCTCTGCCAACTCGGTAGAGATGAAAATCACCCTGACCAACGGATCGGTTATTCAGATAATCGGCACCGATCATATCGAAAACGTGGGTATCAACCCTGTTGGCTGTGTGTTTTCCGAGTTTTCATTGCAAAGCCCGGACGCCTGGACATTTACGCGACCTATACTTCGCGAAAATGGCGGTTGGGCCGTATTTAACTTCACTCCGAGAGGCAAAAACCACGCCTACGATCTATTTCAGATGGCGGAGCACAACGAAGAGTGGTATTGCAATCGATTATCGGTGGAGGACACCGGTATCTTGTCTCTCGAGGAAATCGAGAAGGAACGCCAAGAGGGCATGTCCGAAGACAAGATACAGCAGGAGTACTTCTGCAACTTCGATCGTGGTATAGAGGGGGCTTATTATGCGCAGCTGCTTAGCAAGGCGGAGAAAGAGGACCGTGTCGGTCATGTTTGTTACGATCCCGCTGTACCTGTCGACACTTATTGGGATCTGGGTGTGGACGATAGTACCGCTGTGCTGTTCGTTCAACAAGCCGGAAACGAAATCCATGTCATCGACTGCTACGAAGCCCATGGAGAGGGTCTGCAACACTACGCTCGGATGTTAAAGCAAAAAGAAGAAGAGAACACGTGGCTCTACGGCACGCACTTTGGCCCGCACGATTTGAAAGTCCGAGAACTGGGCAGCGGAGCCAAAACACGACTTGACATTGCACGAAACCTGGGCATAAACTTCGAGCTTGTGCCGAATATTCCCATCAGTGACGGAATCGAACATGCACGTAACCTCTGGCCACGCTTGTGGATAGATCGCAAAAAGTGTTTAAGATTTATCAAAGCTGCGGAAAATTATCACCGTCACTACAATGAGAAATTGAATGTGTATAGTGAAAGACCGGTCCACGACTGGTCCTCGCATCTAATGGATGCTTTTCGCTATATGGCAGTCACGATCCATCGCCAAAGACGCGATGGACGCATGACAGAAGAGCAGGCTCTAGCAATGGAGCGTGCTTACCACAGACGTTATTAGCGCCGATTAGGCGCGCGGTGGACTGATCATCCTCACCGGACCGCTATCCGGGCCGCGCATCCTTTCTCTAGCGGGAGAAAGTTACTGTAAAGTAGCAACCACTGGGTTGGGATGGCGGAATCAGATCGCGAAATTCTTGAGTGCTTCGACCAATCGTACAACCACGCGTATTACGCATGGGACCCGTTTTTTCCCGAAGCCGAAACAGATCTACGGTTCTATCTGGGTGACCAGTGGGATGAGTCAGAAAAACGCATCCTCCATGAAGAGGGGCGTAGCACGTTTGTGTTTAACCGCGTGCGGCGCGTGATTAACCTGGTCACAGGCTATCAGCGCAAAAACAGATTGAGTAGCGTAGTTGCCCCACTCGAAGACTCTGATCAAAAGACTGCCGACCAGCTGTCGCAGCTTCTCCTTTATGTGATGAGTCACGGCGAAGGTTACCGCGTTATCTCGGATTGTTTCGGTGGAGCTCTTAAATCCGGCTGGAACCTAGCAGGCCTCCACATGGATTACCGAGACGATCCGGTCAACGGTGATATTCGTTTTACAAGAGAACCCTGGAATGGATTCGTCGTTGACCCTTACTTCACTCGACTGGACTTCTCAGACTGCTCCTACATGCTACGTAGGAAATATCTACCGGTCGACATGGTTGTGTCTCTGCTTCCGACCATGGAGAAGGAAATCCGCGAGATCAGCCTAAAGGGTTGGGAACGCGACGACAAATTTACCTGGTTGCCCTACCAGCGGCAACCTTCCGGTCAAGATCAGCTTGCCTACAGCGAAATGTGGCGCAAGAAATGGAAATCTCAGCCTGTCATCGTGGACATGGAGACAGGTCAATATGCCGACTGGGAAGGCGATCGCGATGATTTCGAGCGTTTAAGAGCGATCCAACCCAGCTTTGAGCTTACATCCCGACAGAAACAGTATGTCCAGCTTGATGTGATCATCAACGACCACGTCATGAAAACCGAAATCGACCCCTACGGCCTAGACGAATATCCGTTTGTGCCCTTCGTGGCGATTTTCGAGCCGGAAAGTGATCAATGGGGCCTGAAGGTCCAATCTCTTATCCGCTGCATGCGCGATCCACAACGCGAGACGAACCGTCGCCGCTCTCAAATGGTCGATATTCTCGACAGTCAAATCAACTCCGGTTGGATTGCCACCGAGGGCACCGTTGTCAACCCGCGCTCACTGTTTCAAAACAGTCAAGGTAAGGTCATCTGGCGTAACGCGGATGCGCCTCCGGGATCAGTCGAAAAGATTCCTCCAGCACAGATTCCTCCGAGCATGTTCCAGCTGCAACAGCAGTTTGATGCCGACATCACAGAAATTGCCGGTGTCAACGACGCTGCCTTCGGACAGATAGAGTCGGCGAACGAGTCAGGTGTAATGCAGATGCTTCGTCAAGGAGCAGCAATCACCAACCTTCAGGATGTCTTCGACAACCTTCGCTACAGCCAGCTGGCTCTTTCACGCAAAGCGCTTAAGCTGATTCAGACGTGGAGCTCTGCTAAGGTGCAGCGCATCATCCAGGACGAGCCAACCGCGGAATTCTACGACGGCAAATTCACCAAATACGACGCCGTTGTTCAAGAGGGCATCCTCACAGATACACAAAGGCAAATGTTCTTCCGCCAGCTTGTCGATCTCAAGCAACTTGGCGAGCCGATCCCTCCAATGCTTTTGGCAAAAGCCGCACCGCTACAGGGCAAGAGCCAATACTACGAAGAGATGCAGGCCTACCAAGAGCAGCAGGCGCAAGCCGAGCAGCAACAGGCAGCCGTCAACCAAGAGCTGCTTAATGCTCAGAAGAACCTTGCAGATTCTCGTAGCCTGGAGCAGCTTGCCGGAGCCAAGGAACGCTTTACTCGCAGTGTGGCGAACTTGGGTCTTGAGGATGAGCGCAATGCCCAGGCTGTCGAAAACAGAGCCGATGCAGCCTATAAGCGAGCGCAAACGGCAGCCGAGCTTGAAGAGATGGGTATCAACAACGCTCAGGCATACCTTGACCTCGCAGAACGCCTAGACCGGCTCGAAAAGATGCGTGCTCAAGAGTTAAAGGCTGAAGACGTGTCAATATCCGCGGTAGCGGAGCAATTTCAAACACTACCAACGGAGCAGTCCGATGAAGGGTTACTCAGATAAGGGCATGGGCGGTATGGACCATGATCCTAAAGCAATGAACGAGCGCTACATGCCCAAGGGTATGAAGGGCAAAGTCATGGGCCACGAAAAGAAGCCTATGGGAATCAAAGTTGAGTCTGGCCAAGGATTCAAAGAAGTCAAGAACATGCACTACAAAGGCATGAAAGGCTACAGCGACAAGGCTTACGACTACAAGTATTAAGGAAAGCAAATGGCTCAAGAGTTACGTGAGACCGCCGAAGCGATGATGGCAGAGGATGCGAAGGAGATCGAAAAGATTCTCAATCGACGTCCCAATGACAGCTTCTGGATTGTAGTACATCACAAACCAGTGCCAAAAGATCGTCTGCGCATGGACACAGGCGAGCAAATTATCATGCGGGTAGTGAAAGACTACGACAAGCAACCGTCTAATCAGCTGGGAACCATGGTCCACACTGTCAAGAATGGTGAGATTGTCGATACGAAGGTCAACCTACATGATGTGCCGATCGATTGGGAGCGAGTAGCGCCACTGGCGGGTGATGAATCCACGCCTTTTGTGCAAGAGCGCCCTGATTTGAAAGGATCCTATCTTTACAACTAGTGCCGCCGACTTACGGGCGAGGTGAGTATGACTGAAGAACTCCAAGATTCGGGCGTAATGCAGCAGGAGGCCGCCGCTCCAACAGAAGCTATGCAAGAACAGGTTGAGCCGCAACAGCAGCAAGAGGAATACGTTCCTTTAACTGCACTGCAGGCAGAACGCCGTGAGCGTCAGCAGATGGCTGAAGAATTGAAAATGCTCAAGGATCACTTTGCTCTCATGCAGCAAAGCCAGAGCTCTCAGGCGCAGGCTGCGCCACAAGAAGATCCTATTGGACTAGCCGACGACGAAGTCATGACTGTAGCGGACTTTAAGAAGGCGATTACCAAAATAGGGTCCGGCTTTGAGAGTGAGCTGGCAGAGCTCAAGGTACAGCGAAAGTATCCTGACTACGAGGAAGTAGTATCCAAACACCTCCCAGAGGTGTTGGCTGCTAATCCAGGTTTGCGAGACACGCTTCAGCGTGATCCGAATCGCTATGAGCTAGCTTACTTCTTGGCTAAACGGTCAGACGGCTATTCTACTGCTGCAAAGGAGACTAAAAAGTCTCAGGATGCTGAGAGAGTTGTGCAAAACACACAACGCACTGGGAGTCTTTCGCAGGTAGGGCATGCTACGGCTGCTACGCCACAAGTAAGTTACAAGAACATGAGCGATGCGGATTTCATGAAGCAGGTCCAGCAAAACCTGGGCTATTTTTAACACTAGCACAGAGGAAATGTAGCTATGGCTATCACTAATGTTGCTGCGCTGCCTCCAGCGGTACGAGAGTATTACGATCGTCTCCTGCTGATGACAGCCTATCCTGCTCTTATTCACACCCGTTTTGCGCAAAAGCGCATTCTTCCTGAGAAGATGGGTGACCGCATCGTCTTCCGACGCTATGCACGCCTTGCGACTGTACCTGTTCCGCTAAATGACGGTGTCACGCCTCCAGGCGCAGCGCTTTCAGCAACGGACATCCAGGCGCAGGTATCGTTCTACGGTAACTTCGTCATGATCACCAACCAGGTTGAGCTAACTGTCGAGGATCGCGTTCTTAACGAAGCATCTCGCCTGCTTGCTCAGAACCTTGGTCAGACCATGGATGAGGTCACCCGTGACGTGCTTGCTGCGACTTCTTCGGTCCTAGCATGTGCTAACGGTGTCAACGGTAACACTCCAACAGAACTCACTAAGGCAGACATCGACGCTGCAGTACAAACGCTTCTCGGAAACGACGCAGAGATGATCTCTGAAGTTGTTCCTGGACGTGATGCGTTTGGCACAGCTCCCGTTCGCCCAAGTTTCTGGGGTTACATCGACACCGGCTTGCTTGATGACCTAGAAGCTGTTGCAAACTTCATCCACAGCGCCAACTACCCTAACCAGCAAGCAGTCTTGCCGGAAGAGTGGGGTGCTACGGGTAACGTACGTTGGCTATACACTTCTGTTGGCTCTGTTTCCGCAGCTGCTACACCTGTGTATGACAACTTCATCATCGGTAAAGAAGCATATGCCGTTGTTCACCTCGGCAGTGAAACGGGCGAGTTTTACGTGGAGCCTCTTGGTTCTGCTGGTTCTGCCGATCCGCTTCACCAGCGTGGCTCAGTGGGCTGGCAACATCCGTTTGTTGCTCGCATCCTGAACGATGCATTCATGCTCAACCTACAAGCAACGCATAGCTAAGAGGAGAATTAAGCATGGCACAGATTGATATTCAAACATGGACCAACCCAGCATCTGCAGTCGCACGTGACTTTGATGTGGGCTTTGAAGTAGCCGAAGTCATTTCCATAGACATCACCAACGGTGGTTCTTGGCAGTGGATCAAAGGCATGGGTGACGGATACGTCCTAGACGTAGATGCCGGCACCGTCGCAACGTCGAACGGTGTTACTCCCTTAAACGAAGGGGCTATCTTTGGTAGCGCGATCAGCGCATTCACCAATGCAAGCCCTGGCGTCATCACTGTAGCAGACGCCTCCCAAGGCGGCTACGCAGCTGGTGATGTCATCAAAGTGAGTGGTATTGCCGAAAGCGGAAGCGGTACGAGCCTCAACGGCGAGTACACCATCGCGTCTATCTCTGGCAACGCGCTAACCACCGGTACCGACACCACAGCTTACAAAGTTTGGGTGTCTGGTGGTTTTGCAGTTCGCAAACAAGACAGCGCCGGTAATGCTATTCCAATTGAGAACGTTGGCCGTCGTGGCGTAACGCTTGGCACAACTCCGGTTGGAGCTAACGACGCGTCTATGATCGCTATCTTCAAAGGCGAAGAAAACGTGACCTAATTGGCCGAGTGACTCCCTACATTTGGGGAGTCACTCCCTACATTAAGAGGAAAATATGAAGCTACAATTCGACGAGAAAAACTTTAGCAAGCTGCCTATCGTGGGACCTCAACCAAAGAGCGAGAAGGAAGAGAAATTCCTCCGCGAGGTGATCACAATCGAATTCCAGAATCGAGAAGAACCAGGCTTGATGCAGAAGTTTCCCTACGGAGATACGCGTACCAACATGACGCTTGAGCTCTTCCACGGCGGAAAATATCGACTGCCCCGGCATATCGTACGTCATATAGAGTCTCGTGAAAAACCGATTTGGCAGTACCGTCCAGACGGAACAGGTTCTATGAAGAAAGAACAAACGGGCACCGATGGACGCTTTCAGTGCCGACAAGTATTTGGGTAAGCAATGGCTCAGTGGGACTACTCGGAAATTAGACAGAAGGTACGTAACGTCAGTGGTCGCTTGTCTGTCGACGAGTTGACGAATGACGAGCTATTGGACTACGTCAATCGTTACATGCAATACGAGTTTCCTGCTGAGGTCAAGCTCGATAGGAACTACACCTACTACGAGTTCAACACCAGCGCTAACACGGCGACGTATACGCTCTCCGAGGATTACACCAATTTCGATCCGGCAGGATACATCGACAACTTCCGTCTTAATTGGTACTCAGACCCTGACAAGTTTGAGAACGAGAATCCATATAACTTCACTCGCCTCACCCCCTTCACGGGCGATGGAGCCACAGCGGCGTATGCAACCACGCTTACAGGAATCCCGATTCGTCCGGGAACCATGATCGTGGAAGATGCCACTGAGGTCTTTACCGACAACAGTGCAGGCGTCCTAACGGGAAGCGCTGGGGGAACGGGCACCATCAATTACACGACTGGTGCCCTTTCTGTAACATTCAATGCCAACGTAGCCAACGGCCAGGCGGTTAACGTCAGCTATGAAGCTTACACAGCCGGAAGACCGCAGGCTGTATTGTTCTTCAATAACCAGTTCGAGCTGTATCCGATACCGGATAAAGTTTATCGCTTCAAATGCAAGGGCTGGACCACCCTGACCGTGACAACAACGGCGGGTGTACAGCAGCAGCAGTTCGTCAACCCGACAGATAGACCGCTTAAAGATCAGTGGGGTCCTGCCATCGCGTATGGCGCGGCCAGACGTATCCATAGCGACTATGGAGAAATGGATGCTTATGCAGAGGTCAGCGCTCTGTACAAGGAACAGATCAACTACATATTGAAGCGCACACATAATCAGCTGCTCACGACGCGCTCACAACCTATGTTCTAGAGGTAAAAATGGCTTTCGATCCTAGCAAACCAGCGGACGACGAAAAGATTCGCAACCTTGGCACTGTGATCCGTGCTAACTGGCAGGGAATCGAGCAAGCGGAATCAAGTTTTAAGCCGTACGCCCTCAATTTCGTGGATAGAAACACGATTGGCGGCGGCGTCCCGGCTCAACCAGCTAAAATCGCAGGGACTGGACAGCTCTATTCTAAGCAGAACGGTGCGTCTACGAAAGTCGAACTGTTCTATCTAGATAACGCTGGAACCCCCAATGAAGTGCAGCTGACGACTGACGGTGAGCTGGGAGTTACGACGCAGAACGTGCAATTTTTAGCGCTTAACGATGGAACGCGCACCTTTGACAAGGATGACTTTCTGTCAGTCTGGGGTTACATCACATTTGATGCTGGCATAAACATAGTCGCCAACGTTGGAAGCAACTGCACGATCACCAAAGCCAGCAACACTCAAATTGATGTGGCATTTGGTGCCAATTACAACATGTCTAGCGCCAACTACCTGGTGATTCCGTTCATTCAGACCACGGTAGGCGCAGCCAGCGATTCACTATTTGTTGGAAGTAAAACCACGGCCGGTTTCAGCATTACGGTTGGTGCCAGCATGGTGTCTCGAGTCATTAACTTTATCGTCATGGGGTCCATAGCCTAATGGGATATCAGCCGTTTCTGATTGCACCGTTTACGACCGGTCTGGAATTAGACACGGAACCATGGCTACAGCCGGCCGACGCTTTTTCCCAAATTACAAATGGCCACGTGCACCACGGAGTGCTGGAAAAGCGCGGTGGTACGGAAGTCCAGGGCGAGTTTGTCGAGACGATTGCAAACTTGGCCATTACTGGAATCACCCAAGCGGACCCTGGAGTCGTTACGGTTACATCGGCTGCATCTCTGTCCAATGGTCAAAAGGTCCAGATTAACTATGTGACCGGAATGACGGAAGTCAATGGTCAGCAGTACTTAGTAGCCAACGTTACAGCGACCACGTTCGAGCTCACAGATCTAGACGGAAACAATGTAGATACGACCGGTTTTACAGCCTATACGTCAGGTGGTCAGGTAGCAACGTTTCCCGGGGAACGTTTGATGGGCATATGGAACTATGTAGCCAGCGACGGAACCAAAACCACGCTAGCGTTCACCCAGACGAACGTAGCCCGCTACAATGGGACGACCAACGTTTTCGAGCCCTTGGGCGATGCGGCGGGACCCTCGTTTGTTGATGTGATGAGCGGCAGTGTCACCGACTACGTCCACGCCATTAACTGGGCCTCTGGCGCAAGCTCCTTCGCAGCCAACCTTTATAGGCTTTACTTCTGCAACGGAAAAGCCTATAGCGCACCCTCCACTCAGTTCGACGGAATACGATACTATGATGCCTCCGGAAACTATACTACTGCGTTTCGACCGCCCCTTAGCGCAACAAATTTCCTGGACGGCGCTCGTTTTCTGTTTGTATTAGAAGGACGCCTCGTCGCTCTATCCACCATAGAAACAGACAGCGGTGGTCCGACGACCACCACGCACCCTCAGCGTGCGCGCTGGTGCCGCCGCTTTGCACCTGGAACACCCGGAGCATTCGGACAAGAGTGGTATGAAACACCGGGTAATGGCGGAGCAGCTAACGCACCTACTGGCGATCACATCATCAGCGCTCAGCAAGTTGGTAATCAGATCCTCGTCATGTTCACCAACAGCATATGGCGGCTCGCACCCACAAGTGATCCGGCTATTCCTTTCCGATGGTTTAAGATCAACGACACCAAGGCCTGCGGAGGCCGATTCGCTAGTGTAGCATACGATCGGACTGCGATGAGCATCGGCGACCGTGGCATTGTAAGCACTGATACGAGTGAAACACGTCGTGTGGATGAGCGCATAGAGACCTTTGCTCGTGAAGAGGTCAACAATGCTCAGTTCACCAAGGTCTACATGAAGCGCAACTTCGAAGCGCGCCGCATGTATATGCTGTACCCAAATGAAGACGAAACAGATGCGAATGCAGTCCTGGTTTTCGACGAGGAGAGTGGAGCATACTCCATTTATGAGCTAAGCATGAATGTGCTCGGCTACCTGTCCCTGACCGACGACAAACAGTTAAATGAGTTTGCGGCCACGGAAACCCTAGCGAACCAGGGAGATAACACTCTTCTTGATTACTTCTTCGATAATGGGGAAACCTTCGTGGGTGGCGATCGCTCGGGAAACATCGTGCTAATGGACGCTGGTGCGGACGACGACGGAACAAATTACCCCTTTACATTACAGAGTTCCGCGTGGAACCCATTTGTAAACAATGGCTCCAGAGCTCAGATGGGTTATGTGGATGTCTTTGTAGATAGTAACGCAAACGCAACGCTATGTTTTGAATTCTTCAAAGATAATCAGTTTGATCCGTACCGCACGAAAAAGATTGCACTTACGCCTAACGTTCAAGAGCGCACCAAAGTTAGCGCAGTGACCATCAAGACGCCAGCAACCAGCGGTGTCGAGGTGATGGCCGGAGCACATGGCCTGTCCACGGGTGATGAGATCTACATCTATGGCGTAGAAGGCATGACGGAGCTCAATGGTGGCCCATACACGGTCACGGTCGTCGATGTAAACCAGTTTGACATTGCCGTAGATGCTACTGGCTGGACAGCCTACGTCACGAACGGCATCGTCGCTGACCGACCGTTCTATGCCGCCAAGATTTGGAAGCGCATTTATGCCGGCGGTGTTGGTTATCAGCACAAAATCAAAGTCACTGCTGAAAGTGACAATAGCGGAATCAGAATCCACGCCTTCCAACCCTGGTTTCGCTCGCGTGGTAGGAGGCTGACGTGATTCCCTCTTCGATTCAGCTTCCTAACCATGAGTTTGCGTTCCAGGACAAACAGGCCTCCGCCTATATGAAAGAGTTAATCATTAGGCTTGAGGAAATGTATGGCAGCATAGCTGGGAACTTGAACGGCAGCTTCCGTAACGATCAAGATTCATATCAGCCGTTTATCCCGGCTGTGAGAACCAGCAATAATGATGAAGGCACTGTGACCTACGACCACCAAACAGGATGGGTTTGGCGCAGTGGAATCATGACCGACGTATGGTTTGATGTAGAATGGACTGCAGCCAGTGGTACGCCTACTGGAAACCTCATTCTGGATTTACCATACCTCGTGGCCAACTCGGCCAACAAGCCGTTTGTGGGAACGGCACAGGTGGATAACCTGACCTACACAAACAGCTACGTAACTTGTAATGCAACGCCGGACACCAGAGAGCTAACGTTTTGGGGATGCGGGTCAGCAGCCGCAGAAACCCAAGTTGCCTTCGATTCGGTAGCACAGGTGATAGGACATGTCAGATACATCGGACAAAGCGAAGAAAACGAAAACCTTTGATGACCTGCGTTTCATGCGCATCTTCACACCGGACCACGTCCCGCGCTACCTAGTGGAGCAAGTGAAGAACCGTGATTGGGAGGTAGACGACTGGTATGCCTATCAGAAATCCATCTGCTTACACAGTGTGGACGATAACTTACAAATAAACCCTTTAAACCATTTGTACGTCATCGCCGACTCTGACAACTGCATAGCAGGGTTTTTCTGGGGTGAGATCAGCCTACTCGAGCGTGCATTGGTGGTGCAGACTTTCTCCATGGATTCAGCGTTCTGGCACAAGGGTCAAGCGGTCAAGCTGTTAGAGAAACACGCGAAGAAAATCAAAAAAGAAGCTAATCTTAAGAAAATATACTGGGTGACCAACTACCCTAAGCACTCCGAGCGGTATGGGTTCAAGCGCAGCAAATCCATTCTGATGGAGTTAGGAGACGACGATGGGAAAGACACTGATGGGCGGGAGCTCAACCAAGCAGGTGAGCAACCTGACGAAGGAACAGCAGCAGCTGTTCAATGCTCTTCTGGGACAAGCGCAACAGCAAGCGCCGGGAGCTCTAGCGGAGGCGCTGGGAGCGGGGCAAGCGAGCGGCCAGCTGTTTCAACAGGCGTTCGTCGACCCAGCCCTACTTGCTTTGAAGCGTGACATTCTGCCAGCTATCACTGGTTCCACGGCATTCGGTGATATCGGAGACACCGGGCTCCATCAAGCACTCGAGCGTGCTATGACAGACACAGCAACCATGATTGGTTCTCAGGCAGGACAATACAATCTTGCTCAGCAGCAGAGACAGCTGCAAGGATTGCAACTAGCGCAGCAGCTCGCGGGCCAAAAGACGTTTGAAAACGTCATTCAACAGCAGCAGGGAATTCTTGGCCCGCTCCTGCAGGCTGGAGCGACGATCGGGGGAGCGGTCCTTGGCGGACCAATTGGAGCTGGCATTGGCAGCGGCCTTGGCGGTATGCTGGGCGGAGGTGGTTCCTCGATCGCTTCGGCAGCTCAGTCGGCTATTGGCGGCGGCGGTAGCGCGCAAGACATATTAGGCAGATACATCAGTGCGAGGGGTATGTAATGGTTGTAGTATTACCCGATCCTAGCGGTCTTGGCGCAGGAATCACAGGAGCCAGCGGCATCCTGGCCCAAGCGCTCATGCAAAGACAACAGCAACAAGAACAAGCAAGACAGCGCGGCCTTCTAGGCCAGCTGCTCGGTCAGGCAGATCTGCAGCAGCCTGGTGGTCTTCAAGCAATGCTACAGCAGGCTGGGGAGCAAAACCTACCGCTGGACCAAGTGCTTAGTATGGCGCAACAGGTAGCTCCGCGTATGCAACAAGACGCGTTTTTAGCCCGTCAGGGTCCCGATGAGCTTGCTAACCTGCTTCAGCAATTTGGCCTGGAGGAAGAGCGCGCCCAGGCCTACGGTGACATGGCTGCTTTAGCCCCCACCGGCGGACGGACAAAAATCATTGAGGCGGCACTGGAAGAGGTTCAACGAGCGGGTCCTTTGAAAGATCCCAAGCTCAGCGCACAGGCCGGCGAAGGGCCAGACAGTTTTCCTGAAATGGATACGTTTGCAGGCCTCACACCAAAAGAGCGTGTCGGGATGCAGAAAGAGCTGCGCAAGCTCAACAAGCCTGATTTTGATGCAGCCAACAGTAGCCTTAAGGGTGCCCGCCAAGAGAAGGTGCGACTGGATACGCTCGAGCGTCTCAACGAACGCGGCAATCTTCCAGAGGGACTCGGTCGGTGGAACGTGGATATTCAAAAGGGAACGTTAAATTTTCCTGCAGCAGCCAATCAGGACACTCAGACTTACGTGAAGCTGATCAACGACTGGATCAGTGGAGCAAAAGACACGTTTGGTGCCCGAGTCACCAATTTTGAGTTAGGAGTTTTCCTTAGCCGCTTACCTACGCTGGCAAACACGCAAGATGGTCGTACTAATCTTCTTAAGTACATGCAGGGCATCAACCGCATCAACACGTTATACAACGAGAGCCTTAAGGACGTGTACAGCCACTACAAGCTTGGTGGCGTTTCACCGGAAGACGCTCAGATGGTCGCCTACAATCGCGTAGCCGATGAAATAGCGGAAATTGAGCAGTCCTTACCGATGGATTTGGCTCCAGACGCAGAAAACCCTCCAGAAGTTCCCGATGTTGGGGGTACGGTCGAGATGAAGCAAGCAAGAGACACGGCCAGGGCAAAGCTAGCTCCAGGAAATGTCTTGATGGAGCTAAATGGAAAGCTGGTGCAGGTGCCTCCCAATCTCGTTGAACAAGCCATACAAAACGGATACCGCCAAGTATGAATAACGATGATCTGCCCACATTTGGTGATGATGAGCTTCCTGTCCTAACAGAGGAAATGCTGCAGCAGCCCCTGGGTGTCTTGGGAACGGCCAAAAAGTACCTTATTGATGAGCCAGAGCGTCTCAAGCGGCAGGCTTTGTCGCGCGGATTTGAAGGAGCGGTGGGCGTTTTCGGAGATTTAGAGGATTTAGCCAACTCCCTTTTAGAGGGGGCCATTGGATACGCCACAGGCACGGATGTATCAGGCACTATGGAAAGCATGGGGCAACAGTCTGGAGTTCGCTTTCCCAGGACCGGCGAGCTGCGCCAAGCGATTGGCCAGGCCACGGATTTTGCCTATGAGCCAGAGTCTGGTATCGAAGAGTTTGCCGGTAACGTCATGGAAGACTTAGGTGCCCTGGTTAGCACGTCTGCCACCATGGGCGGTGCCGGCAAAGTTCCATTTGCCAAAACCATTGGACAGTTGGCTGTAGCTAACGCTGGTAAGCAAGCGGTCAAAGAACTGGGCGGTTCAGAAGCTCAGCAGGATTTGGCAAAGATTGGTCTGTTGGTGATGGGGGGTCTGGCCAGCGCAAAGGGTCTCGGTAAGCATCGCAACAACCTGTATTCTCGTGCTCGAGAAGCCATTAGCCCAGACGCGACTACAAGCACGCGTACTATTTCCCAAGAACTAGCCTCCGTGGAAAAAGAGCTGGCCAAAGGTGTGGCTACAGACGCAAAGCGCGATAGTTTAAGAATCATCGAGGAGTTTCGCCCTAAAATTCAGGGCGGCGAAGTCAAGGTTGAGGAGCTATGGGAGCTTCACAAAGACATCAATGAAATGATGCGAAAGCCAGGACTGAGTAACAGAGCTAGAGGCTTTCTCCAGCAAACAAAAAACGGTGTCACGAAGAGCCTAGAAGAGTACGGTAAGACGAACGCTTCGTTTGCTGAAGCCCTGAAGGAAGCAAACCAAATTCATGCGGGATTGGCGATATCGGATAAGGTTCAGGGCTTTGCACGCAGCAATCTCAGCCCGAAGTCTATGCCATATGTATATGCTACTCTTGGTATGGGAGCCATGATGGATCCGGCAGCTGCCGCAAAAGTGGCTGGAGGAGCATTAGCTGCCAGCGGTGCCGCGTATGGTATCGAGCTGTCTCGACGCATAGCCACCAATCCCGCCATGCGCCGTTATTATGGCAATGTCATAAAGCACGCAATGGATGGCAACCGCACAGCGTTTTTGCGTAGCGCCAATCAGCTAAACAAGGCTCTGAAGAAAGACCTTGAAAATGAGCCTTTAGAAGAATTTCAGGGTGACGTTACCTTGGATGATGGAACAACCATCTCACGAACTCTCATCGATGAGATCTTGAGAAGATAATTGGAGTAAACCAATGCCCGTAGACAAGAATGATCGTGCCTATACTGGCCGTGTTATTGGTTCGGAGAAAGTAGCCGGACTGTGCCAATTCGCTAACGCTTCAGAAGCAGCGGCGGGTTTCCGTAAAGATCGTGCACTCGCAGCTAACCGTCTAGCCAATGCACTTGGTGATCCCAAGCGCATGTTCGACAGTTTCAACGTTGAGCCTCTCTCAGCGGCTGTCGGTGGTGGTGCGGCTACCGGTACCGCTGGAGATGAAAACATCCTATACTCTGGTGCCAACGCCTATGAGTACAGCCCTAAGGGCACTCAGACGATCCTGGCTCCTAAGCTTGGTGCAGCTGGACTCGACATCAACATGGACCAGACTGACAACGACGGCGTCGAGATTGTCCCTGGTTCCAACAGCTTGATCGGTCGCTATGCTAAGACCATTGGGACTGACGCAAGCTTTGAGTTTCGTGTCAGCCTAAGCATTGCTGATGTTTCCGGAACAGACGACTGCTTGATTGGATTCCGTAAAGTCCAGGCATATCAAGCCAACGTTGATGACTATACGGACATGGCAGCGTTCAACATTGAGTCTGGCGACATTAAGATTGAAACCATCCTCAATAATGCCGCCACCTCAACAACGGACACAACGCAAAACCTTGCCGACGGCGGCAGTGTTGAGCTTAAGGTTCGTGTACTGAATAATGGTGCCTGTGAGTTCTTCATTGACGGAGCAGCTCCAACCGTAACGGCTGCATTCACCTTTGATAGTGGTGACGTTGTCATTCCGTTTATTTTCTTCCTGAACGCATCCGACGTGGCTGGCGCTGTTCAGCTACTCGAGCTGGAAGTCGGACGCGTGCTTTAAACTGGCTTGCCCTGGCCGCATCTGTGCGACCAGGGTCTATCTATAAGGTAAGAAATCATGGCAAAAATTGCCCCGTTTGCATTGAAAGAAAAGGCTTTTGGTTCAATCACTGCCAGCTATACGGCAATTGGTACGGCCCTTAGCAGTTCACCCCGAGTGCTATTCATACGCAATCAGACAGATGCCACGCTCTATATCAGCTTCGATGGAACAAATGACCATCATAAACTAGCCTCCAATGCAGGGGTGGCAGTTGACTGCGCCACCAACAAGGCTGACACCGAGAACATTAGCCTCATAGAAAATGGCCTGACCTTGCGTGTTAAACACGCGGGATCAGCTCCAACGTCCGGTGAGGTTGTTGTGGAGGGGTATTCATGAGTTCAACCTATATACAGGGCGGTGGCGGCGGTAGTAGCTTGCCTAGCACGTCCGGCATATTGGCTGGCGGTCAGTTGATCAACGGGTTTAGCGGAGCCGAGTGGTTCGATCCTCGTAAACACCTGATTATGTATGACGACTTCGGCACCGGACGCAATCAGTCGTGGCTGAGTTGGGATGCAGACAACAACGGGGGCACGGTACGCGGAAACGAGCTGGGTGTCGCGACAAATCCAGGATTTTTGCAGCTAGAGACAGACAGCAGTACATCAGCCGGACCGTATATTTACCTGGGTGAATTTGGGGGCTATGGCCCGTTTATCCTGGGTGGCGGACGCATGTACTTTCATTGGATCATTAAGCTCAGTGCTCTAAGCGACGGCACAGACACGTACAGCGTTGAGGTCGGTATCGGAGACACGCAGGGCGTACAGACGAACAGCGGCGTATGGATGAGCTATAGCCACGGCGCAAACTCTGGCAATTGGGTTGCCAACACCTCCGACGGCGGCACTGCTTCCGCGGGGAACAGTAGCACAGCGGCCACTACCGACTGGACAATAATCGGCTTCGATATCAATGCCGCAGCGTCGTCCGTTAGCTTTTACGTCGATGGCACAGAAATCGCTAACTCACCCATCGCAACAAACATCCCAACCAGTGACAATCTAGCGCCGTTCGCTATAATCAAAAAAAGTGCAGGAACTTCCGAACGTGAGCTCTGGCTAGATCAGTTTTATCTATTTCAGGAGTTAACGACTCAGAGGTAATATGGCATATCAAAAGCTTCGACCGGATGAATACGCGGCGCTTCCGTGGGAAGCTAAAATTCGATTTAACAATTTTGGCGAGCGCTGGATCGGCACGCGTAAATTCGGTTACAACGAAAACGTTGGCACGTCCTTTGAAGATGTGTGGGTGGTGGGGGGAAATATTTCGTTTCTAAGCGCTGCAGACACCATGGATGTTGTTAGTGACGACGCAGCAGATACTAATTCAGCGGGAACGGGCTTGCGCAAAGTTCGCCTACAGGGGCTCGACGGAGACTACAATTTTGTCGACGAGGTGGTAGACCTAGCAGGTACCACGCCCGTGACAACAACGAATAGTTTCATCCGCGTATTCAGAGCGTTTAGCGTCGAGACCGGCAGCGGAGAGGTGAATGCTGGCGTCATTTCAATTACGGACACCACAGGCGGCTCAGATCAAGCGCAAATACTGGCTGGCGACGGCCAGACCCTACAGGCTATATATACCACTCGCGCCGGGTACTACGGCTATGTGACCGGCGTGGCTATCGGAATCGGCGGCGACGATGTTGCGATAACTCAACTAAGAACACGAGCCCCAACGGAAGGTTTCCGTGTCCGAGATCAGTCAAATATTGCTGCTGGTGGCATAAGCCAAATTTCACTAGCGCAGTGGTGCGGCGGCATTTTGGTTCCACCCAAAACAGACATTATTGTGCGCTCCAAAAAAATTGGTTCAGGCGGAACAACCAGCGTGTCAGCGGCGTTTAGCGTATTTGAAATTAGAGAAGAGGAAGTCAACGTATGACAAATCGAGCTGGGCAAAATCGTCCGTTCAAATTCGGTGCCAATGACCGCAGAGAATTCATTGTGCAAAACAGCGAAGTCGCTTTGCGTCTCGTAAACGACGCTAGTGGCAACCCTATATACATAGGCAGGGCAAAGGTCGGTGTGTTAGATTCTGAGCAAAAATGGCAGATAGCTAATCTGGCATATGACGCTAACGGAAACCCCATCTCGCAAATCTGGCCTCAAAATGACCTCAACAACGCTAGTGCAGAGTACGAATTTATTTGGAACAATGCTACTGCCGTAAGCGTTTCAGACATTACCCAGGCAAACCCTGGCGTTGTGACCACCTCTACTGCACATGGTTTTAGCAACGGCGATACCGTCTATTTCCTTAGCGTTGGAGGCATGACGGAAGTAAACTGGGACAGCACCACAGCCAAACTTTACAAGGTTGCTAATGCAACAGCGACTACCTTTGAGTTGACCGATCTGGACGACGCAAATGTGGACACCACCGGATTTACGGCATACACTTCGGGTGGAACAGTGCAAGTGCCATCCTGGGCCAACTACACGTATAGCTAGGAGCTTCGATGGCTTACAAGTATAACCCTTTCACGGGCACACTAGATCGAGTCGGCGTAAGCGCAGGCGGAAGTGGGATTAGCGGTACACTCACTGCCAACGGAGCGGTATATGCGACTGGCGTATCCACTATCACCAGCACGGCAGCATTGACAGATGGGCAGCTGCTCATAGGGGATACCGGCAGCAATCCAGTAGCTGGAACTCTCACTCAACCCGCATCCGGCATCACGATCACAAATGGGGCTGGTTCCATTACATTTGCTCTCGCAGATGATCTTGCAGGGCTAGAAGGCCTGACGGGCACAGGTGTGGTGACCCGAACATCGGCTAACAGTTATGCTACAAGTTCGATAGCTAATAATCAGGTGTTAATTGGCGACAGCGGAAATGTCGTTCAACAGGTAGGTCTCTCGAATGGAGAACTGTTGATCGGAGACACGGGAGGAACCCCCGTTGGCGCGACACTGACAGCGGGTGCGGGCATATCCATAACGAATGGAGCCGGTAGTATCACAGTGGCCTCTTCGGGGGGAGGGCTATCGTGGACAGAGGTAACGGGTACATCGCAATCGATGGCCGTCGGCAACGGTTACATCGCTAACAACGCTGCGCAGGTAACCTTGACACTGCCGGCGTCAGCAGCGGTTGGAGATGTAGTGCGCGTGGCTGGTAAGGGCGCCGGTGGCTGGAAGATAGCACAGAACGCTAGCCAGACTATTCGAATTCTGGGATCGACTACGACATCCGGCGTGACAGGGCAAATTGTTCCGGACGAAGACATTGCTGCAATCGAGCTTGTGTGCACGACTGCCAATAACCAATGGACCGCCATCTCGATGATGGGCAACTACACGGTGACTTGATGACGGTAAATGGCTGGGGATCAGACGAGCCGGTAGCAGAGGCAAACGGTGGAACGGCGACCGCAACCGCGGCAACGGGCGACATCATTTACGCGTCAGCTGCCAATACCCTGGCTAAGTTAGCAGCTGGTACCAACGGTCACGTACTCACTGTAGCCACGGACGTACCCAACTGGGAGGCTGCATCTGGAGGTTCTCCCGGGTGGACCTTTCTGGCATCCTCCACCGCATCAGCATCAGCAAGCATTTCGTTCGACAGCACATACATCACCTCAACGTACGACATGTATATGATTATCATTGCGAATGTCGGTCTTGCGAATCAGACGCAGCTTCTTTTAAGGGTGAGTCCGGATAATGGAAGCACCATACGCACAACAGGCTATGATGGCCGTACATTCGATCATAAGTCCGCATCCACAACAAGCGTGACAACATATCTTGGCATCAATCGAGAGGACTGGGAAAACGCAGCCGGTGATAGGGACGGTATTTCCTGGGTGCAGTTTTCTAAGCCAACTTCCTCAACCGACAAGACTGCGGCCTTTGTCTGGACGGGATTCAAAGCTAACGACGGAAACGAGGTAGGTAGGGCGATGGGCTGCTATGACTCTGACGAAGCGCATAACTATATTCAGTTCACCGCTTCCACCGGAAATATCGCTAACGGAACGTTTTACCTGTATGGACTCAACACACCATGACGATTAATAATTGGGGATCAGACGATCCGATAGAGGCAACCAAAGGGGGTACTGCACAGAGTACATACTCGAAAGGAGATATTCTCTATGCCTCGGCCTCTAATACACTGAGTAAATTGGCAATCGGATCGGACAATCACGTGTTAACCCTGGCGTCGGGAAGTCCATCTTGGGCAGCAGCGGCGGGTGGTAGCGGTGGCTGGGTTCCTCTAGTGGCATTTACGGCCTCCAGTTCAGCTAACATCAACTTCGATAGCACCTACATTACGTCTACCTATGACGTTTACGTGATAGAAATCTTCAATATGAAGCCAGCTAGCAACATGGATTTCGAGTTGGAGGTTTCCCCTGACAACGGAAGCACCATGCGGACGGCGGGCTACGCTAGCGAATGCTTCCGTGGTGCCTCAAGTACAACGGTAACGAATACGGGAGCCATTCAGCTTACGTCATCTGATGTAGAAAGCGACACCAGCACCGGACATGGGATATTCACGATTTATATCGCTAATGCATCTGATTCCGGGGTCAAAACATGTGTATTTTCGATGGGCGGTTACTGGAGTATCGAGGGTTCGGCAGCTGAACAGTGCGTGACCACATTCGGGTTATACGACACTGCTGAAACCCATAATTACATCCGCATCCAGGCTGATACGGGAAATTTGAACGAAGGTGAATTCCACCTCTACGGACTGGCAAAGTCATGACAATAAACAGCTGGGGATCAGATGAGCCGGTAGAGGCAACGAAGGGAGGTACCGGCCAAAGTACCTATGCCACCGGGGATATCCTCTATGCCAGCGGTGCAAACACCTGGTCGAAGCTAGCAGCTGGTACAGACGGGCACGTACTTACTCTTGCAGCAGGGGTTCCATCATGGGCGGCGGCGTCTGGAGG
>Ga0180438_10002181_pt1 | contig 32834 bp, 25 predicted proteins | sample SS_ome_12_FD_132455 | JGI IMG/M metagenome (GOLD analysis project Ga0180438, IMG submission 132455) | Hypersaline lake sediment archaeal communities from the Salton Sea, California, USA - SS_3_D_2 metaG | ecosystem: Environmental > Aquatic > Non-marine Saline and Alkaline > Hypersaline >... | reverse complement strand
TCATAAACCAATAGGTGAACTCGGTACCGTTGTCGGTCTGGACACAGCGGATAGGAAATGGGAAGAACTTCTGGGCACGAGAGAGAAAGTCAACGCTGCTGGTGACCGACCTATCGTCATAGAGCCTGGCGAACTTCAAGCCTGTGGCCTTATCTATGGCGGTGAACTGATAGTACTTGACGCTTCGCAGCCCCTGAGCCGCCCGCGGCGGCTCTTTCAGGTCCATCTGAACCACCTCTCCTGGCTCCCGCACCGGCGCTGCCCGAGCGGGACGTCCCGGCTTGCGCCTCCTCTTGATAAGCCCCGCCCGTTTAAGTACCCCATACACCCCATTGGGGCTCAATGCCACCCCACCGTGCTTTCTAAGGTACCACGCCAGAAGCAACGGCCCATATCCCTTACGGCGCCTAGCACGTATCACCCGCGCCGCCAAAGGCTCAGGCGTGAGACGGGCCAAGCGCTTCGGCCGCCTGCTGCGCTCACTGAGCCCCTCCAGCCCTTCCTCCTCATAGCGCTTGCGCCACTTGTAGTACGTCTTGCGGCTCATGCCAAACAACTGGCATACCTTCGACACTGACATCCCTTCATCACGACATCGAAACCACGCTAACTTGCTCTCTATAGGTTGCGATCTGCTATACTTGCTCTGCATGGGTAACCTCCTTCTGCGGTTATCCTCGGAAAAACAAAACATCCTTGAAGTATGCTGGAGTTCTCTGAGACTCAGGCCCAAACGGGCGCCCAAGTCGCAGCATGAGAGAACCGTCGTCCAAGGCAGAAATCAAAGAAAGTCTCCCGGCGCCCTGCCTCCCGCAGCAACATGTCTCGATATTCTTCACCAAGCTACTTGACTTAGGACTAAGAACAGAGCACAATATGAATACTGCCAGTACATGCTTTGACTGGTAAGTAGAGGATCTTGTTGTGTCAAGATGAGAATGGAACGAAACACCAACAAAAAGCCAAGCCGTTTAACCTATACATTAACAAGCGTTGTCTTGGTTATGCTTTACTACTTGCGGAACTCTCGTAACGACGGTCTAGTTGGGCCGGGGGCACTGAAAGTCTGGCGAGATCGTTTACTGCCGACGCCTCAGGGCCGAACTCATTGGACCGAGCCACCCGTTTGGCTTCACGTGTCGGGACCCGGTGACGCTCGGGCAGCGGTTGCTTTTCTTCGTACTATGATTCAGCACGCGCCTGACTGCGCGTTTTTCGTAACTTGCGGCAACCATCCAGCACGACATTTTCTCGAAAAACACCTGTCCGGTGACAGATTCCAACTCGGCTGGCTACCGTTTGATTATCCGTGTATAGTACGGCGCTTCCTCAAGCGCTCGCGCCCAAGGGCATTCGTGGGTATGCAAGGTGAGTGCTGGCCGATTCTGTTCCGAGAACTTCATCGTGAAGCTGTGCCCTCCGTACTGTTGCGCGTGGACATGCTCGACTGGGATACTCAAACTGAATTCCCGAAATGGGTGCGTCCCTTGTACGAGCGCATGCTTTCTTACATGGACGTCTTCTCAGTTCGTGCACCTAAGTACGCCGAGCGATTAGTTCGTTTGGGTGTGGAAGAGAAGCGCATCTTCGTCGGTGAAGACTACCGGCCCGAAACGTTGCCTGCAGGAGATGACACGCAGAAGCAAGAATACGCGCACCTATTTGGCGTGTCAAACGGACTGCCTCTCGTTGTATTGGCAGGACCGCGCTTGGATGAGGTGAAGTCGATCATACCTTTGTTGAAACAAGAAGTTGCGACTTCGGTAGCTCGCTTTCTCATTGCTCCTGTTGAACAGGATGAGCTTCGGCAGGTGGAGAAGTACCTCGTATCTCGGAGGCATAGAATTAGGAAACATTCTCAACTCAAAGAGCCCCCTGGACGAGAGGATATTATTCTGCTGGATACGCATGGTGAGTTGTTCGCCATCTATTCGGTAGCCCACGCGGTCATCATTGGTGACACGTTCCCACCGGCTTTCTCGGAGGGACGCAACCTTTGGGAGCCCCTGGTTCAGGGCGCTGTCGTTTTGCACGGACCCGAACTCCCCGTCTCTGAGGCATTGACAGGCATCGAAGCTTCGGGATTCGCGAGGAGGGTCGTCAGCTACGAGGAACTGGCCAGCGTCCTGAACGATGTGATAGCGCAGCCGACCTCACGAGAGGCCGTTAGGCGAGTTCTAGATTCTACTTTGCGGGACATACCGTCCGCGTCTAGCGTAGATGCACGGGCCGTACTTGAGTTCTTGTCTCATAGCAAATAGAAGAACCGGATGGAGAAGAGCGTCAAGAGTAAGTTCTTGCGTCAGGCTCAGGCGCGCAAGCACAGCGTAGACTTTTGGGCCTAACGCACCACTGCGTGGTAGGGGAGAAGAAGCATGCCGCTCAGGAAGATAGGCGATGTAGAGCTCCTCGAACTGCAGGGTACGCCGGATGAGATGGGGACGGAGCACGGACGCCTTCTGAAGAAGGGCATCCAAATGCTCATTGAGAGATATGTTCGAAGAAGTGAGCGTATATTTGAGGTTCCCTACGATTACTTAGTGCGGGAGGCTCAGCGCTGCAAGCCCTTCATCCCCGACTCATATATCCTGGAAATGGAGGCCATCGCATCTGCCAGTGAGGTTCCGTTCGACGAACTCCTAGCCATGAACTGCATCGCTGACGTAGACGGGTGCTACATGCAGCAGATACTCCGATGCTGTAACTTCGTAGTAGGCCCACCTGCCACAACAGACAGGCTCTTCTTGCACGGCAGGAACCTCGATTTCCCCCCCGGTGGCAACCTACTCCCTAGAACAGCAGCTATTGTCTCCCGGCAGCCCGCGTCAGCTGACACTCTTCCGACTTTGGCAATAGGATGGGCCGGTTTTGTGGGTATGTTCACGGGTTTTAGCGCAGCACAGATCACCGCTGCGGAAATCAGTGTACCAGCGCAGGACTCATCGGTGGAAGGTGTTCCCATTTCCTGCCTTATTCGTTACGGTCTAGAGCACAGCTCAAGCGTCGCCGACTTCGCCCAGATTGTCAAGTCTACGCCACGGACATGCGGGTACAACCTAGCTGTGAGCGACGGCAAGACGCAGACTTCGTGTGGCATCGAGCTCACCCATCTGTTGTGCGAGAGGCGCGGACCACAAAACGGCATCCTGGTTGTAGATGATGTGTGCCTTTGCAAGAGGACAGGGAGCTCCCGATTGTCCTATCCAGCCGGTGCCTTTCGCCATGCGCGCATGATGGAGCTCATCGACGGACATCGAGGGCAGATCGATACTGATCTGGCGTTGACTTTTCTGAAAGATCGCTACGACATGGCTTACGCTAATCCTCAAGGACGAGGCTACAATTGTATCTGCAATTCCCATACGGTGCAGAGCGTGCTCTTTTTCCCGGCAGAAAAGCGGCTCCTTATTTCCAATGCTCGAGTGCCTGCGCCAAATGGTGAATACAGGGAGCTGCGTACAGAATCGCTTTGGTAGGCAGCGCAGAGGTGTGTCCAAGTCAGCACCGGAATTCTTAGTTGACAGGAACGACTGAACTACGGCAGAAGTGATGTAATTCATGTGTCACGGGAATATCTTCTCGCGCACCGTTTAAGAACCCTGGGCAGCAGTTGTCATCCAACTCACACAGTTACATGGAGAAGGGGAGGAATGTACGAACGGATGTCCAACAGAGGCGTAACCTCACGCGTTCCTCTTGAAGAGACTAACGGTGACTTTCCCGGGGGGGCCAGCTTCACCCGCCATACCCACAGTCGCGACAGCCCCGTGCAGCGTCCTTGTGGCGAACGGTGCGCCGTTGTCGATACGGATCGGGCGTGGCAGCTAGCACTCGATGAATGCCGCTTCAAAGAGCGGTTTGACTAGCTCGTGAGTGGTTTTTTGCAGCACCTCGAATCTCTTCAACCAGTGTCACTATTAGGAAAGGCTTTTGGCTAGGAATGTCCCCGTGATCATAAAGGGTTGAAACCCAGCTTGTAGAAAAAGTGATTGCATAGGATTGTAGAATCTTGTACTGCCTATCCCAAAGAGAGCCCCTCTCTGTCGTAGTTGTTGACACATCAAATGGAGAAGGACTGTGCCGATTCCTTGTCCTCTGTGGTCATCTGGCACATAGATCCAAGCGAACTCACCCTCACCGTAACGTCCAACTTGAAAAGGACCACCATAGCCGACAACCTGTGCCTTCTTGCACGCAATGACGACAGGGAATTCGGTTGTATTTGGCTTTGCAGATTTGGCAAGTCTAGCACCGTAGACGTTTCCGCGAGGAAGCTCGCTGAACGCGGGCAAGCGTTCGGGCGAGAGAAGTTCATAGGTAATCCCCTCGCCCTCGTGGCGTTTCCGCCGTTTCGAAGCTAGCTTTTCACCGTAATAATTGCTAATGTCCATGTACATAAGGATATTGACGCGCTTGAGGACTGTACCTATGTAACGTTTTTTCAACAAGAAGAAATGTTGTGCAGAGCCGAGAGCTACCCCATACACCTCAGATGAAGGCGAGACAAGCACTTGGCTAGCACCGCGTTCGCGTGCGAATCTTTCTGCTTCTTCCAACAAGGCGTCGGATGCACCAATGCTTTCGGGTGAAACTAGATAGTGAGATAGTTGGGCGCGCTGTCCGCGTAAGTCAACTCGCACCAAAGAGAAGCCGACGACACTGTCTCCCCGGGACATTATCCATCCCTGGGAGTTGAATCTCTTGTCACCAAGTGCCCTTGCTACTTCGTCTCGCAACAACCCTTCCCTGGTCGCTCGTGCAATGTGAGCGAGTCCTTCTGGACACATTGAGCCGTAAAGCTCGGCGACATCTTTGGAGTATCGCACGTCATATTTGGCAACCATCATTCCCATCCTCCCTTATCTCCGTATGCCAAAGCATGCGGACATCTTTGACGCCACTCCAACGGATTCCATGATCGGCAATGCTAGTCAACAGGCGAAAAAGGCGCTCGTAGCGCGCGCAGTCGCATCAACATGCCGGGTCCCGTGCTTCTCAGATGCATTCGCCGGCGCTCGAAAGTCATTACTCTGGACAAAGGGGAAGGCGTAGCTCATACCCTTTGCATGCGTTCTGTCCTTCTCAGACAGAAGGGCTCGACTGATACATCGCATTGCTCCGAAAGTAACGTCACCAATGGTTTTGCTGGCAACAGGCGCCTGTTCTACATGTCTCCAGTGATACTAAACTCAAAGCTCCTGTCAAATCTGGCCCATTCTTTGTGCCTTGCAGATTGCACCAAATCTAAGGGGCATCTTCGGTCATACCGCACTTCATCAAGTGGGCGACAGATAATGGAGTGATTCGACAGGATTCTCGAACAACATGTCGGTTTCCTCGTGTCAGTTTCCTCATAACTAATATGACATAGTCTAGGTCAGTTGGAGTAAGATCAAGTGATGGGAGGGCGGAACGGACCGACTCGACCGACATCCCTGCAACGAGCCTATAGTAGAGTTGAGGCTGCATGTTGGACTCTGCGCATTCCAGTATCTCCTCCCTTGGTACCCCCTTCTCCTCAAGGGCCGCGAACGTATCAAGTGAAACTTCGGCAATACGCATATAGTCGAAGAAATGGTCTGGAATCCAGTGCTCGAACTGAAGTTGCAAGCCTTGGATATCTGTCAACCGTAACCCCGAGGGCCACCAACTACGAGCATCTACAATAATTGCGTGCCCCGCACTTTCCAGCAAGTCACTTCTTATAACATCAAGTGCTGTTTCTGGAAATTCGTGGAATGATTCATAGCATATGATGGTGTCGAACGAGTCGCTGGTGTTGTCAATGAACTCCTCTACGCTTACATTCACTACACTGTTCCGGCGTGCTTCCGCTCTCAGTCTTGACTCAAAGGGCTCGCAGAAAGAACTCCGTTCAACCCCCGTGTAATCCTTGATATGCCAGCTTTCGCGCAACCAGCCTGTTCCACATCCAAGTTCAAGGACGCGGTCACCCACCCAGTCCTTGACGAAGCTGAAGCAATATGACGGGGCATCGCCAAATTCCGGCTTGAAAGGGTAATGGAACTTCGAGAGTTCTGGCTTGATTATTGCTGTGTTATGCCACCAGTAAGCTTTATCCATGGTCACTTGTTTCCTTCTCATAGTCACCGCTACGTTTCCGAAGCATTCTGTTCCTCTGTTCTCGCATAGGCGCAGAGTGTTAGCACAACGCAAACTGCGGGAATGGCGGCGGCGGACGGCCGAATAATCGGTCCAAGCATCTTCCGCCCACAAAATGCATAAACCAATGGCGGATTCTCCGTTTTCTGTCGCCACAGCGTTCGGCGGTGTTGCACACTGACCGCTTGTTCACTTTACTTTTCCCAGCCAAGCCTTGTTGCGCAGGCCAGCCGGGCGTCCACTTTCGACTCAATGCACGTTTTCAAATGGGCCGGTATGACCGATGACGGAGCCCTCAGTCCCCCCCTTCGGCATTGTCTCGTTGAGTCCTCTTAGAGACCTGCGAGCGTGGCTTGCCGCGCAAGGCCTTCATGTATACACGTTCGATCTGAGCTGCCACCTTGTCGTCCGTAAACCGTTTTGCGACCAACTCTCTACCGGCTAATCCCACACGTCTTGCAAGTTGAGGATCGTCAAGTAATTGCGCTATTTTGGCAGCGATGTCGCCAACGTTTCCCGTTTGAGCAATCATTCCGGTTTGCCCACTGACAATGTGCTCGATGATGCCACATCGGTCGGTCACGACCACAGGGATGCCGCAAGCCATTGCCTCCAACGCCGCTAGTCCGAATCCGTCGTAGAGAGATGGCATGACAAGTACGTCGACCTCTCTCAAGAATGGTCTTACGTCCGACCGGTAGCCGTTGAAACGAACGATGTCTTCAAGATGTCGGCGTCTCACAAGCGCGCGGAGGCGCTCTTCAAGTTCGCCGGTGCCGACGATCTGCAAAGAAATCTGCCGACCCGCGTCCACCAACTGCCGAACTGCCATCACCAGATGCTTATGCCCTTTCTCAGGCGAGATCCGTCCAATAATGGCAAGCGTTGATGGTCTTTCATTGCCAGAGAACAGTCTCGGTTCAGCCAATTCAAACAAGCTAAGATCGATTCCGCAGGGAATAACGTCTACGCCATCCTCCAAGAAACCACGTACTAGCAAATGGCACTTGACAAATGTGGATACCGCAATCACCCTCGCACGCAAGAAGCGTAGATACCTTGTAAGGAGACGCCCGGTTGAGAAGGGTATAGTGCGCGTGATCACTACTGCACTTCGTGGCGCTCCAATCTTCACACCCAGTGAGGCCCAAACATATTCCGCACCTCTGTAGATGTGTACAATGTCGGGCTTGAACCAGCGTGCAATGCGCGCGATCCTAATAAGAGGCAAAGGGGCTCCTTCACCGGGCCTGCATGGCATCTCAAACCTATCCAAGCCTCTGCATCTAACATAAGCAGCCACCTGTGAGTTCTCCAAACACACGAACGCACACGTGTGTCCCCTTTTTCGCAGGGATGCGCTCACGCTGGCAGCTATAATCTCTCCGCCCCATACATGGGAAGCCATATCAACATGTAGTATTCGCAACTCAACCCTCACTTCGCGATTGCTCGCTCGTTTCCGTTTGCGAAAGTCGGTGCCTAGCGACTGCTACCGCCGCTTCAAACACAGCGTCCACGGACACTCTACGTAAACACTCTCGGAACTCGCATCTTTCGTGGTGGCAGATCACGCCCCACCAATTGCGAAGAGATACTGTCCCAGCAGAGCGTGCTAGCCCGGTATATCGAGGGTCAGTAGGTCCGAATATGGCTACGACAGATGCTCCTACCGCAGCGGCCAAGTGTGTCGCGCCCGAATCATTGCCAATCACTACAGAAGCTCGTCTCATTACGTGCGTTAACTCCTCAAGGCTTAGGTTCCCGACGTTGCGTGTGACATTGAAGCTCACGAGGCTGCCCAGCCGCTGAAGTAGCCCAGACTCGGTGCGCGAGCCCGACAACACTACTTCGAAACCGAGTCGTCTTTTCATTAGCACGGCGGTGTCGGCATACATCCCAAGCGGCCATCGTTTGTAAGGCTTCTTCGCACCTGGAAGGAGCAGGACGAAACGATGCGTATTGCAGATCCCGTTTTGCGCCAGGAAGCAGTCCGCCCGTTCCGCTGCATCTGCCGGCGGCGAAAGCAGACTGCGGTAGGAGCGCTTGGTAACCTTGACGCCGATGCCCTCAACAAGTCTCAAGAATGCCTCGGCGTTCGCCGGTCCCTTTCGACGAACTAGATCAGTGGCAAAGTGATCAAAAGGTACTCCCCTAAAACAAGCTGTTCTCTCGGCCTTCGCGACATGAGAGAGAAGCAGAGGTGAGGACGCCGAACTGAAACTCACCACCTCAACGGGCCTGAGGCGACATAGTTCCGCATAGAGGCGCAGCCAAGAGGAAGGCCCAAAAAAGGGGGTCGTGGCGACATAGTGTATTGGAACGTTCGACATCTTGAGAACAGGTAGTATCCTGGGTGTTGATGCGCACGTCACGGACGAGAAACGCGCGTCCGCAGCTACAGCACGCAAAGCAGGTATCGTGAACACAGCGTCGCCCAGATGAGGACGAATAAAAAGCAGCACGTTCATGGCTAAGATCGATCAACCAAGAAGACCAAGCACAGTGCGAGCACAGAAATCCGTTCGTTCAGCCAACCGAGGCAACTCAGAGATGTAGCATCCGAAGCAGGAATAAGCCCAAGAGAAAGTCCATGCCGTGCCTTGAAGCAAGGAATCCAAACGTGGGCTCTTACAGAGCTTTCGCAAGAGGACACGCGGAACGATTTCATTTGAGAAGAAGCCCTTTTTGCTGTACAGCCTTTTACGTCGAGGACGGTCTGGGTTCTTTCGGGTGCACCTGTTGGAAGCCCGCACCGCTCTCTTATATAGCCGGTTATTATCCGCGGTTCGCGATGTCCATGATATCCAGAGTCGCCTGAAAAACCCTCTCCACCGTGATGTTCTTTAGGAACGGATCCCTAGCTTCTCCACCGATCACTACCTTGGGACCACGACCATACGGCCCCTTCCAACGAGGATCAGTCGGCCCAAACAGGACTACGACAGGGATGTCGAGCGCGGACGCGAGATGCATAGGGCCCGTGTCGACGCTAACGAAAGCTTCCAACATTGTCTGCAGAGCAGCCAGATCCTTCAGATCGGCGGTAGGGGCAACGCTGGGACGACAGAGGGAGTCCACCGAGACTGACAACTGCCTTAGTCTCTCTACATCTCTGTGCGAACCACAAATGACGCAGTGCACGCGGGGAAGTTGGTGTAACCGGCACACGAGCTCCGCGAATTTTTCCAGGGGCCAATTCTTGGTGGCGTGCCGAGAGAACGGACATATTCCAATAAGAATATCCTTTCCCGACGGACACAAACGTCGGAGCCTCCTTCGCGCTCGTCTCAAAAGAGATTCAGGAACGACTATGTTAAAGACAAACCTTTCCTGAGCACCCACTATCTTACAAAGAGCTGTTAGCCCCTCACAATAGTGAATCGTTCTAGATTTCTTGGGTCTAGCGTCCTCAGTCCCAATCATCCGGCTCCGGCGCAACTGTTTCAAGGTCGTTGTTAGGGAGAGAGAATGTTCTGCATGGCTACAATTTACGATCTCTCTGGACAAGGGGGTCGCGTGTAGGTCCATGACGATGTCGAATCTCAGCCGCTTGAAGCGACTCAAGTATCTGTGCAGTCTCATAGTTCCTGCGATCGAGAGGTCGGCCAGTGTCGTGTTCTGTTTTCTCAGCCAATTGCCCAATTTCAGCACTTGAAGTGTGTCTATGTCCGGACACAAACGAGCAATAGGGGCACAGAAGTCGGCAACAGCGAGCGAAATGTGGGCCTCAGGAAACCGAGCCTTAAGCATAGTGGCCATTGGCAGAGAAAGAACTACATCTCCAATCGAAGACAGTCTAACAAGAAGTATTCTGAGCCCGCTTGAGCCGCGCTCGCGATAGCTTCGAACTAATGGCCTCGGCATTCATCTACCCACGCAGCGCAGGAAGACAACGTTGCCACACTCAACTTCATTCTGTGCTTTCCTAATGCTGTGACTCATTCCTGGCCTGTACGATGACGGAAATGCCTGTCGTGATAACCACACATCCTTCGCATCGCGTCGATGGTGCTACACGCCAAGCAAGTAACGACGCTCGGAGCAAAAGCGAGCAAGATAAACGGGTACACAAAACAGAGAAACAGAATACGAATCGCAAGATTCAACTTCCTATCGAGAAAGAGATCCATGTCCTCCGCCCTCGGCAAGAAGAGCGCACGCATGAAAGAAAACCTTATTGCATCGTCCTCCATGAGCATCGACGAGGCGATATACCTTCTCAAGAATTGTGAGCCGCGTCGGAGGAACGTCCGCGTGATAGCACTGCTCATAGCTGGCGAAACTGTGATCCTCAAAATGATTCTTTCTCTGAGGTGTTTGCGTGTTGTCATCAGGTGCGGCGGCAAGACCTTTTCACTGCCCTCGAACACTTGAGGAAGCATACGCAACACCGCAGACACTGGGCGTCTGATATGGAGCGAAGAAGCAAGCTGCATGACGCGAGCCCAGTCCAACTCCTCATGGAAGTGCAAGAGGTACATCGCCAAGTCTAGAAACCCCAGAGTCACTCCCTCAGTCAAGTCGTGCTGAACTGCAAGGTGACGACAAAGTAATGCCAACTCGACCTCCGGTGAGAATTCGAGCCAATACCATCCGGCTCGTTCAGATAAGCGTGCATCTTGCCAAATGCGCTCGTTCAGACTCGGCTCATCGCGTAAGCGGCAGAACGAGTAACTGCGCGACGGATTCCAATGAAGGTCAAAGTGTACACGACCGCATCTGATGATTTCTCTGCAACTGGGAACTCTGTCCGCATCGAGGGCCCGCGAACGGCCCGAGTGATGCACGGCTGCACCTAACGCCGCGCTAATGACATTCCTAGCGGACCCCACCATATTCGGCCGCACCCATACATCAATATCCGCGAAAGTGCGGGTACCAAGACCGTTCTTGTACGATGTAGCCAGTAATCTGGGCCCCCTAGTCACCACCATCTCAACGGATTCTGCTGCTGCCCTATCGAGAACGCGTGCAAGTATTCTAAAGAGCCTCTTGTTTCGGCGTTCGGCGAAAGCGTACGAGCGCTTCAAGTCCATCTGCGCGTCTGCCGATAACAGACCCAACGATTGGCTGCGTTCCAAGAAGCTGTAAGCCTGCCCGGCTACTCCAGCCTGCCGCAAGCGCCGTGCGAACTGCACCAGACTCCTGTGGTCTGCAAGTGACTCTAATTGAGTGCTCCGTTCGCGGTCGTCTATAAAGGGGTTGACGGAAGCTGCGACCAGTCTGGCAATTGACGTCAGGCCCACTACCTCTTCACTCCCCTCTCAGAAGATGTGATCCTGCGGAAGCAAATGATACGCGATGCTCCCGATAAGCACCGACTTTCCGTCCCAGCAGGCTGGTAAAGTGGTGCATATTGGGCAAGATCACCAGTCTCTACACGTTCCAATCTTATGCTCCTGTATTTGTGTGAATCACTTCCGGCGTAGCATGCTCAGAATACTGCGTCACGCATGTTTCATCTCCCTTGCCCTGCGTTGGAGGTTATTCGTGATTAGACTGTACCGCAATCCAGTGAAGCTGGACAAGGGTATGTAGCGGGCCGACGAGTTGCTTTGCCGGGGATGCCAACCGGTCGAGGGGGCTCGTATGGGGGAAGCTCGCCCGCGCACCGTAAGGTGGGAGGGTATTGGGAGGAAACTCGGGCGGGTCGTCCTCCGAAACTGCGCGGGCAGGCCTGCACGGAGTTGGACCTGGTGCTGCTTGCGGAAGCCCACACGGCAAGGTCCACCGCTGACCTGTGGACGTGTCCCCAGGTGGCCAAGCTGATCAGCTCCGGTTTTCGTGCCTAGCACGATCTCGATCATATAGGGTGTCCTGCCCGCATAGTCGATAAGTGCCTTTCGAGACGAACGAGGACTCGCCCCTTTAGGGGATCCTCAGCTGTTCACCCGATACTTCTTACGTTACCTGATTCGCTTAAGGTATCCCTTTGGATTCCAGGTGATGAGAAAGCTCTCCCTCGTCCGATCGATTTCGAAACAGTCGTTATCTCTGAGAAACTCTTCGATTGCCTCGTAAGGGCCCGGGCTTGGGCCTTCATCCAATCCGTGATTTAACACCGAATCCTCCACGATAAAATAGCTTCCAAGTGTCACCAGAGAACTGAATTTCCGTAGTATGTTCAGCGTGTTTCGGTACGTATGGGAGGAATCTTCGATGATTAAGACCTTATCATGTTCCCGCACCCGTTCTTTGATGGCATCAAGACATCGGCACGCGTCCCCAGTGATCAAAGAGATCCGTGGATGCGCCCTAACCACGTCAGCGAGCTTGCTGTGGTCCACGTCAACACCCACGACGACCCCTTTACCCAGATGGTCAAGGATATGGGCTAACGCCAGCGTGCTGCCACCGTACTGGTTTCCGATTTCGATTATGACATCCGGCTTCACCTCGAATAGGATCTCCTGATACACCCAAAAGTCGAATGGGTTCTTGACGGCCTTTACGCCAGAATATGTGGTTCGGTTAAGAATGCGTTCTTGGATGATCGCCAGCGTGTTTCTCAGAGTCATATCCAAGTTCGACTCCAAGAACTCAGGATCTTCGGGATCTTCCTTGCTACCCGTGAACTGCGACGGCATTGCTCCTGTCAGTCGGCGGACGGTGTCCAGTTCTGTTTGCAACTGTGCGTGCTCGCGGGCGATGCGTCGCCATGTTCGCCGAGAACGAACAGCGGTGAGTTGAGCCCTTCTCTCCAGCTCCCAGGTCCGTTTCACGGCGGGCCACAGACCGACGCTTAGGTCGGGCGGAGGTGTCCATTTTGACAAGTCAGTAGTGCGAAAATTGTGAAAACCGAATTCGCCGTCCCAGACATGAGGTTCGCCAAAGACACCATCAATGCTGAACCTACTAGCAAGGCTTACTGGAGCGAACCTTATTCCATAATCCTCTTCAAGTACCTTCCTGTATCTCCTGCACAACAACCTGTCTTCTGGCGACCATGGTGGCCCCTCTACGCACTCGCTGGCCGTTTCCAGGAGTCGTTTGCTTCGGAGAGAAAAACCGCCATTGCCAACGTTCAAGCCATCATCGAACTGCCATGGGGCACCAATATAGTCATATTCCAGGAATTCATCCGACCAGCCGTCCGGGTTCAAGACGAAGCCGTCGTGCTGTATCAGCAATAGGTGGTTTGTCTCAACATGTTCGTGCAAGCTTCTTATCACGAATCGGTTGTAATCGTCATACGACAATGGCGGGATTCTGACGATCCTTTCGTCGTCGTAGTCGAAGGGTGTGAAGATCTTGACGGCACCAAATCGGCAGTAATGTTGACACACAGCTGCAGCCAGCAGCATCTGGTTGAGGTCTACTCCTTCGATTCCCACCAGAGTGACATTGTCGAGTCTGAGCACGGTCTTGTTCTCCCCCCTTAAGCTGCATAGTGTCTATCCGGCTCCGAGGCTGAAGACCATCATCTAGACACATTGAGTTCCCCTCGCGAGAGGTGCTCCACGCTTCGCCTTCGGTGTTTTTCAACTTGGGATTTCTCGTGATCTCCCCGTACTGGCTTGTGCCTGCTTCTGCTGACCGACAACTGATTTGCTAGCGCGCAGAGGCGTGATCTCATTCGCCCTCCGTGCTTCACTAACGTCAGGGAGCTTCTCCGCCGATACTAGCGCTTATTCCAGGACCATCGACTGTTGCCATTTCACCGCGCCGTCGGCGCCAGATCATAATCTCCCATGGGGTGGACCACACCCTCGAGCTATACTCCATTACAAATCCTCTCCGTTCAGCTCCCATGTTTAGACCTCTGATGGACGGGATGACAATACTCTGCCCTAGCTGTCGCGTGTTGAGCGACGGGGCCTCTTTGTACGAACAGTACTCCGCCACCGGGCCAGCGATGATGGCGAGTCCGCCAAGAGCCACCGTTCCCCCGAGGAGGGTCCAGAGCCTCTCCATTGTGAGTATGCGCGTCACCTGGCCGATCACAAAAACTGCAGCATAGCGCGGGCCGTTCTCGGGGGCCTGCCCACTGTCTTTTCCTTCGCACGGCTCGGTAGTTGCGTACGGTCCAGCTCTGAGGGCTCCACAGGCCGGATCGTATACGCAGCATTTCCAGCCGTCCTGCCGAAGCAACTTGCAAAGCTCTGTATCCAGACCCATGCCTACAATCAGTCCCATACGCGGACCGAACCCGTCCAGCAAACCACTGACGGTAGCCCGCACGTGGGAAACCGCTTCGAGTGGCGGCAGCAACTCTCCGGCGAACTGTGCCGAGCCCGGATGCGGCTCTTGTTCGGCGAACAGCCCCGAAGAAGATTCGTCGCAGGGTCGAAACAACGTGCCACAGAATGAACAAGAAGAGTAGAACATGTCCCCTTTTCGAGCCATCAATTCGGACGATCTACCGTGGCACACCGGACACCTGCGTTCAATCCCGTCCAGTTCCTTCCTGGCCCTTACAGTTTCTCTGGGAGTGCGACCTTCCAGCAGTGCGTCGACTGCCTCTAGAACTTCATCTGGCGTAATCGCTTGCATGCACGGCGCCGCGTAAGCCCGGGGCTCGATTACACAGAGCCCGCGATGCACGTGGCACGGGCCGCAGGGCATATCATGTTGAAGAACGTGTGCGAGAGGACAGTATGGCGCAGCCGACAGTTCAGGTCGAAACGCCCCATAGATTAAGACAGCCGGTTTCTGGAAGGCGGCGGTCAGGTGAGAGTACACACTGTCCACTGCAATAACAAGCGTTGCGTACTTCGTGAGTAAGAAGGTTTCACGAGTCGATAACCCGGCAAGTTCCCTGCACGTATACATCACCCTCGGGATGGACGGGGGTTCAGGGCACTGCTGGAGCAGCTTCGTGCCTGCGACTACTACAGTCAAACCCTTTGACGAAAGGGCCTGCGCGAGGGAGAAGACGTGCTCTAGCGGCCAGCGCCGCATCATAGACGAGCTCTCGGAATGCACCAATGCAATCTTATCGTTTTCCGGCTCGATTCCCAGGGACACGAGCGCCTTTCGAACACTGGCCTCTTCTTCCGGCGAGTAATAGAACCGTGGTCTCACGGTACCTGGTGTGACAAACAACTTATCAAAAGCCACCTCATAATTGTTTTTCCAGAGGGCATCGGGATTTATCGTCAACCAGTCTCCCATAACATATGAATGTAAATAACAGAGCTCAATTCTACGCACTATGTTCTTTTTTCTGAGCGGCCCGCCGATAACAGCCGTCACGGCCGGGTCATAGCAGAACATTAATCCCCCTCGGGTGGTCGTGAGTAAATGGATCGGTGAATTCACGAATCTCGCTCGCAACGCTTCGAGGGCCGGACCCAACATCAAAGCGTCGCCGTAAGCGAGCGCGCTTGAGATGAGAATAGGATACACCCCGTTACGCGGGCGGGAGAGTAGTCTTGCAAACCTGGTAATTTCTCTATCGCCAGCTTTACCATATTTCTCGATGTTGCCCTCGCTTTGGAGCAGAACTCGCCACCGTACCTTTCCCATTGGAACCTCTTTCCTTGCAGCACGTGGTGTCCGCTCTTGTGTCTTTTCAGAACAAGTGAGGCCACCCGCACCGCGGCGGCAATCACGTAGTCTGCAGGAGTGCGTAGCCGCCTTGGTTGGACTTGTTGACACGGTCCAAGAAGTACTGCACAGACTTCAGATTCAACCATTCCTCACGATGATGCACATAGTTGGAGTAGTTGAGCTCACACTCTACGACTAGTTTGGCTTGTCTGCCCCCTTCGATGATCCCGCAACCCTCGTCCGTGTCCACACAGAACATGTGCAAATCATCTCGTTCTGTTCTCAGGCGCACCCAGGCCTTCCACACATCTCCATTCCAATACGCCTGTGTCCGTCGCACGGCCTGTACTTGCCGGCTCAACGGGCGACAGTCATGGACGACTATGCAACCGTCGGGGGCAAGTACGTCGAGACTTGAGACTATGTCAGCGTAAGCCTGGTTTGCACGATGTAGCCCATCGATGAAAACAATGTCAAACAGCCCTTCTCTGCCCAGCAACAATTCACCAGCAAAGAGCTTCTTGAAGAATTCGTCACTGGTAAGGCAGATGTTTGCAGCGCTATGTGGGTTCGGATCCACACCTACCTTGAATTCACACCGAACCCTGCGAAAAGCAACCCCGTTCCCCACGCCGATTTCGAGATACGATCGGTATCTTCGGATTCTGATGAGTTCGTTTATAACCTCCCACCTTTGCATTTCCAAGCGCGGAACAACTGCGGGCATTTCTATTTGTTTTCGGCCCTCCAATCTTCTTGCGAGCGCTCTTGCGACTGGACCGGGAATCATCCGTTCGAAATCTTCCCAGATTCTCTTGTCAGTTGCGCAAGAGTACCTCCGGCATTCGATTGGTCGCTCTTCGTAGATTGTGCATTTTGAATTACGCGAATGGACGCACAGACGAGTCTCCGGGTCTCGCGCCAGAGTAAAGGGGTGGTTCACGTCGATACGGTAGACAGGATTCTGGACCTCGTCTCGTGTCAAACGCGTTCCGAACGAACAGCATGCGGCACGGCAAGTATGAACCCGCTTCTTGCAGTCAAGCCGGACAATCGCCTCCTCGGGCGTGGCGGCGTCTCTCCGATAAGCCACGCCAAGCTGTGAAGCATTCGGGTGACCGTGAAGTACTTCGACCGCGAGGTCTTCCAGATCGAGTGGCGACATGCACTTGACGCCATTTGTAAATCCGGCCAACTTCGCTGCAGACTCCACCAACGTTGCTCGCGAGAAACGTTGTAGAAACCGTACTAGCTGCTGGAGGCGCCTGAGACGCCTTTCCCGGTGCTGATGGTCCCTTGAAAGCCGCCACAAAACTGCCCCCAGATTCAAGACTCCCTGGCCCAGTGCGTAAGCATCTAGCCGATCAACAACTGGGAACTTCCAGTTGGACAAGTCCGTCAACCCGAGGTTATGAAAGCCAAACTCGCCGTCCCATGCGGTCCGCCCGTCCACACTGCCCGCGGCATCAAATGCGAATCTTCTCGCGACAGTCAAAGGGGCGAACTTCATTCCTCTCTCCACAAGAAGCGCGCCATGTTTGAGGCACACCACTTGGTCCTCGTTCGACCATGGTGGTCCCTCTACGTACTTGCTGGTAGCCTCAAGGAACCGCCTGCTTCGCAGAGAAAAGCCGCCAATTCCTCCAATCGGCGCCCTCCACGGGGATGCAACATAATCATACTCCAGAAACTCGTCCGTCCAAGCCTCCGGATTGAGGACAAATCCGTCATATTGAACGAGCAACGCGTATGGCGTGTCCACATATCTATGCAAATCTTTAATAATGAATTGCGAGTAGCTGTCATACGACAAGGGAGCGATCTTGACAATCCTTCCGTCATCGTGGTCAACAGATGTCAAGACCTTGACGGCACCAAATTGGCAGTAATGCTGACATATGTCGACAGCAAGCAGCAGCCGGTTGATTTCGACGCAGTCTACACCAATGAGAGTGACATCATCTAGCCTTAACATAAGACTTCAGATCACTGCCTCCCGGTACGTGGCATTGGGAACGAAAACACAGCCAGAACGATGGTTCGAGTAAATGTGCACGCGGAACGCGTTTCCTTAGTCCTGCCGCATTTGAATGTGTTTGGGAAGTCCCTCTCCACGCCACGCCATCAGCTTCAGCCCCTAAACGAATCGGCAATAAGCGATGTGGTCTCGTGAATATCTCCGTTCATCACCTTGAAGAACTTCGCCCGCCCTACCATCTTCTGGACCAAGGCGAAGCATTTCTCATGATAGCTCAAAGCAGAAGAGACAAACCGTGGTGTCATATTGTGCGAGAGAATGCGTCCCGCTTGGAACCACCATTGTGACCACTCCCTGTCGCATTCATCAATACTGCTGCCCGACCCGAAATTGGGAAACAGGAAGTAGAAATGCGTCGGCTCAAACTCCTCGAAGGCCGGGCACACCTCGAAACGCTCCGACAGATTAACCGTCCATTGCCTCTGCCGCCGATGCATGAACTGGCAGGTGGGCCGGGCCAATTCACGAAGCGCCGGGAACCACTCGAAGGTTCGCTCCGTTACCGTTACCCCTACGGGTAAGGACACAACCCGGCCTTCATCGAATGTCATCGCGCTGTAATCGTCGCAGACCATCCGAAGCCCTTCCCTAACCAACCCGATTAGAGCGGACGTTTTGCCGGAGTCGCTCACACCTACTACCAGAGCAGCCCTGCCCTTTTCGTCGGCAACCGCAGAGGCATGCATGATGTAGTTCGGACGACTCGGGTCCAGCGCGAGCCGCATGAATAACCGTCGAAACGCCAGCCACGCGTCGTACCCGAGGCGCTCCGTCCGAGCGATATCTAGCTCGGGACAACACAACTGGATTTTCCTACCAGCACCGGCCCCGTCCGCCGATAGGAGGGCGACGCGAATTGTCGGTTCTGTAAACTCCATCTCGAGGTTCCGCATGAAACACTCGATATGCTCCGACATTTCGGGCGATTCCGATAGCACAAGCAATCGTTCCTCAAAAACCCGGTAGACTTTCGCTAGCACGTCACGTTCCGTCAAGCCAACAACCTCCCTCACAAATGACGGTGGATGTTCGAGATCTGCGTGCGGCGCCTTGCTGGGCACCCGCTATTGCGACCACCCACAATCTACCGAAGATAGCCTACTAAATGGTACAAGAGACGCCTCAGGAGGGCCAGCTCGACGCCCATCGACAGCAACAATCCTGGCGCAAACAGCCCGTATCTGGCGCGACCGATGCGAAGTCGAAGGACGCGATAGACACCAACCTCAGCCAGCGGCCCCAGGCAATAGAAGGCGTTTGCGACCACTCCAAACAGCCCGGTAGACAAGCACCAGAAACTGAAGAAGCCGTAAGATTGGCCAACGGACTCCTCCAAGAGCCACAAGAGCCACAAGCAGGGCAGTCCTACTCCAAGCATGACAAGGTTGTAAAGAATCCGCAGCTTCTCCCAAGCCAGCCATGCCTTCTTCGGATATGGTACGGTCTCGTCCATGCCCCTCTCGTTTCGTGTGCTGAACATCCGGATCGAGTTCAATTGTCCTCTTTCGCGCGCCTTCAACATCGCAAAGCCTGTGGACGATCGATCTTATTCTGCAACAGCCTCAAAGGGAGAACCCGCTAGACCATCGACACGGACGTAGCATGCGCGCAATTCAGCACCTACTGAAAATCGAAATTCACCTCTGCCACGTCTCCCTCGCTAACCGAGACGAGCTCTGACTGTTCCGCAACGGCAATGAAATCCCTTGCATCTCGGTCATATATGCAACACCTTCCGGTGACATTGTACGTCCCCGAAGGAAGGTTCCCGATCTCATAGTACCCCGATTCCTCCACGTCCCAAGCCATGGCGACTTCTTGTTCGGTGAAGGAGGGCGAGTTAAACGGCGGCAGGGGACCTGTAGCTGAGCCATTACGGGCAACGACATGCCAACGCAAGTCTTTGTCAGGGTATGAGAATGTGCCGCGAATCGTGGCATTCCCTCCCAACTCAAAATCGACACGCGTGACTCGCCCAGATCCTACCTCAGCCCACGCACTCTCGTATCTCGTTCCCTTTGACGAGCTCCAAATCGAGGCTTTGACTTGATAGAGACCTTCTCTAAGACCTTTGATTTCGTAGTACCCCTCTTCGTCAGTCGCAACCGAAGTTGAAGCACTCGGGCCTCCCTCAGCATGAGACGCTTTGACCTTAGCCACCGTGCCTTCTCCGTTCAGAGTGACACAGCCGTGCAAGAGACCCTCTGGTGCAAGCGAGAAAGTCATATCGGTTTGCCCACTTGCAACCTCTACCTGAACTTCTTCGGGCCCATATCCTGTCGCCGATATCTTCAATGTCGCTATGCCAGCGGGAATATGCTTTATCAAGAAAGTTCCTTCTTGAAAGCGATGCTCCGTTGTGCCCTCTTCAGTCGTGAGCATGACCGAGAACTTTTCGATTGGGTCTCCGGACGCGGCATCAACGACAAGACCTGATATATCCCCCGGTGCCTCGACAATGACGTCGAGGTCCGTGACCAGCTCATCCGCGCTAACCTCAAGAGGCGCATTTCTCGCTTTCTGGGTACCGAACATCCTGTTTTCCGCTTGGAAAAGATAGGCCCCGGGAGGGACGTTCTCTAACACGAATTGTCCCGCGCCATCTGTCTCGGTCCAGTCCGGTGCAAGTTCTTGAATGACGAGAGGCCCTCGGTCCGGTGGATCGGCGAGGACCATACGTATCCGAGAGTTCGGCAGAATGGTTCCCTGAGTATCCAAAAGCCGCCCAGTCACTGTTGCTCCCCCTTGGAGAGCGAAGTCAAGACTGATGACGTTCCCGCGGCTCACAGGAAGAGCGACTTCTTGCGGCGCAGGCAGCTCCTCGGCTAGCCCCCTACGAGCCACTTCCTCGGTGAATGACTTGGCGTCTCGAGCGAGGTCTTCGGTGATCGGCGGCACGAGGATCTGAGCAGGGACATACCCTAAGGCGCTGGCGCGCACGGAAATCATTCTTTCCTCCCGCCGCGGTAGCGAACCGCCCTTTAAGAAATAGCTTGCCTGCCTGATATCCGTCGGCAGAAGGCCGTCCAATCGGTAGCGACCGTCCTCGTCGGAAACTGTGTTCACTGACACCCTGCCCGGGGTGTTTGACTCTCCGATCCACCTAGGGCCATACTCAGCGGTCAATTCAGCTCCTGCGATGGGTATTCCACCGGTGTCAGTAACGCAGCCCGCTATGGACAACCCATCAAATCTGAAGGAGAAATCGACATCGTCCCTGTGCTCGCCGGGCTGCAGCCTGAGAGCGCGGCCCTGGTCAGGGTGTCTGTCCCGTAAACTCACAGCGCCTTCGGGCGGCTCCGCCGACACTTCATAATTGCCTGGAGGTAGGAACCGAAATGCGTACTGTCCTCTCCCATCGGAAATGGTTTCCGGTCGACGCAGAGACGCCACATGAAAGCCTGCCCTCACAAGAGTTATCCTTACACCCGGCAAAGGTTTGTCTGCGGTATCCACCAACGCGCGGTCCACTGCCTCCCTACCTGCTCCTTGGTTGTGTGGGTCCAGTCGCACGGTTGCCAATCTCCGAGGATGATAGGAAACGCTCTTGTCTGTTACCGTGCCCGAGATGGAACATGTAGCACATATGGTCATATCCACCCCGGTCCGGCTTTCCCCATCGTGCAACTGGACAATCAGAGTCTCAGAGGCTACATAGCCCGCTTCCTCGTTCTCCACGGTGAGCCCATACTGGATTCCCGGAGTGAAGCCTGCCATCATATACTTGCCTTCTTCGTCTGTAGCAGCTTCGAACTCTTTGGCTTGAGTCTTCGCACTCCAGGCCTCAACAACTACCCCTGCAGCCGGCTCCTCTGTATTGATAAACCTCACTGCGCCTGAGACGGTCTGCCGCGCCTTTTCGCCCTGTTCCACTGCTTGGGGTGCCGGCTGTTGCCTGGGCGAAGGGACATCTCTATCTGGAGCGTGCGGGGCGCTTTGAGCCGGAGCCGTTTCGTCGCCAGTCGGCTGGGGCGACCGGGCCGGCTCAGATTGACGAAGGTAAATGAAGACGAATATGGCAAAAGCAACAACAACAATGCCGCTCACCATCGCGCGTTTCCGCATGTTTCCCGTCCCTCTATGGTTCGCACCTATCACTTAAGGTACTCAACTCCCAGTGTATTCTGTTCAAATGACACATGATGTGACTGTAGCATTTCCAGTCTCTGCAAAGCACACCGTTCTTCTTCTCTGTGACGTAGCGTCGCACCGTGTTCCTACAGCGCGTGTACTGGTACGGAAATCGTTTCATGAATATCGGCCTTTATCACTCCAATAATCCCCACCCGAACCTACATTCTATGAGCTAAGCTAGAGCACTTCCCCTGATACTCAACGGCTGGGGAGACCAACCGCAACCTCGTATCGCGCGAGAGGACCCCTCCCGCTTGAAACCACCATTGAGCCGTGCGCTTTTCGTCGGCAACGAATTGGTGTATGCATCACGTAGTTCGGACGATTCGGGTCCAGCGTAAGCCTCATGAACAGCCGTCTACACGCCAACCACGCGTCGTACCCCAGGCGCTCCGTCCGAGGGATATCCAACTCGGCACAATAAAGTCGGTTCTCATAAAATCGTAGATGCACTCCGCAATTTCAGGGAGTTCGCGCACAACGAACGACCGCACGCGTCGTCCCTTTTGGGGCCGTGACCGGCTACGGGCAATGCTCACGATTTCACTGCCGCGCCGCTTCTTGGGAGCAGACACTGGCTATGCGTCAGTGCCTGCTCTCTACTCCTGCTCGTACCGGCGCACTAATCACTCAACGTCAACCGAAGCTCCACCCCGGGGACACTCGTCGTACCTGTCATCGGTCAAACCGCCCTCGCACTTATCCGTGTCTGAGCAGCCTCCCGGGCAAACGTCTTCGCTCGTATGCCCGCTGTCGCAGTCATCGACGTCACTGCTGCCCCACGGACATATGTCTTCGTCCAAAAGACCGCACTCATCTACATCATCGCTCCCACCCGGGCAGTAATCTCCGTCCCTAGGGTCGTTTACACACTCGTCAACTACAGGAAGTCCATTTGGGCACTCGTCCTGACACTGTGGCCCAAAACATAGATCCTCTCCGGGGGGGTCATTATCCACACCGTTGGTTCCGTCGGGACACGAGTCAGGCGTCCACTGACAGTCGTCTGCCGTCTGTTCGTTACAATTGTCATCCCCATACGAACATTCATCCCCTTCGTGAGTCTCATCATCACAAGTGTCTACTGAGTCACTGCCGCCAGGGCAGTAGTCGTAGAGAGCACCCTGGGTTTCACCGCACACATCGACGTTACTGCTGCCCCCCGGACAAAAGTCCTGCGTCAGGTCCGACGCATTCTCAGGGCAAATGTCAAACTCCGGTTCGCCTCCGGGGCACTGATCAGAATCGTGTGTTCCGCTCGCAGGGCAGTTGTCCACATCGCCTCCGCCGCTGTCGCACTTATCCCAAGCTACATCGCTACCCGCCGGGCACAGGTCCACACCCGCCGCCGCTGCTTCCCCAGGGCAGATATCTCCGTCTGTTCCACCCGTGCACACATCGCCCCAGTAGCCGCCAGGACACTCATCCTTCGAGACTCCTGCCACACAGATATCGTCTTCGGGCAGCCCGGTGTGGCAAAAATCCGTGTCATTCGAGATGGTCGAGTTCTGACAGTCCTCTTCTGCCTCAGCATGGTGAACACCAGCGCCGCCTAGCAAAACGAAGTGGCCCAGCCCGGAAGCCAAACCGGCCGCTACTCCGCCCAAGAACCGGCGTCTAGTGGTGGGTTTCCCTCCAGGTTCCTTAGCGGAAGCTGGTTCCGGCATGCCAGCAAGGAAATCCTCTTCGGGCTCCGGGAAATCTCTTTTCTCTTTGCGCATGATCAACACTCCCTTCTTCCTGGTGCACCCCCAGATCCTCTATGGCGACCTTCACACCAGTTCACGAAAACCTGAAGCAGCCGCAATTCACATCCTCTCTCGCTTGCTGCTCCGCCATCGCGCCGTGCAATATGGGTTTCGTGATGTCGGAAGCGCGGTTTATTACAGGACCGAGTAAGCTCGTTCGTCTATTGCCTCCTTGGTTATTCTCGGCCTGCTATCCCACAACGCACATGCCGCTATCCACATAACGCAGCCGGGTCCAAATCGTGTTTCTCGACCTGCTACGTTTCACACGCACCAGACTGTCCGTGGCCAACACCTCTTCCCCTCTCCCTCGGAGCATCCCGTCTTGGTTGGGACGGCGATACTAACTTCTGATACATTTCTGGATACTCTTTCTGCAATCGATACTCAACATATGCCGCACGTTCGTAAAATCGGCGCCTCCAATCACACTTCCATCCCTCGATCTGACGAAATGTCCCATCACCGTTCGAGATCTCCCAAGGACAAGGTCGATTGCATAGCAGCCTCGCCCAGCACGTTTCGCATTGATCTCTGACCGTCCTGTCATACATCCGCCAGAACTCCTTGGCCATGTCCAAGTCCGGCCCCTCGTCAATGTGACCAATGACCCACTTGCTCATTCCTACGTATCGGTGGCAGGGGTACAGTTTCCCATCCGCACCCACGGTCATCGTGCCCCGGCACGCACCGCATTTGAACACCCGCGGCTTGGGGGGGCTGTTCAGACCATTTTCTCTGGTAATAAAGCTCAGGTAAGGGAAGTACTTTGGCTTTTCACCCTTCACAAACTGTTTGAACATCCACGGAAGCAACTCCTCTTCCTCCTGCCGGTCGAAGTCTTCAAAGGTGTCGCGGTCACAGTCCAAGGCCGTCGAATTCACGGGACTAACGACCCGGCCCAGCACAATCCGTGTAAATCCGAACTCCTCGAAGAAACGTATCAAGTCCAACATCCGGGGCTTTGAATTGGTCATCGTGCAGCGGACAGTGACGGCGCGTCTACGTTTCATCAGTGCTTTAATACCTGAGGCTGCAGCGTCGAATGAGCCACGCCCATCGGGGAACGGGCATTGCGCATTGTGTATCTCCGGAGGTCCGTCCAGACTTACCATCAGACCAAAATTGTGCCGCTTGATATACTTGATGGACATATCGTCGAGCAACGTACCGTTGGTTGTCATCGTGTACCGGATTTTCTTGCCGTGTTCCCTCGCAAGCTTGTAGCTGTATTCCATCACGAACTGAAACACCGACCGGTTCAAAAGAGGCTCGCCGCCAAAAAGCGTGATCCCGGTTTTCTTACGCCTGCCCGTTACGGCAAACAACCATTCGATCGATCGCTTTGCTATACGCCTGCTCATTAACCCTTGATTGGGCATGTCCGGGCAGCTACGGCAATAGCAGTAACTGCATGCCAAGTTGCAGCTCTCTGCAAGCGCAAGCTCCAATTTCGTCCACGCGCCCGAATACCGTTGCGCCAGCTGTCGTTCCACCTCCTGATCATCAACGCGGTAGTCTGGCACACCAAGCAGCCCGCGCAAGCGGAGCCGCTCAATATCTACGGCAATCTCGTCAAATTGCTCTCTTGGATACGCACCGCTGTTCACGAGTCGGGTCTTGGCTGTCTCTAGCGGCTCAGTGAGACAAAGACCAAGAAGCTCGTACGTGGGTTCATCAATGTGAAAGAATGTGGACGAGGTGAGGTCGTAAACAAACTTCTCTCCGAACTTCTCAAAAAGATGATATGGTTCGAGCATTTGACTCGCGCCCTGCGCCATCACAGAATTCATCGATCTTCACCTGGGAGTGTGTACAACCGCACTAGTCTACACTCATTACCGCGAAGCTACGCTGAGCGCCAGCAGTCGGTACATCAGACTCCCAAACGATTTGATTATGATCTGCCGCGCCCTTTCACAGCGTCAAAAGAAATCCGGTGACCCTCGCACCTTCGGCAAAGCGACCCCTGGATGGCAAAAACGGAATGAAACAAACTTGATGAACTCATCGACTACCACAGGATACGTGCCCCCCTGACGCTTCCTGGCCACCATTACGGAATATTCTTCCTCTTGAGTTCGTCTTTATAATAGCAGAAAGTGGCAATAATGTCAAGAAAAAAATCCGATGTCTTGTGCGAAAGTGTCCCAGATTTGATTCAATACTCCTTTGGAAGCAATAATTCTGTAAGTAGAAGCTACTTACAGATGGCCAGATTATATTGGGTTTGAGCCAAGAAAAGAGGGGGTACCGGCCATGAGTGTAGAATCATTGAGCCTGCAAGAGGGGCGCGAGCGTCTGTTGGAGAGTTTGGCGAAGATGCGTGAATTTCGCAGGGGGTCCATCAGTACGATATATCGCAGGTGCGGAAAAAAAAGGTGTATCTGCGCGCGGGGAGAACATCCCGGACACGGCCCGCTGACGGTGTTGACGTTCAAGAACCCTGTCAAGACCAAGACCCTGAGCCTTCGCACTAGGGCCGCAGTTGAACTGGCACGAGAGCAGATACGTTGTCACGATGAGTTCTTACAGTGGTGCCGGGAGTGGCGGGATCTTAATGAGAAGATAAGCGATATGAAACTAAACGATGCTCTTCGTGGAGCGGCAGCCTGAACAGCCGTAGAAGAAGTATGGGGGCGGCGGAGACGCGAGCGGAAGTCTTATCATTTCTTCAAAAGCGGCTGCAATTAATTACGAAAACTGGTTCGGTCCGCAAGAAAAAGCACTCGGTCACCTCACCGCATTACCGGACCGTCTCATTCTCATTGGAGCAGCAAAGGTGTTCTTGCAAAAGTGTTCTTGTTATGTGCTTACATTTCGTTATCTCTCGCAGCTACTCGCAATTATATGAAAAACAACCGCCATGCCGCAAAGTGCTGGTTTGTAGTAACTTGCAGTCCCTCGCCTCCATGTGGAGGAATGCGCAAAAGATACCTCATAATGACTACAAATCAGGGGGCCGCTGGTTCGGATCCACAACCGCCCGCCCTTTCAGTTATTGATTCCGAGCACACAGAATCCATACTTATACCGACTTCTTGTTTCTGACCTGTCACTGCGAACAGATACCGCTACAGGCTGGCTCTTTGCACTCTGCTGAGACGAACCCGGTTAATCTTTGTACTGAGAGATTGTGCCCAATGTGCGCCATCTTACGGCAGGGGCAATGGAGAATAACTGAGCTTAATACAGCTCTATGGAAAAAGAGAAAAGGCCGCAAATCCAAGAAACTCCAGGGCTTGCGGCCTAAATCCTTCTACCTCAATGAGCTGCGAAAATCAAGCGGTGAGAGGGCGAGGCTCCCGCCGAGCCGTGCCCGCGCCTCGCCACGATGCTGCAGGCCAAACCGAGACGCCCAACCGAGGCGTCTCTACCACCTATCCTATTGGGACATTAGGTCTTATGCACAGGCAACACGACAGACACGAATGTCTGTCCCACCGACGACCTCGCACACGCGAAACGCGATGACGCGCTGTTGGGGCGATCAGGTTCGATGGCGGCGTGCGACGCGGGCGCCGGCCACAACTACCGCGGCGGCTACCAGCCCGATAACGACCGGACCAGCTACCGGCACAGGCGGCGCAGCGAAATCAACAACCAGCGGCCCGATGTGTTTCGTGTCGGACCACCAGTCGGCGTTATCGTGCGTCCGCAGATGGAAATAGTACGTACCCTCGCCAAGCGAGTCGTACGTTAGTACGTGCGGATCTGTGGTGTGGTCGAGATCCACCACCGTGTCAGGTGTCGTGGTCGGGTTCGAGTCAAACACATACGAATAACCGTCAACGCCGCTGCCAAGGTCCTCCGCACCGTCCCACCTGATAACCATTGTGGTCTCCGGCGAGGGGAACACGTGGGTGGGGCTTCCAAGGCCCGGGCCAGTCGGCGGCTGGGTATCCGTCACAATAAACGACCAGTCCAGTATCTCGCAGGTGTGGTCGGCGCCGCCCGTACCGGCCGTGAATCCGACATAGGCCGCGCCTCCGTCCCATCCGATCTCGTCCAGGAGCGACTGGCATGTCAGGACCGGCGTAACCATGTTGTCGACATAGACCAGCAGGTCGCCGTCCGCCTCGTGCTCGATCTTCACGGTGTGCTCGTTGTCGTTGGGCGTGAAAGCGGCGGTTGCTATGAGCGAATCGGGCTGGTGCCGGTTGGCGGCGGTCCCGTTCGAATGCACCGAGATGTCCTCGTGGTACGCGTCAAACTCGACGATCCAGCAGTTGGTTATGCCGGCATACCCCTTGCCGCCTCCGCCGTCTTCGGCGTTGGTTCCGAGAGATCCCGTGCCGTCCGCCGAGTTCTGGATGGCAAACGCAAACCCGTCGCCATCGTTGTTGGTGAACGCGAACCTGAACGTCGTCTCCCAAACATCGCCCAAGTACTGCTTCGTGTCGTACCAGGCACTGCTCCACGTGTCGCCAGTACCATCCGCGGTCAACCGCAAGCGATTTCCCGCTGACGTCGGAAGTCCGGATTGGTTTCCGTTGAACGCCATGCCGGCGACGGTCCCGCCGCCCGCATCGGGAAAATCGGTATACGTAATGTCAGCACGAGCCCCGAAACACCACAGCGTAACGATGAGGCATAGCGCGGACAAACAGACACCACGCAACGCCGAGCCAGAACCACTATTACTTTCCGTAGCCAATCTTGCGTACTTCATGATACCCCCCTCCTTACCGGAACTTCATCAGACCCTCGCTATGGACAACTCTGGTGGAATGATAACAAACATCGCGGGCCCCCCGACAAAGGAAGATCCTTCCCGACCTGCGTTGGTTAAATATTAACTCGTTCGCGCTGGTTTGTCAACGTGTTTTCCCCGCAAATGTCTCTGCTCAAGCCGCCGCGACACGGCGAGTCTGCTACTGGATGCCCCGGCAAACTAGTACTTCTTGAACAACTCGCCCCAGTCGGTTTTCAGGAAGTCGGCGATCCGTTTACTGCCGATGGTGGGATACCATAGACAGTCGTGGTAAAAGTTGGAAGCCGCCGGCGCCCAAAAGGCCAACGGGGTGTGAAGCAGCGGTTTCTCCAGGAACCTCAAGAAACCGCGTCTGAGCTGTTGATCGCCCCAGATGACCACGCTTTTCTTTGCGCTAAACCCAAAATCGACGCCTGAGATATCGTCCCCTTTCACCTGTATCTCGTCCGGATCGCCGACGCCCAGTCCCATCTCGTGGCACATCCGTATATAGGGTATTGCCATCGGGTCGAACCCCATCATCCTGGCGGCAACGGCGTCTATCGCCACTGAATCAGCGCCGGCCAGTATGAAGTTCTTCACTTTGGGCACCATGGTCCTGGGTCCCGCGCCGTCGCCGCAGACCGTTCCGTCCATCACCGCGAACAGGCCCGGATGAAGCTCTTTCTGCATGATCATCAGATCGACGAGCACTTCGTGTATGTACTTGTGCGCGTAATGTCGAACCTCTTTGAGCAGGCCGCCGAACGCGTTCTTGACGGCGCCGGTCGTCGTTGAATGTCCGTGCGTCTTGACCGTGGGGAGATGGATCACGTTCTTCCCAATAAACATCCGCGGTATCTCGATCCCCTCGGGGAAGATCCTGTCCAATCTAAGCAGCTTTTCTTTGAACTCGTACTTGACCCAGTCCACCTCGGTCAGTGGAACAAAAGACAGCCCGTACCTCTCCAGCACCGGCAGCCACTTGTTGTTGGCGGCACCTTTCCGCGGGTCGGTCACAACAGTCTTGTTCTCGACGGCGACTACTTTCTCCCTGGAGAACCCGTCTTGCATCAGGGTGCGAACGACAGCCTCCAGCTGCCACGGTTCCGACGAGCAGGAAGGAAAGTACTTCGTCCAGGAAAGGTTGAGCTTGATGAGGGTATCGTTGTCGCTGGAGATGAACTTCTTGTAATCGGCGAGATGGATCAGTTTCTCGTAGTCATCCAGAACCCGTTCCGCCGCAGTACTCAGTACCGCCACCTCGGCTCTCGCCATCCGTTCACCCCTTGTAGAGGATCATTCCTACCGCCAGCACCCACAGAAAAACGTCCACCAACAGAGGGAGGTCCGATACGAGCATGCTCTCCGGGCTGCCGCCTTCCCCTCTCTGGTGCACGAGGTACTGGTACCGAAAGATACCGTACAGGACGAACGGTATCGTGAACACCAGGTTTTTGGTGCCGAACTTCGTCACCGTCTCCGCCGACACTGTATAAAGCGCGTACGCAACAACGGTTGACGCGCTGACCGCCGCGATCATCTGGTCCAGAAAATACGGGCTGTAGTCCGCAAGGACCTGCCTGTACGTTTCTGCTTTCTCTCCCAGCGCCACCAGTTCGTGTCTCCTCTTGTTCAGCGCCAGAAAGAGAGCAAGCAGGATTGTGCATATCAGAATCCACGGGGATATCTCTGCGGCCACGACAACGGCGCCGGCCACCACTCTCAACACAAAACCGCAGGCTATTGCAAAGACATCGAGAATCACTATGTGCTTCAGGGCAAAAGAGTAGGTCAATTGAAGCAGGAAATACGCCAGCGCCGCCAGAAACAACGACGGGGCTAGGCAATAAGACGGCGCCAGCGACAAAGCCAGCAGTATTGTCGCCGCCAGGACAGCGGCGCGCCTGTTGAGCTTTCCGGAAGCGATAGGTCGTCGAGATTTTACAGGATGGTCCCTATCCTGTTCCCGGTCGGTGAGGTCGTTGATAATGTACATTGCGCCGGACAGCGCACAGAAAATTATGAAGGCAGCGACCGCCTTCAACAACAGCAGCGGGTCCAGCAGGTTTTGCGAGAACAGGATTCCGGCGAAAACGAACAGGTTTTTCGTCCACTGTTTAGGACGAAGGCTCATCCATACGAGCACCAGCACGTTCGTACCCTCATTAGGCTTCAGCGAGCACCTTCTCATATGAGGTAACAAATCCTTTTATCGCACCAACTAGAAGTTCCTGACCAATGCTTCGCGCACTTTGCCCCGTCGGTCGGCTCTACTGTTAACGGGCCGCTTGGCGAACACCTGCTCGATCCTGAACCCCCGGTACAGCTCGCGGACAAGCGGGGTCATGGAGTTAGAAAGTATAAGCTTGACCCCCATCCTATCCAGTTGTCTAAACACGTCGGCCACATGCCGTTGCGACGGCTCGCCGAAACCGTTCTTCTCATAGCTCGTGAACGAGGCCGTCTTGGAAACCGGGTGGTATGGCGGGTCGAAGTACACCAAGTCGCCAGCTTGAGCACGGTCCAGTACCTTGGCGAAATGCCGCGTCTCAATGGTCGCCCTCTTAAGCGCCCTGGCCACGGCCCGGAGATTCTCCTCGTCACAGATGGTCGGGTTGCTGTACCGGCCACAAGGAACGTTAAACTCCCCCTTCCGATTCTCACGATAAAGGCCGTTGTAACACGTCTTGTTCAGGTAGATAACACGGGCCGCGCGTTTCAACCTGTCCTCCGGAACGTTCCCTCTGACCTTGTAGTAGTACTCTTTCGAGTGTCGGCTCTGGTGGGCCAACAGCAAGCGGATAACGCTCGCCACATCCTTTTTCACACCCCAGTAGGCGTCTATAAGATTCGGGTTGCTATCCGAGAGCGTCGCCCTCGCGCCCAACCGGCCCGTCCGGACCATGTCAAAAAACAGCGCCCCGCCTCCGATGAAAGGCTCATGATACCGCCCGTATTCGCCGACGGCATCGACGCGAGCCACCAACTCCCCCAACAGTTGACCCTTACCACCGGCCCATTTCAGGAAAGGGCGGGGAATCGCCAACCGACGCCTGACCGGTGGCACGACATCGCGCAGATCTTTCCCAGATGCAACCGCTCCAGACCATCCCGACATCCACTCCCCCTCCCTTGTTAATGATAGAGGTCGTCGGCCCTAAATTTCAAGGCGCGGTCCGCGGCCCCGCGGATCCCCGTCAGGTGCGATAGTGCCGGCTGAAAAGGAAGGCTACTCTTGGTCCGCTTCCGCGGCTTCCTGCTCTGCGTCAGGTTGAGATTCGTCGGGCTCAGGCTCCTCCTCCTCGGGTGTAACCACCGCGACGCTGGCAACCTTGTCCCCCTTCGATAGAGAAATGAGCCTGACACCCTGCGTGTTGCGCCCGATAACGGAGATGTCTTTGACCGGCGACCTGATAACCATACCCTTTGCCGTCATTATGACGAGTTCATCCGTGTCCCTGACCGGTTTCATGGCAACAACACGCCCGTTGCGCGCCGTCGTCTTTATATTAATGATCCCGCGACCCGCGCGTTTCTGCACGCGGTACTCCGACACCTTGGTGCGTTTGCCGTACCCGTTCTCGGTCACCACCAGCACGGTTTCATCCTCGCCCGGCACGGCGACGTCGACGACCCTGTCACCCTTCGCCAACGTAATGCCCCGCACACCGCGGGTCGCCCGGCCCATCGGCCGCACATCGCCCTCGTCGAACCGTATCGCCTGACCCTGCTCGGCGGCGAGGAGCACCGTACACCCGCCGTCCGTCATGAGCGTCTCGATGAGTCTATCCCCCTCGTCGAGTCTGATCGCCGCGATACCCCCTCGCCGCGGGTTGCTGAACGCGGTGAGCGCGGTCTTCTTCACGACGCCTTTCTCGGTCGCCATGAAAACGAACTCTCCTTCCTTGAACTCTTTCACGCTCAGAAACGCCGTAACCGACTCGCCCGGCTCCACCGCCAGCAGGTTGACAATGGCCCGGCCTTTCGCCAATCGTCCGCCTCGCGGTATCTGGTGAACCTTGAGCCAGTGCACCCGGCCCCGATCGGTGAAGAACAACATGTACTGGTGCGTGGAGGCAACCAGCAGGTGCTCGACAACGTCCTCCTCCTTGGTCGCCATACCGGTGACGCCCTTGCCGCCACGGTGCTGCTTCCTGTACGTGCTGACCGGGATCCTCTTGATGTAGCCCGAATGTGATATGCTGACCGCCATGTCCTCGTCCGCGATAAGGTCCTCCAGCTGGAACTCGCCGACCTCGCTCAGGATCTCCGTCCGCCTCGGGTCGCCGTACTTCTTCTTGACCTCGAGGAGCTCTTTCTTGACCTCGGCCAGTATGTTCTTCTCGCTCGAGAGAATTCTCTTGAGCTTCTTGATAAGCGCGGTGAGATCCTTATGCTCGTCGGCAAGCTTCTCCCTTTCGAGCCCCGTCAACCGCTGCAGCCGCATGTCGAGTATGCCGCGAGCCTGCACGTCGGTCAGCCCGAACTTTCGCACCAGCCCCGTGCGCGCCACGTCCGCGGTCTCGGACTTGCGGATCAGTTTTACCACCTCGTCTATCCTGTCTACGGCGACCATCAGCCCCTCGAGCAGATGCGCCCT
>Ga0180438_10002180_pt1 | contig 32834 bp, 41 predicted proteins | sample SS_ome_12_FD_132455 | JGI IMG/M metagenome (GOLD analysis project Ga0180438, IMG submission 132455) | Hypersaline lake sediment archaeal communities from the Salton Sea, California, USA - SS_3_D_2 metaG | ecosystem: Environmental > Aquatic > Non-marine Saline and Alkaline > Hypersaline >... | reverse complement strand
GTGACGCTCGAAGTCATTGATCTCGCGCCCAGTTTCGATCATCTGATATACACCGTTCACGACGCACTCCCCCATTTTGGTCCAGTCCCGCTCGCCGAACGGAATCGCGACCCGCTCACGCCGGGCCGCCTCGCGACGGTCGAGCTCTTCTTTGAGCTGTTCTTCGCTGAATTCTTCGAGTCTCATGTCTCCTCCACTTCGTCGTATTCGAGCCAGGCATCCGCAGGCACGCCATACGCGGCTGAGATGGCGAATGCGTACCCCAGCCCCGGCTGAACGGAACCCTCCAGCCACTTGTAGACCATGGACGGCGAGCGCGGACAGAGCTCGGCCCCGGCCTGCGCGGCGGTCACTTCCAATTCATCCAGCGCGGCACGAAACATGCGCGCCCCTTTCGATTGTCGTCTCATGACCATGATGTAGCATTCTCAAAAAAAGTTGTCAAGAATAGTTGACATGCCACCCTGTGCATGCCACCTTACCAACCAGAGGGAAGACACATGGACGACAAGACCTACCAAGCGATCGTCAAGAAGGAACGCCGCCGGCACCTGGCCCAATTCGTCCGCAACCGGATGTGGGACCGGCCCGACTGCGTGCATTACAACGCGACCTACACCGACGAGCGCAAGCACGGCCGCACCTGGCGCGACGGCTGTCTGTACCAGGCCGCCAAAGAAGATCGCCCCACGGTGTGCAAGCGCGGCTGCCCGGTGTACGAGCGCCAGCCGCTCGAACCGAACGGGCACATCTGCTCGTCTGCCGGAACGATTCAAGACCAAGAGGGAGCTGGCGTATGACAGACCGCGAGCGAGACGTGGTGGCGCTGCTCACGCGCTACGTGCGAACGATGTTCTCGGCCGCTGAATGCGCCGAGATGGAAGGCGATCACGAGGCGTTCGAGTATCTCGTGGATGCCGAGATGGACGGCCGCAAGGCCTTGATGATGATCGAGAACGGGGACTGGTAGTCCCACCAAGCGAGCCGGCGATTGCGAGCGATAGCCCCTCCAAACTGCCGTCTTCGCTGGTTCGCTTGGGAGGATTACATGTCAGACATCGTAAAAGTAGATTCCGCCGCCATGGCATACGTGCCACGCAACCACGATCACGCATGGCGCCAGGCCGAGATTATCGCGGCATCACGTCTATACGGGCTTTCTGGCCCTGAACAGGCGTACGTCGTACTCATGACCGGCGCAGACCTCGGACTGTCGCAGAGCCAGGCATTGCGAGGCGTCAAGATCATTGATGGTCAGCCGAGCCCGTCGGCCGACACGCTACAGGCCGTGTGCATGGTGTCGCACGCGTGCGAGTATTTCCGAGAGATCGAGACGACGTCCGAGCAATCGACGTGGGAAACGAAGCGCCGGGGCAACCCGCCTGTGCGCTCGACATTCACGTTAGGGCAAGCCAAGGCCGCCGGGCTATTGGACCGGGGCCCGAAATCCAACTGGGCGAAATATCCCGAACGAATGCTCAAGGCTAGGGCCAAGGCGTACCTCGCACGCGACGTCTACCCGGACCTCACGCTTGGCCTGTACACGCCAGAAGAACTCAACAGCGAAGACGCCGTGACAGTAACAGTCGAGCCGCAGATCCCTGATACGCCGATCGAAGTCGTTCCGACCGAGATCGTCGACGACTGGCAATCGCGCGTCCGAGCCGCGTACGTCGAACACGGCAGGTCGTACGCCTTGCAGATTGCGAAGGATCACGCGGCCTCGAGTCCGGAGCACCGAGACGAAGCGATTGCGCTCATCGGAGATCTCGACAAGGAGTCGAAGTGAAGGCCTCCGGCTCCAAGATGGGCCTCTTGGCTCATTGCCTCTATTGGGCGCGCGACGACGTCCCGTGGCCCGACGATCCGCCGAGCGACGCGGCCAAGCTCGGCTCATGGTATCACGCCGTCGTGTGCTGGATGATTCAGGTTCTGACGGGCACGGCTATCGAAGGCGCGCAGAAGCCTGAGCCGCCGTCGCGCATCGGAGACGCGAACGAATGGACTCCGGAGGATGACGCCCGCGCGCTGTGCCTCGAGTATCCGAACGCCGAGATCCGAGCCGAGGCCGCCTACGTCTACTCGCCGCGCGGTGTCAGGTTCCTAGGCTACGACATCGGGCGCGACTACGGCGAGCTGGCGCCGGACGAGATCCCGTGCAGCCTGGATGTCGTGATCCTGGACGGCGCGCGCGCGGTCGTCGTAGATTGGAAGACAGGGCGGCGAGAGAACACGGAGCCCGCCGCGACGAACGCGCAACTCCTGTTCGGGGCGCTCTGCGTTCACCTTTACCACGGAGCCCTCAACGTCGAGGTACAGCTACGATTCGCGGATGGCTGGATCGATCGGCACACGTACGACGCGTTTGATCTGATGGACTATCAGGAGGAAATAGACGCACTCATCTTCGACGCATCCGGCGCATCGACGAACGGATATCCGGAACCTCGGCCCGGCATCCATTGCACGAGCAAGTGGTGCCCGGCCCGATCCACGTGCCCGAAGACCGTCGAATCCGTGCCCGATGGCGACGCGCTCGTCCTGGCACCTGACGCCGTCATCACGAGCCCCGAACATGCTGGCAGCCTGTACCATCGAATGCTCGCCGCGCGCACCCTGCTGGACCGCGTGGACGCCGCAATCAAGGCCTACGTCGACGAGCACGGCGCGATCCCACTGGGCGACGGGAAGGAATTCGCACTTGTCGACCGAAGCGAATGGTCGATCGCGGCGGACTCGCCGGAACAGATCTTTGATGCTCTGGACGGCTCTCTGACAAAGGAAGAATTCGCCCCACTGATCCGGGTATCAGTTCCCAAGGGCGAGCTCGAAAAGGCTATCAAGGCCAAATCTCAGCCCCGCAAGGGTGCATCCGACTGGCGCGACACGAAGGCGAAGTTCGAGGCGGCGGGCATCGTCGCAACCAAGGTTACTCAACGACATCGAGTGAGGAAAGCACAATGAAAAACGGCGAACATGAATCCAGGTGCATCGACTACGCAATGGGCTTCGACAAGAACGGCGGACAGCGGCTCGAGTTGCTATTTGAGAATGCCGATGGCGAAAAGGGCAACGTCTTCCTTTCGTTCTCGGGCCGCGCGGTCGAATGGACCTTGAAGAAAATGCGAGCGCTCGGTTGGGAGCAGGGACTCGTGCTCGATTCGCTCAAGACGAATGCCGTCATTGTCCGAGCGTACGAGGAGGAATACCAGGGCAAGGCTCAAAAGCGTCACGACATCCAGCTACCCGAATTCGGCGGGATCATGACGAAGCCCAAGGATCGGATGAACGAAGGCGCGGCTCAGAAGTTCCTTCGCCAATTCGGCGGCGGAGAATCTGAACAGTCGTATCGTGAACCCCCGGCCGACCCTCATAGCGACCCGAACCCGAACGGAGATGGCTGGTGATCTTCAAGCAAAAGGAAACAATCGAGCGGACCTATGCGCTGATGCGCGTACCAGAGAGCACATGCACTGGGGCCATTCAGCGCGACGGCGCCGAGCACGCCACTCCAGCCGACATCCGCCAAGCCATCGATCAGATGGGGGAGGAGGAAAGGCGGGAGGTCGGGGTCTCACTCGACCGCGACGATGCCAAAGATCGCATCGCGGAGTTGGAGCGGGAGCGGGACGAGGCTCAAGCAAACGTAGAAATTGAGCGCCTGAGCAATGGCGGATTGGAGAAAGAACGCGACGAAGCCCGCGCCGACCTTGACGAATTGCGCTCCATCATCAGAGAGGACCATAGCACGATAGCTGGAGACGAGTACCCGACAGCTCTCCAACGAATCATTCGCGAACGCGACGAAGCCCGCGCCGAGTGCGAGCGATTGCGGAAGCAAGCAGACGCCTGGCAGACACGGGGCTGGGAGATAGGAAAAGAGGCCGACGCCATGCGCCCCGTCGTGGAGGCGGCGGACAATTGGCGAGATGGCACGTCTGCTGCTGCGGCAATGCAGCTAATCAAATCCGTCGACACCTACCGCGCACAATGTGACCGATCGGACTCATCTCAAAATGAGAACGATAGCGCACCTCCCCAGCCTCCCGACGGCGCCCCGGAGCGGGTGTGGTGTTTTGAGGCGCACAACGGCGGAAGAAGCTGGTTCCAGCGTAGTGTTCAGGATCTGTTTCTTCAGGTAGCCGATGCAGAGTCCCAACGCGACGAAGCCCTGAACGAGCGAGACGCTGCCAGACAGGGGCACCGGCTCGTGGCTGGGCAACGCGACGCCGCGCGGGCGGTGTTGGACTCCGCTCGATCCTTGATCGTAGGTAGCCCTCGAGACTGGTCGAAAAACTCGGAGGACGCATGGCTATACGGACTCATGGTTGGTTGGGGCGATTGTCTCGAAAGCATAGCCAAGGACTTTCACTGGGCAGACCATGTTGTTGACCGATTACGCGCCCTAGCGGCGGCTTTGGAGGAGTGATGGGACTGCTATCCCGCCTATTCGCCAGCCTAGTTCCCGACCTGTCGGAGGTGCGACTCGAGCCCGAGGACTGCTTGCCAGGGTGTGATTTGTCCCTGTTTTGCCTTGGATGCGGGACGCGGCACGGGCTTGGATTCGAGCCTTCACGGACAGCATACCATCGCGACTCAGGCGAGCCAGACCCGAACGCGGACATCCTGCTATGCGGAGTGTGCGCCGAACACCACCACGAATACTGGGACGACATGTGGGATGAATACTATGCGACAAGGTTCTGACTTCGACGGCCAGCAATACGACTCGGCTGGTGGGTATGAGTTGTGTCCATTCAACGAGACGCAACAGCAGTTGCGTCAGTCAGATGCCGATTTGCCTGACACAAGTCCCACCCGATCGTGCGTGGGGCGGGCGGAATCAGATGGCCCGACTTGCGTTGGCATGTTCGAATTTGACGACGTGTGGGTGTGCGACGATTGCCTCAATTGGATGATGCCGTGGGCACCAAGCGACCCATGCAACCCCGACGTGTGTTGTTCCAATGACTGCGATGATTGCGACACCTGGACGCCATGCACCCCAACCCCTGCGACGCGGGAGGTGAGTGATGAAAGTACAAGACCTAATCAATCAACTGGAGTCAATGGACCCTGACAGCGAAGTCGTCCTGTCGAGAGACGGGGAAGGCAACAGCTACAGCCCGCTGTCGAGCCTATGGAACGGGGCGTACACGCCAGAAACGACATGGTGTGGAGAGGTGCATCTCACGTGCTTGGACGATGACGACAGGGCGCAGGGGTATTCCGAGGAAGACGTGCGCACGCCGGGTGAACACGGAACTGTAGCGGCGGTGATCTTGGTTCCAACGGCGTAAGCGATGGGTCTAGGCGTCCCAGCCTTCCGGAACGGTGACAGAGCCACTGTATGGCAGTATGTCGATCGAAATCCAGCCGTCGAGCTGTCTACCGCCGACAGTCACGCCCGTCGGAGTCTCGACCCAGGGCCGCCGGCATTCGGTCACGGCCTGTAGCCCGTCGAGCCCGACCTGCCCCCCATCGACACTCACGCACATCAAGGTCCCGTCCGGCGCATTCTCCCAGCCCACGACCGTCAAGACATGCATTGGCGCCAGCACCTGCACGATGTCACCGGGCTCTGGCAGGAGTCCCGGGATGTAGCGAATCCACGCCGGTCGCGGCTCGAGTCGCTGGGCCCAGCGCTTCGCCACGTTGAGCCCGCTGCCCATGTCGTCGTGGTAGCCATCGCGGATATCGGCATTGTCGGCCCCAAGCCGTCGGAGTAGCCCCAAGGCCACCATCGCGCACGTGCTGATGCCGTCGGTCGGCCGCCCGGTGTACGGACGGTCCAGCGGCCAGATACCGTAGCGTCCGTCGGTGCTGGGGCCCAGCAGGCGCTGGAACGCCTGGACGGTCTCTGGCGTGCCGCCGTGGTACCCGGTGATGTGCTGACAGTTCGCCACCATCGCCTGGCGCATGTCCAGGTCCGGGTTCCATGGGATTTCGATCAGCGGGGTGTCGTGGGTAATCATTTCGAGCACCTAACCCCGCAAGCGTAGACATCGTCGGCAGAGCCAGCCCCGGACACGCATTCGGCCCACGGTCGCATGTAGCCCGGAGCATGGTACCTCGTACACCACGCCTCGCACGTCACGCCCGCATCCGTCGTCTCAGCCTCCTGGCAGCCGAGCCTCTCGAGCTGCACGCACGCCCCAGCGCAACTCGGCTCGGACGTCGGCACCTTCGCCGGCGAACATTGCACGAGCGACAGCGCCCACAGGCCAGCGCCGAGCACGGCCGCGAGTCCGAGGGCATCGAGGGTTCCGTTGCGTTTCATGACAGCCTCGCTGTGTCGATATCGGGGGTTGCCAGGTACGATGTGCGTGAGCTGGCGATCTCGTCCCGAGCAATCCAGTGGAGCCCGGCGAACCCGTAATCCGAGCCCCAGGTGCCGATGGCGTGATAGCCCTCGGAATTGCCGTGGACGAGGCACACGTAATGCCCGCCCCGTCGCGGCCCGGAATAGCGCCATGGGCCGAAGCCTGGCGTCCACCGAAGCAATGCATCGTCGACGGTGATAGCCGCCGTTACGGGCCGGCCAGACGCCAGCAACGCATCGAGCTCGGCGAGCCGGTCGACTCCCGATGACAGGATCCAGTGATACCGGAGCCAGTCCCGCTCGAGGGCCGCGCGGTAGATGCTAGGGTCCGGCGGATCGTCAACCGTGTCCGGATCCCATGGCAGGTCGGCCAAGGATGCGATCCCGAGTGAATCCGGGCCATCCCCCCGGCACACCTCCCAGCCCGCGACGGGGTTCGATCCCATGTCGATGATGCCCGACCAGCCATGCCGCGACGCGCGCGCCCGGTAGTAGATGTCGGTAGGCGACGGGCGGAACCGCTTGTGCGGCAGGATGCCCATCGCCCCCTGACGGATGTGGATGGCTTGCGCGATGGCGTGCCCGACGCACGACTCGGTGATGCTCTGGTCCGGCCACTGATCATCGTACTTGAGGACGTGATCTGCGAGCGGAACGTGCGGCACACCGCCAGCCCCGATCAGGTCAGCCGCCCGGTACAGCTCGACGCGCGGATCGTGCGGCTCATACAGCACGCCGTCGCATCCACGCACGATGCCGGGGGGCGGTCGGAGGAGGCCGCTATCTGGCATCCGGACACCTGACAGTTGCGTTGGAGTCGTCCCAGCACTCGCCCTCGTGACCGGGCCGCATGTCCTCGTACACGTTGCCTTGCGGCGTCTTATGCACGCGCGTTTGTTTCCAGCTGGGGCCACAACCGATAACAAGGGCGGCCGACACGAGTAGTATTTTCGAGAACGACATCACTGCGCCTCTTTCCAAAGGATCGGATCCGCGATCTCGGGCGTACCCTCGCCCCCGACGAGCGCCAGGAACGTGCGCACGACGTCCCAGCCGGTGACGATCATGTCCAGATACGGACGCGGGTCTTTGCAAGCATCCTCAGCAAGTGCGACGGATTGAACCGCGAGCGAATGGCCTTCTTTGACCTTCGAAAGCGCGTCGTCGAAGACCTTCAGTTGCTTGCCAGATAGCCGCTCACGGATACCAGCCTTCTCGACTTCGGCGATGGCTCGTTGGGCGTCGGCAAGCTTCGCGTTCAGTTGTGGCACTTGCGCCTCGATCTGTCCGCACACGGTCGAACACCCGAGCCCGCATCCACCGAGCCCTAGCGCGGCTGCCAATGGGAGGATCTTCCAAATCGATGCGCCTCCAATGAGCGCGAGCAACGGCGGCAAGGACGATGTCGAGAACGCGGCCGACGACTTGGGCGGGTCGCTCGGTCGCTTGCTGCTCGGCACTTCGACCGGCGGCGGGTCATTCTTGCCCTCGACCAGAATCGAGCGCACGATGAAAATGCTCGCCGTCAGGACGCCGGCCATGAGTTGCGTGTCGACCTTGCCCAAGTAACAGAGGACACCGGCCACGAGTAGGACGAACGCGAGCAAGGCGAACGCTGCATTTTGCTTGGTCATTTTTCAAGTTCCTTCGGCGGGGGTTCGGTGATCACGACTTCGACGGCCGCGAGTTCCTGTTCTTCTTTGGTATGTTCGGCGCCGGGCTTGAGCTTCGCGGCTTCGATTTCGGCCACCATCTCTTCGGTGATCTCCGTCTCGGCCACGCCCTCGATCACGACGATATCCGCCATGCGCAGACTCATCTGCCGCTGGGCGCCTGCTGCGCCGTCAGCGTGCGTCCACGAGCAAGCGGGGCAATCCCACGGGGCCGGGCCCAGCGGTGTCTCGCAGCGCGGGCACACGTTCGTTAGCACGTTCGCGATCGGGATCGAATACGGGCTTGGCTTGCCAGCTCCACGATCGCGAATCGCTGCGACCTTCTCGACGTCTTCGAGTGTGCCTTTGACGGTGGTCATAGTCCGTACCTCGATCGCATATCAGCGCCTACCCTGGCGAGCGCTGCCGAATCTGCGCCAACGCGCAACCACAGTTCCGCGATCAGCCCTTGCCAGAAGTCCGAGCCGCCAGATTTGCGCCCGACCTGCATGGTCGCAGTTGCGTCGCTGGATGACAGTGAGCCTGTTAGCGCGCCAGTCGTGGCCGTGCCACCATCCACATTGATCGAGTAGCCGGACGCTTCCACGTTGACCTCGACTTCGTGCGCGGCGCCTTTGGAAAGCGCGTGCGTGTCGTTGACGACGAAGGTCCCAGTGCCGTTTGCGACGAGTACGTGAATCGTTTCGGCGGCCAGATCGTAGTCAATCGTGATGCCATGGTTCGATGCGTTGCCGTCACACGTATCAATCACGGTGTCCGTTCCAGCGCCTCCGCTGTCCGGGTGGCAAACAAATGCTATTGACCCGCCCTTGTGCAGCCCCCATGCGGACGCTGCAGCATCGCTTACGTAATGATCAGCAGTGCCATCAAATTCGAGCGTTGGCAGGCTGTTGATTAGCGTGCTTGACTCCCAACCCATACTGGCATCCGCCGCCTGAACCAACGCGCTGCCCGCGAGCGTGCCCGTCGCTGCCTGCGGATCGGCTTGGGTTACTGAGAGGTTGGTGAGCACAAGATCGTCCCACCGAGTGTGCCCCCCGGCCCCGTTGGCACTCACGATCAGGCCGGAACTTCCGGCCGTGTACTCTTCTGATATCTGCTGCCAGCTGGATGATGAGGTGCCGGTCCAGATATCGTTCCATCCGCCCCAGCCTACGCGCGGTCGGACAACGCCATCGCCCTTGGCCCAGCCGTTGAATGTGTACCGGTTGCCGGCTATATGTGGAGCGCTCGCCTCGCTTGCGCCGGCGTCCACGTCCGGTGCAACAACCTCAGTATCCAGAACCCACGATCCTGAACCGCCCGTGCGCGTATCAGCTACACGAGATAGCACCCCTCCTGAAATCGCATTCCAGCCTGAGATGTCCGTTTCGAAGTCGCCGTTGATGCTCGGCTGCGTGTTTTTCGTCAGCAAGGCCGCCGGCAACCAAATTCCGTTGGCTCCTAGGCCCTGGGCCGGAGTCCAAGGCACAAGCAGACCCCCGAACGTCCGGCCGCGTCCTCTGCCACGTGCCCTAGGCATCAGTACACCGCAACCAATCCGGTGGCCGTGTTCGCCGCGTCCACGTAGACCTTCGTGAGCAATCCAGGGTGCACGTAACCGTCAGCCGTCGTAGTGAGCGTGAGCTGATTGCCATTGTTGTCCCGCACCTTGACGATCCCGGCCGTCATCACGATCAGGGTGAACGGCACGCCAGGATCAAATTGCACTGTTGGAGCCGCCCCGGCGGTACTGACGAGCGCCGTCGTGTTGCCCGGAGCGATGTACCCAAGGAGCGTGTTCGCGATCACCTGGAGCGCTGCGGTCGCAATGCCGAACGCGCCGTCCGCGATCTCGACAAGCACCCCTCCGCTCGTTCCGGCGTACATCGGCACGGCTGAATCGTCAGTCTCATCGTTCGCCGTGGGCCGAAGGCCGATGTAATGTCTACCCTGCGAAAGCAGTTGTTTGATAGTCGTTAGGCTCATGATACAATCTCCGCTCCGTCGATGATCCCAGTGTCCACCAGCGCTGAAAACAGCGCGCGAATTTGAGCGCTAGACGGGGTCCCGCTGTTCCAGTTGATGCCGGTCGCGCGGATCACTGGGGTCACGCCGTAGAACGACAGAGACGCCTCGGTTGCACCCTCCGGTTGACCGCCGACCGTCATCGCAACGTTTTCGTCGCCGTCCTCGAGATACAGCGTGCCGTTGTCGTCGCCTTCGGACGGTTTAGATGCGCCGGCTTGTAGGGTCAAATTGCCGCCACTTCCGCCAACAAACGTCGTCCCTCCGCCAGAGATCGTTAGATCCTTGCCACTCGCGGAGGAGTCGCTCGCAACGGTGATCGTCCGGTCCCCGCTGTTCGACATGGTGTAGTCGCTCACCGCGACGTACGACGTGCCATCGTGTTCGAGGATCTGGCCTTCTGCGCCGATTGGCAGCTGAATCGTCGTCCAATCGTTCGTCGAATCGTCTCCCAGTGTCAGGCCGATGAAATTCAGCCCGTCACGTGACGTTTGCTGTGTCCCGTTAGAGTAGATCGTCTGTCCGCCGAGCAATGCGTCGAGCCAACTCATGGTCGCATCCTTGTTGCAGTGAACATCAATTCGCCATAAATCTTGCTGTATTCTGCGCCGGTAGCCGTATCATTCTGGATCGACAACGTGAATGTAGCAGTCCCGCTTGAATCGGGGAAGGCAATGCCCTGCAACGTGATGGGGCAATACGATCCGGACGGCACCTTGACCTGTTGGATAGTGGACGCACCTAGCGTGGTCTGTTTCAGACGAACTGTAGTCGCAGTGCCGCTCGTCTCGACCACGGCTGTCATGATCACGAGGATCCGGTCCCCGTCCTCGCAACTCGTCACGTCGAGATCGGCGTCTACGCCTCCCGATTGGATCGTGAGCTCCGCCGTTGAATTCGTCGAATCGTCAACCGCGCCACCGGCGGACCCGTAGTTTTGCTCGACTGAGGTATGCCCCTGCTGTTTGGCATACAGCCAGTTGATATAGTCCTTCAAGGCCTTCGTGGCCGTGAGCCAGGCCGCCTCGGCAGGAGCATCACCGTCATCCAGGACGGTGATATCAGTAGGTTCGACTTCGGTCCCAGTGTACGAAGTAGCCATCAGAGTACCACCGCTTCCGTGCCGCGCCAGTAGCGGGCCGTGAGGAGACGAGCGGACACCGCAACATCCACGATGTCGTCCGCAGCGCCATTGGTTAGAGTTCCATCGTGTCCGCCAGAGCCGTAGTCCGTGATCGTCGGGTACGTGCTGCCAACGATTTTGGTCCACAGGAGCGGCGACAATGATGTGAGATCGCCACCCGGCCCGCGCGCCCACACAGACAATGCCTGCCTGTCGAGGATGTATGAGTCCCAGATGGCATACGTGCCGACGTTGCCGGCGAGATATTGCCCACCAGTGTACGCGCCTACCAGCACGTCCAATGAATTCTTGATCGTGCCAGACAGGTTATCCGCCGACTCTGTCAGGGTAACGTCCACACCATCTAGGCTCAGTGCTACACCTGCGGCCGCCTGGCTGCCGTCGTAGCGCCAGAGCAAATGGTGCCGTTGCCCGTCATTGATCGCGGCCGGCGACGTCACGCGGATCTGGCTGGATGAAGACGCGTCATTGATCAGCTCGAGCTCTGCCTTGCCGGTCCCATCTAGCGAAATGGCCCAGCCCCGCACCGTTGGAGCCACGTCCATTTTCGACATCAGCATGGCCGTCGTATCCGTCGTTTCGACCCACATTGACAGCGTGAACTGATCGCTCCATTCAAACGAAAAATCCAACGAATTGCCGTGATCCACATGGTCGTCAGTGCCGTCAAGAGTCAGATGCGCGCTGTAGCGAACATCCTCCTCATGATCGCCATTCACAGGCTCTGGATCAGACGGATCCCATGCGTCAGGGTCGAAGCTGATGATGATCCATTCGCACGTTGTCCCGGCCGGCTTCCACGTTTGGACCAGCGAACGAATCGCGGCTACCTCGTCAGGCGTTGCTGTCGTCCCGATCGTGTATCCTGCCGTGCCGATTGCGCCGCCCCACAGGCTCCCGCTGCCGATGGCATACGGCTGTTCAAACCACGGCCCCAGCGTCGCGTCCGGATAGATGATCACCCAGAATCTCGACCATTGCGACGCCGCATCATCGTCCCATTCCCAGTTCCCAGTGTCCAGGCTGGTGGAATATGTGCCGTCGGTGGCTATCGTGTACCAGTTCCCGCGTGCGTCGACCGTCCGGCACAGCACATCGACGCCCAAATACGCGCGGATTTGCTCCATCATGGCGAACGGGTTGCCCCGAGTCCGGTGATCGTCCAAATACCTCTTGAGCCGGATCGCGAATTGCGCGTCTGTCTCGTCCCGGCCACGCAGAATTCGGCGGTCGCGTGACAAGTACGGGAACGCGTCCGTCGGTGCGTACGTAGGGAATTTGGCGATCAGCCCAAGCTCGGCACGACGCAAGAACGCGTCCAACGTGACCATCAGCGAATACCAGACAAACTCGCCCTCATCGGCCGATTGCGGCGTCCCAACGAGCCATGACGGGGCCAGCTTGAAGATGCTATTCCGCCAATTTTTGCCAAACTCGGCCACTATGGCACCTCCAAGAAATTCACCGCGGTGACGGTGATCGTTCCTTTGGTCGCGACCTGATTGATCGTGAGCGTGGTATCCCCGGCGGGCACGGTGACTGCCACATTGAAAATGTCGTCCGGGTACGTGGCCCGGATCGTCGACTCGATCAGGCTGTGGTACAATTTACCGGTTCCGGATACGACGTCGCCACCAATGGGCCTGGACTCGAACATCGTGTCGAGGGCCGCTTCCACAGCCGTTTCCACGGCATCCTGGTCCAGCCCGACGGACTCGTAGATCCAGAGCTCGTACGTGATCGGGACAGCAAGATTCGCAGCGCTTGTGACTGTTGGGGTGATAGTCAGCGGGGCCGCGTATGTCGTGATTGCAGTCTCCACGAGCGTTACGTCGGCACCTGCAACCGCGCCCGAAGGCCCGGCCAAGTAGACCGTGACATCCCCGGTCGCGCTGTCAGCAATCGTGCGGGACCGCGTGACATTCGTCGTCAAAGTCAGGCTCGACTCCTTCGCCACGTAGTCATAGGCGTCCGCCGGGCCGTTCGGCGACAGGCTCCCGAGCTTGTCCCGTGCACCCTCGACAATCGATTCGTTTGACTCATCGTCGGTGCCGACGGCGGCAGTCGTATTCGAGACAGTCACGCCGAGCAGGGTCGTCACCATCGTGTCGATCTCGCCAATCGATGCGCCGGAGTCGCTGCCGGCCTCGTCCGCCACCACTTCGACTTCTAACTTCGAGCCGTAGGTCCCGGTCCCGTTCGTCGTGAGTGGGAGCGCGGCTCCGCCCTGAGTTGCGGCGACTTGGAACGTCTGCGCAGCCTTGTTCACGACGTAATAGACCGTGTCAACGACGATGCCAGTGGTTGTTACGATGGTGTCGAATACGACCGTATCTCCGTTTTCAAGCCCATGTGTGAGCGGGTTCCCGTCACCATCCACCGGCTCGACCAAATCACCCGCGTCCGTGAAGTCGCAAGCGATTGGGCCAGGCAACAGCGTCCCGCCGGACGTCGTGTGGTAGGTCTTGCCCGTCGTCGAATTCTTGAACGTGAGATCCCCGGCTTCCGGTTCGTACAGGCCTCCCTGAACGTTCGAAAGCTGGCAGGTGCATGTGGCATATGAGGCCTCATCGGCAACGTATCCGTACTGTTCCTCGGCAGTCAGCTTGAGCCAGGTGTTGTCGTCCAGATCGGCAGCGAGATCAAGGAACCCGGCCGCCGTGTACTTGGCGACGATCGTTTCCACCGTTGCCAGCACCTCGGACAACACATGGTAGTCGGACCGCGTGGTATCCCCGGCTGCCCATGATGTGACCGGCAGCCCCAGCGTCACGGCGATATCAAGCGCGCGTTGGTAGATCTCCGTCTTGGTCGCGGCAACGATGAGTTCTGCTAGGGTGGGGATGGCCATTATGCGTCCTCGTACATTGCCTTCGTTGTGACATCATCGACGACGAGCACAAGCTTGAATGGTCCCAATGCGGATTGGACATCCAACGTGAACGTCCATGTGATTTCGGTGGCCGCTTCCGTCTGTTCGACACCCACCGTCAGACTCTCAACCTGCTCATCTTTCAGTGCTTCGTTCTGGATGCGCGGACCGATCGAGGATTCGAGATCGTCATCCGTCGCGGCACCGACTAGCCCGGCAAGGTCAAGACCAAAGTTCGCCTCCGCCTGCCCGCCCCGAAGCTGTCCACGCGGCGTGATGAACCGATGCACGAGCCGCTGGCCCAGCAACATCCTGCCGGACGCGTACCGGCCAGTTTTGCGGCTGGTGATGCAGAAAGTATCGCGTCCGAAGTCGGTGGTCATGTCGGGAACTCCGCTTCGGTGCCGGTCTTTTCAACCTGATAGTGAGTGTCAGCGGACAGAAGGCCGATGTTGGCCGCGCCAGTGCCAGGCGCCGGCTTGTTCGTGGTGTACGTGTCGGCACCAGCCGTATCCCGCTGTACACGGATCAATAGGATTGACGACTCGAGCGCACCTACCGGAGGCGTGATTTGCGCGATCGAGATGATTTGCTCCTTGTACTGATCAGCGGCCACCAAATCTTGAGTCACGGCGAACGATGTCCAGGACGCCGCAGCCGGGATCACCGTGTCGTATTCCGCCCACGCATACTCGCCAATCAGGGCGAACGTCCCGCTGGCATTCGACATCGGCACATAATGGATGTGCGGCCGGACCTGACCACGATTCCATCGATGCGGGAATTGGTAGGCAAAGTGAATCTCGTCTAGCTGGTCATGTCGCATGAATCCGACCAGGTACGATGTGTCTCGATACGCCTCCCACGTGAGCACGGCCTTTTTGTCGCCCTCACGGATGGTCCCGAACACATCGTCCCACCGAGTATCAGTCAGATGAGCCGTGTCATGCGCGTCGCACATGGCTGTCAGATCCGCGCCGTCAACTGGCTCGAGCCCGGACGTCCAAGACTCCGCCAGAAGCGCCGCGCGGTGAACTGTGGAAAGATTGCTCATACCGACGGCACTCCCCCAATTTTGACCTCTGCAGAGCCCGTGAGGGCTTTGCCGCCCCAGGGCCCACATTGGATGGTATCGCTCGTTCTGACCGCTTTCTCGCGGGGGGCAGGCCCCAAATTCAAGACATCAGGCTGGAACCCCGGCGCATCCGGATGTTCGAACGAAACGACGCTGGGCCTGGTAGGATCAGCATCCACGAACATGACGATACACCGTGATCCAAGCGTGTACGTCGCCGTCATGCCGGGCACGCCAGGCCGAATGCGCACGCGTGAGAGATCCGGCAGACCAGATGACGCGCGGACGATCTGGAGGTTGAGCAAGTCGCCCTCCTGCGAGACGATACGGTACTCGAACTGGCCCCGATACAGGTACCAGGGGTCAACGGCCTGGATGATGCGCTGGAAGGCCTCAGACATCCGATCCGTCGTCGCACGGGTAGCGCCCCAGATCGTGGTGCGCAGGGCGTCATCCACGAGATCGTGTTGGACGTCCACGGCCGTAATGCCCTCGAGAATGGCCCCGGGGAGCAAGTCGGCGATCTGCGGTGCAGCGACCACGAGTCGACCAGCCGCCGCGTCGTCGTCCTCGAGCGTGTAGGCTCCCTCGAACGCGGCCGCCGTGCGCTGTCCGATCTGGGTCACGCCTGCCGTGTCGACGTACCAATTCTTCGGAGCCAGCAGTGCCAGTGAGCGGGACGCTGGGCCCTCTGGACGGGCATAGCGGCTCCCGATGGTCCCGGTGGCGCTCGACTCGTTGAAACTCTCACCAGCAAGCGTTGCAGCCTTGCGAATGACGTTTTTCAGCTTGGCGCCGGCATCATTCGATTCGCTGTCAGCCGCAATCGTCTTGCCCCAGCCCCCGGCGCCCCCGGCGACAATCCAGCGCGAGCGGCCCTGATGCGCACCGCCGTTCATGACCGTTCCGACGAACGACGCGTCAGCGAGAACAAGCGTCACGGATCCGGATAGCGTGTCCGTCGATGCGAGCTCGACCTCGGCCCACCAAACGCCCCACGCCGGGATATGCACGCGGCATCCCGTCACGGTTCGGTCGGCTAGGGTCGCGAGGCTCACAGGCTATCCCCTTCGTCGAGCAGATCGTTGAGTTCTGCGGTTGCATTGGCAATCGGATCGTTCGGGTCCGTGGAACCGCCTGGCTTCGTCCCGCTCGAGCTCCCGCCGGCCGCGTTGCTCGAAGCGCCGCCGGACTTGCTCCCGGTAGCAGGCGTCGACGGGACTTCGGTCTTCGGAAGGTTCTCTTGGAAGTCGACCTTGATTCGACCTCCGCCCTTGCCGTCCAAGCGCATTTCGCCGATCTTGCCCATGACGACGGACGTAAATTTGTTGCGCTGTAGGTCTGGATGCACGACGTCGAGCCCGGTCGGTGGATCAGTGGCAACGCTCGACTCGATCAGTGCTTGGAATGCGTCCCATGCGTCGAAGTCGTCCTGGTCCGCAAGGTAGAAATCCGCGCTGAACTTGCCGGCGGGCTTGGTCTTCATGACCATGCTCGCGCCCTTCGTCCCGGCTGCTTCTTGCACGTCCCATTTGACCTCGCGGGCGTGTCCTGACAGCGTCACGACCCCGGGGGATTTGCGCCCGGCAAGCGTGATCGTGTTCCAGCCGTCCTCGTTGTTGTGCGGAGAGATCATGCGGGCACCTCTCCGCCGCCGAGCTGTAGTGCGAAGTTCTCGAGGGTCGTCACCACTGCATCTTTGATATCTTCGGCCTTGTCACTTGCCGCGTGAATCGTGAGATTCTCGATTGTGAACGTGACTCCCGCGTTCGTCGTAGTCGTTTGCGAGCCACCGGCGGGGCCGTCAAGGTCTTCGGGCGAGAGCATCGACTCAAGGGACGACTGGACGCCGGTAGAGCCTTCCTCGATGCCCTCTTCCGCGCCTTTGGCGGTGTCCATGCCGATCGATGCGAACACGGTAGAAGGCGAAGAGATCCCGAGCACCGACTTGACGGCGTTGATCGCTTCCGTCGCCATCGCGGTGACAGCGTCAACGAATTCGGATGCTCCGGACTTGATGCCCTCAACGAGCCCGTCGACCATCGCGGTTGCGGCTTCGTATCCGGCAGACGCGAGCTCGCCCAGGTAGTCGATCGCTGCGGTGATCGCCACGTACAGCACGTATAGAATCGCGATAACAGCAGCGACTGCAAGCGCCAGCAGGATAAACGGGAAAGCCACGATGATGACGGCTGTCAGCAGCACGGCGCCCAGGATGACGGCAAGAACTACGACAACGGCTGAGAGGATCGCCAGCGCAACGGTGATCACGCCGATGGCGATCGCGCCGCCGTAGAATGCGACCTTCATCCCGTCGATCTGCGATGCAAGTTCTCGGATGTCCGCGCGCGTCTCTTTCGGGATCGCCTTGAGCACGACAATCCGAAGCTTCGCTACCACAATAGCAGCTTGCAACGCGGCCCAAATCATTCCCCGAAACATCTCCTTCACGAACGGGCCCACGACTTTCGCGGCGTCGAACAGCGGGTTTAGGAGCGTCTCGACAAGGAGTTTCAAGGCCTTGGATTCGTTCGAACCCTCCTCGAAGATCGATACCACATCCTCGAACGCATCGACGAATCCCTCGACTTTTACGTCTTTGAACAGGGCCGCGAGGTTCTTTTTTGTCTTGTCCGTCGCGGCGCCAAGTCGGTCCATTGCCTTCTTGTTCGACTCGACCGCGAACTTCGCCATCTTGATGATTGCCACGGCGAATGCAGCGGCCAACGCAACGATTGCCACCGTTGCAACCACCGCAGCCGCGCCCATGGGGCCCAGCGACGCGGCGACTTTCTTCATTGCGTCAGCCGCTTTGAATGCCTTGCCACCGACAGCCCCAAGCGGACCGCCCAAGTCATTCATCGCCCCGGACATCTCACCGGCATTGACGTCGGCCAGCGAAGACGCCTCCCCAACCTCGCCCAGCGCATCGGATGCATCGCCGGCCGTGGACTCCAACTCCTCGAGTGAGTCCGACAGCTCGTCTACGTCCGACGCTGCACTCGACGCAGCCGAGCCCGCGTCATCGATCGAGCTGGACATGGCAGACGACGCTGAATCCACCGAATCGAGCGCGGACGACAACGAGTCCACCGAATCGGCAGCTTCGTCAACGCCACTCGCTTGTGCCTCGATTGGGATTGTGAATGATTCAGCGTCTGCCATTGTTTGCTCATTTCGAAACGGATTTCCGCCACATCAGAATTGATTCCGCAAGTACGAATGAGGCTACCTCAGAGTCGATAGAGGATTCGCCAGCAAACAAATCAGACAGACATTGCGCGAGAACACCAGCCTTCTGCCGCGCGTCGCGCACGCGGCTATCCCTCATTTTCCCTCTTCGATCACCTTCCCTTGCACGGCTTTGATCACGTCGTTCGCCACCCGGTTCAGGATGCCGGGGGCGAGTTCGGTTGTCGCGGCGAATGCCGCTTCATGCTCCTTGGGAGACGGGTAGACCAGGCATTGGCGGCCGAGCTGTTCGGAGGCCTTGAGCTTCTCGTTCCCGGTCGTCTTGTCGTTGCTGGCGATCTGCTGGATCTTCTTGATCTTGTGATCCGTCGCTTCCGGCAGAAGTGCGGCCACCATCGTGACCATCCCACGACTCGCAACCCAGCCACTCAACGGGATCACAATGACCCGCTCGGTTCCGTGCTCGGCTTCTAGATCAGCGACGATCTCCATGTCCGTTGCTTGCTGTTCGAGCTTCGGAAGCCGCTCCGCTTCCGCCGTCATCTCGCGCTTTTTCTTCGCGGCCGCGATTCGCCGTTCGAGGATCTGTTCCGGCGTTTCTTTCTTCTCAGACATGGTTTTCCCCTTCGTACTCATCACAGCAAGACCATTTCCTTGCCGTCGACGATGTAGACGTTTTCGATTGGCATCAGATCGATCGCGACCGTTTCCGCATCCGTGCCTTCGGTCATTGTGGAGTCGAAGGAGGAGATCGAACAGCCGCGCATTTCCTCGTGGTAGATGTCGTCAGCGCCTGGAGGCGTGTGCAGGATCACAACGTCAAAGGTGACCAGCGAGATCAGACGCTGATTCCCGCGCACCGGGGCGGCGGCCTGCAACGCACGGAGCAACTTGCGGAGCCCGCTCTTGTAGAAGACAGCCGAGCCCTCATCGGTCTTCGCGCCAGTCGTGCGCTTGATCACACGGCCGCCGGAGGCGCCGCGTTGCTCGCCTTTTTCGACGGCGGATTTCCATTTGATTTCCTTGTAGTCGATGTCCGTGAACGACTCGCCATCCGTGATATTGATCGTCGTCGTGATGTCGGCCCATGACGGCGCGATCTCGTTCAGGAGCGGGTATTCTTGGGATACTGCGACAGCCATGGCTTCGTCCTAACTCACCACGACGGTGGTTGCGATTTGAGTGATCGTTCCGTTGAGCTCGAGCGTGCACGTCCCGTTCAGGGTCGCGTCAGCAACGCCAAGGTCGTCATCTGTCGCGGCGACCCAGTTCGCCACCGACGCACGCGGCCCCTCGCCTCCGATGTTCGAAAGCACGTAGCGAGCGAGCTCCTTGTTCACCTTGCTTTCGAATTTGGCGAGCGATGCAGTGGTTGCTACGCGCTTGCCGTTCTCGTCGGCGGGCTCGAGCACCAGGGTCTGACCGGCGAAGTTCTCCGTGGTCGTCTGCACGATCGTCTGGACAAGGTTCGCCACGTCCGCGTTGTGCGTCAGCGTGAGAATCGTGCCGGTTGTCGCGCGAGTCAGCGACTTCGCAATGAACGCCCCAGCCGGCCCATTGCCCCAGGTGCGCGCACACGTGAAGCCAGCCGCAATCGCGCCCTGCGTGTTGCGCTCGTCGTGCTCGTACGGTTGGTCGGTCGAGTCGTTCAGGTTGAATCCTGCCCCGATACGGCCAGAGAGAGGGCCGAGATCCTTCCACCACGTGGTGGTCCGCATGTCCCGTTGATACGCGGCGATATTGTCGGCCCAGTTCACGTTGCGGCGGAACTTCCATCCGGTTACGGGGGAAAGCATCGAGCCGCGTCCGTAGCCGAGATCCATTCGCTCGTCGCCACTGATCGTCGACATGGCGGAGTCGAGGTTGGCGATTGCTTGCGCGTCCGTCTCCCCAGCGGTGATCGTGATGAGGTCTTGGCCGATGTCCTCGTCTGTCAAGTCGAAGGACGTCAACGTGATCACGGTTGCAGTGACGGTATCGATCACTGCTGTGGTGCCGTTGTTGCTCGCGGTACCTGCAATGGTCAGAATATCGCCGGACCGGAATCCGTCTGCCAGCCACGAGTTGCGGGCGTTGCCGAGCGTAATCGTGTCGCCCGTCGCTCCAACCTCATCGAATTGCACCTCTGTTTTACCGGTGATTGACACCCCGGCGACGGGCCCCTCGGCTGCAAGATCACCGGTGTCCAGCGTCAGGACGAGGGCCGAGACGTTCGTGATCTTCTCGTCCGTGATATTGTTCGAGCTCGAACCGGTGACCGTGATTCGGTCCCCAGCCAAGAACCCGTCCGTGATGAACGAGCCGGACGCGCGTGTGATCGTGTCGCCCGTAGCTCCGACTTCGGCGAACGTGACATTCGCGGTCGTCATCGAGACCGTGTTCGTCGACATCTCCGCTTGCGGCAGTCGGTCCCGGAGCGAGCACTTGACCAGCGTGTAGCGCTCGTTGCTCGTTTCGTACGTGCCGACAGCCGACTGGATCGCCGTCAGGTCGCCGGACACCGAGTTGTCCCCGAGATAGAACCAGCGCCGAGCAAGCTTCGTCTGATTCGCCAACAGAATCTTCGCGGCCGCGATGTCGCTCGAGCCCGCAAGAGGGGCGGTCGAATGCCAGGTGAGCACGGTGTCCCCGGCGACAAGCGTGCCGGCAGCGAACGACAGCACGAGCCCGACGTTCGGGATCGTGTAGCTAGACGCTGTGCCGAGCTTGACCGGCTTGTACGTCCGTCCGCCATCGCAAGATAGGGATAGCACGATCTGGCTCGTGCCGATGGTCCCGCCGCCGTTGGTCGCGACCTTCAGAATCCCGTCCGTCTCTTCCAGCGAGCCGTCTGAGCCAACGGCACACGTGACGACCGAAGTCCCGGTATTACCGCTCGAATCGAACCGGCCGACGGTGCCAGCGGTGTCGATAGGAAGCGGGATGAACAGGACCGGCTTGTTCGTCTCCTGGAAGTGGAGCGCGCAGTAGTCGAGCCCCTGCGAGTATCCATGAGCGGTCAGGATGTCTGCCGAGCTTGAGTAGTACCGGGGCGTGTTGTCCGCGAGATCAGGCACCGGGGCCCAAACCACGAGCAGATCTGAACCGGTTACCAGGCCGCCGGATTGGACGCTTAGACGCGTGGTTGCATTCGGGAGGGTCATGGTCAATCCTTAGAAGAAGCGGTTTAGCGACGTAGTCAGGTTCTGCGCGGTCAATTTCGAGCCGGCTTGCGAGGCCGACACCATGATTTTGATCGTATCGCCGATGTCGAACGACAACACATCGACGGTCGAGATCATCGTCTCTTCAGCCGTATTTTTGATATACGACGACATGATCGAATTCGTTTGGAGCACATCGTTTTTGTGCAGGGCCATGTGAATCAGGTTGCTACTCGTGTCCGACGTAAACGAAGCATTTACGATGATCTGGAATTTGTGCCCGTCCGTGCCATTGCATCCGAGATACGTGAGAGGGGGCGTGATCTCCCAGCACTCCAGGACCTCATTTGTGAACGTCCCCTCGATGAAATAGTACGTGTCCGCAAGCGTGCATGTCGTCTCGGCAGGGGTGGAGAGATAAGCGTAGACTCCGTCCTCTACTGCCATCGTAGACACGACGAAATCACGCAGATCCTGCGGACTGATAGCCCCGCTGATGTTGTCAGGGAACAGCGCCAGGATTTCAGACTTTGTGCGGATGCTATCAGCCATACATGCCTCCCTCGAATCCGCTACTGAATCCAACGGAGAACCCGCGACCAATCGGCGCTACAAGCCGTGTGGTCGCATACGGCAAACCGGTAGACGCGTCCGGGCTATCTGAGGTGTCGAGTGCGGCGTCGACTGCGGAAATCCCGCTTCCGCCCATCGTCGCTTCGTCAGCGGATTCGCCGGCGTAGTCGATATCGAGCACGGCGCGGTGAACGCTGAATTTGAGCTCGTAGATGACGCCAGGCCAGCGCTCGAGATCCGGTTCCCCGGCCTCTGCAGGAGTGACCATGCGCGCGGTTTTCAGCGTCCAGAAATTCTTACGTGGCGTGACGATATCTCGCAGTGCGAGCACGACTTGATCGAGCACGGCATCGGCCAGGCGCTCGTGATCCCAGACGTTGGCGCCGGACTTGGTCGAGTGCGCATAGATCCTGCACTTCGCGCCGATTTGCAGCGACTGGATCACGTTCGGATTCTGCGCGTTCGACTTCGGTCCCGCGAACACGTCGCCAACCGCGCGGTCCCGCATCACGGTGATGTGCGATGTCGTCGATGGCGTCTGGCGCATCCGCTCCGGCCCATAGACCACGGGATACGGGACGCCCCTATCAGAGAGCTTGTCGCGCAACTGATCGGTGATAGCGGCTAGCACTACCCACCTCCCAGTATGCCGTTGCCGACGTCCACAATCGAAGCGTCGAACACGGAGATCCACGAGTTCCGGAGATGATCCGGAATGGCACCGTCGACATACTTGGCGTATGCAGTGCCGGCCGACACGATAACCACCGGTCCGTCAGCTGTGACTGACATCGAGTCGCGCGTTTCGCCGGTACGAACGTGCTCGTCCGGATACTCTTCGACCGCGAGCTGTTCGAGCTGCGGTTGGGCAGCGGACGCAACGGCGGCGGGCATCTCGACCGGGAGGCGTCGGAGTCGCGCGGCGTAGGCTCTGAGGGATTCGGTACCCATCTAAGGAATCCTCGTTGCGTCGTCACCATCCCAGCCGCGCGGGTCGGTACTGGTGGTCGCTGCCGAAATCGCCATGTTCGCGTTCGTTGTCGGTGCACTCGTCCCGCGCATCGGTAGGCCGTTCTTGCGCCACAATGCAAGCTCCTTGCGAAGCTCCACGAGCCGAGCCGCGACGCCGCTGTTGGTCACTCCAGACCAGGCCAGGGCCTTCTCTGCCACGAGCCCGGCGACGTACGCAATCACCACCGGTGGGTAGGGGCTGGATAGCGGTACGACGTGCGCTGGCAACGTGTTGTCGACTTCGCCCGACGCTTCCGTAATCCAATCGGACCAAGGGGCCTGGATGATGACGGAAACGTTGGTACCGGTTCCGGATAGATTGATCGCACTTCCGCCCGCTGACGCCGCGATCTGGAACGTCGCGTCTGTCACGACGATCGCGTAATACGTGGTGCCTTCGACGATTCCAGTCGGCAGGGTCCCGCCGGACTCGGCTCGGAAAATCAGCTCGTCGTCGTCCAGGAATCCATGACCATCCAGGGACATCAGGTCCGTGGTGGTGTTGATGTCCGACACCAAGCGCGCGGGGTTCTGAATCGACCCTCTCGGCACCCAGCGGTAGACATCCTTGATTGTGCAATACGACGACATTCTTACCCGGAAAGCCCCGACCCCTTGCGGGGGTACGGGGCAGATCCGGGAGGGGAAGGGAACCGGATCGTCAGGAGGTGCGGAGCTTTCTGGTGTAGCGAATTCGCACCGCGTGGACGGTTACGTCATCCGTGTCGAGCAAGCCGTCGGTGGGCTGCATCGTGATCGAGAACGCAGCGCCTCCAGCCGCGTCGGGGTCTGGCAGGTTCGCATTTGCCAGCGTGAGCGTCTCGGTCTGCACTGTCTTCGCGGCAGCGTCTCCAGTCATCGCCGAGCTTGCGCCGCCGTAGTCAGCGTCGGCATCCGCAGCCGCGCCATCCACGAGATTGAAAACCCCGATGGTCCACGTGACAGCGTCGGCCAAGGTGTTGCCGGATTTGCTCGCCATGACCTGGATCTCAGCGTCAGCCGAGTTGTCCATGTCCCAGGGAGCCGGAACGACCGTGCAAATCGGGTCGGGTGCAGCCGCGTTGTTCCAGCGGATTCCGGCCGATTTGCTGTTGTCGAACGCGAGGCCCGGGGTGTTGCTCACGCCATCAGCGAACGCTGCAAGCGCGGTACCGTCGACTTCGAACCAGTTGGCACCCACCGGGATGTCAATGAACGCGTATGCGCTTGTCATGTCGACGTAGATTTCGTCGAGCGCGTCTGCCACCGTGGCGGCCGTGGTGTTGGTACCGCTGTCGTCGAATCCGACAAGATTGGCCCCGGTGGCGCCAGTGACACCCGCGAGCAGCGTCATGATCTCGGCGAGCACGGCTTCGACGTCCGCACCGGTGAAGTTCCCGGCCGAATCCTCAACACCGATCATGCTGGCGCCCTCGCCATTGGCAGTCGATGCAAGTTCCGTTTCGAGCGTCGCTTGGGACGCCGGGTAGTTCTGCGCGCCGTTGACCCAGACGAGGACGCCGCGCCGCGTGTCGAGCTGGAGTGCGATACCCGCAACCGGTCCATCGCCGGACGAATTCGACACAGTCTGGTCGTCTTCGGCGTAGCAAGGGCCGAACATGTGCGCTTGCGTCAGCGTGTTGCCGGACGTATTGGCAAGCCAGAACAGACCGTTGTTGACGCGGACGCTGACAGCCGAGTCGGCCCCCGCACTGTTGTCAATGTCTTGCGTGCTGATGCCCAGGATTTGTCCCGTGCTCGCGGTACCGCCCTTCACGGCGAGTCCTGATGCGGACAGAGCCGCGACCATGGACCCCTCGTACCAGGCGGTTGCAGCACCATCGACGGGGATGTCCAGCTGGGCGAGGGTTTGCCCTACTTGATTGAGCGGCTTTGCAGCGGTGAGATCGGCCATTTGATTTTTCCTTCGTCAAGCGGCAATCCGCCGCGTCAATCCCTATTCGGTTAGGACCCGGTGACCAGTCGGATTCCGTGAGGCCACACGAGGACGGCGTTGATCAGGAGCTTGCGCTCCGTCTTGATGAATCCTGCGCCGTTCTTGTAGAACTCAGAATTCTCGTCCCAGTTCAAGACCTCTTCGCTCGAGTCCTCCGCGACAACCCAAGGCACGAATCCCTGGGCGATGATTTGCTTGTTGAACAGGTACCAGTTCGCCGTGGTGTCGGAGCCAGCGAGTTCTTGGCCCATGATTTCCTGGAGCCCGGACTTGTAGTGCACGTTCGTCAGGGCCGCATTCGAGCTCGAGATGAACGCCTGATTGTTCAGGAGATCGTCCGCCGTGCTCGCGAGCGATGCCGGGTAGAGGATCCCGTCTGCCATGCCACCGAGCAAGAGTCCGTCGAAGTGAGGCACGATGAGGCTTGCTTGCTTCTGTGCGGTGAGGTTCGCGGCGTTCAGCGGGGTCGCGCCGGCATCGTAGTTGCCCCAGGTCGTCGAACCACTGGCGTCGATTGCCTGCGATGCGTCGAACGGGTGGACCTTGTGGTTCGTGGCGAAGAACGCGACACCGTCTTCCCAGGTGCCGTTCGCTTCGAGCAAGGTCACCACGAGCCGCTGACGAAGCGCGACGCGCTGGCGGGCCATCTGCCCAGCGCCTTGCTGCCAGGTCTTCACGTAGGCGAAGTCACCCGAGATGAGCCGGCGAAGGTCCGCCATTTTGGCCGCGCGGAACTCGCGCTTTTCAACGCTGATGTCGCTGGACTGCGGCGTCTCAGCTTGTGCGTTCTGCGCGACGCGCTCTTGATACCTGACGGCTGAGAAGTCGAGCGGGTAGGTCACCTTGAGTGCGCCACTCGGGAGGATGTCGCCGAGCTCGCCAACCCAATCGGGCGGCAACGCGGCCATGTTCACCATCATTTCGAGGTTGAATTCCTCGAGGAACCGCTGGCTCGCGGCACCAAAAGTCTCAATCGGCTTGACGGCCGCAAGCTTGTGAATCTCGCGCGGACCGATGCGTCCCGTTACGGATGCAACGACGTTGTTTTCGTCGATGCGCCGCGAGAAGTGGTCCATGCCCTCGCGGTTGCCCTTGACCTCGGCACCCTTGAAAACCTGCAACCGATGGTCGCGGTAAGTCTCCTCTGCCTTGTCCTTGTTCACGCCCGTCTCGTCGCACTTCGCGTGCAGACGCTTGATCTCGTATTCGGATACCTGGAAGAGTTCAGGAAACTCGATCGAGCCGGACGGCTTCGGGGGTTGCACGCCCAAGGTGATGGGTTGCCCACCGAAGTCCTTGACGCGCTCACGCAGCTCAACGAGCGGCATCGTCGCGAGGGAGCCACGCGGCGTCTTGCCGTCACTGTTGACCCATGCGGTTGCGGGGGTCTCGCGGTTCAAGACGACGAGCTGTGCCACGAGTCCGACGCGCTCTTCGGCGTCGCGCTTGGCCGCTTCGGCCCGGAGCTTCGTCAGCTCGGCAGCGTCTTTCTCTGCCTTGAGCCGGCTCTCTTCACGGAGGCGTTTCAGTTCATCCGCATTGCGATCGGACGCCGCAACGGGCTCCGGATCGGCAGCAGGCTCATCGATCGCGGCCGCAACAGCAGGCTCCGGTTCGGGAGCGGGCTCGCCAGCAGCCATCGCGGCAAGGTCGCCCGCGAACTTCGCGACGACGCCCATGAGCGTTCCGAGGTCTGCGCCTGGGTCACCGCCCATCGCCTTGACGACGTTTTGCAACGTCTTGATGTCGACGGCCAGCTTGGTCAAGATCTCTTCATCCTTGACGCCGGCAGCGCGGAGCTTGACGATCTGCGAGAGTTGTTCTGCGGTGAGAAGCATTGGCTTTGTTCCTCTGTTGCCCGCAGCCACAAGCGCGGGTGTGTCATGTGTCGCGGGCATTGCCGTCAAGGCCATGTTCACGATGCGAACAATCCGGCCCTCGTCATCCGTAGGGAAGGCCGGCGAAATGTAGCGCTGGGTTTTTTCTTTGAGGCGCCTGGCGCCGTCGTCGTTCCACCGAATTCGGACAGCCCACAACTCGCCGTCGCGAACCTCCAAATCAAACCAACCCCGGGCATCGGGGTCGAAGTTCGGCGATTCGTCGTCGAGTGACAGGTGCTCGAGATCGATCATGCGATCAACCCCATGGGCACGGTGCGCGGAGAGCACCAACTCGGCGGACTTCGCGTCGAAAAGGAATCGGCCCTTTTCGGTATCGTTCCAGCCGGATTGGAATAGCCGAATCTCGGTGGGGAGATCATCGCCAACCGGAACCGAAAGTCGCTCCATGTCGGAGCTGCGGAAACCTAGGGCAATGAGCGATTCAGCCATCTCTCAACAAATATCAGATCACCATATGTTGTCAAACCGTTTCGGAAACCGAAGTGGCGACATGTTGACACTTCTGATAAACCTTGACACATGGCGAATCACAAGAACCTGCTCAGCAAGCGGCACCGAAACGCATCATTCAGTCAGGACGAGGTACGCGAATTCGTCGAACGATTGGCTGCATCCAAGCGAGCCAAACCGATTCGAACCGACAACGAATTCACTCGCCAACTAACCGCAACCGTACGGTACCCGCGCATCCCGCAAGCGGCCTACTCGTGGTCGATTTCGGAAATCGTAGACGCCCGCGACGCGCAGATGATCGGCCGGTTCGCGGCGCCGGCGCGACTCGCGGAGAGTTTCCGAACAGACGATGCGTTGGCCGTTGCCTATGACAACCGGCTGGCCCCGCAACGCATGATCGGCGTCGAGGTTGTCGAGGGCAGCGGGGCGCGAGCTGGCGCCATCGCGAAAGAGGGCGACGCACTGTTCGGGCCCAAGGGCATCGCGCTATCCGACGACACCATGAGCGATATCGTCGGGGGGATCGCCAACCACGACCTCGCGATCGGCGTGAAGCTCTGGACGCCCAGGAAGGACGGGAGCCGCGTCGACGTCAAGATGCAGGCATGGCCCATCGAATTCGTGTGGTGGGATTCCAGCGCCCGGTGCCTCATGACGCGCGTCGATTCGATTCCCGAGAACGACCACTGGCGATGGTGCAATTTGCCCGGTGACCCCTACCCCCTAGACACGGGATGCGGGTCCCAAATGCCCATCATCCACGGCGATGGACGCTGGGTCGTATTCAGCAAGCACGAGCTCACGCCGTGGCGCAATGAGGCCGCCCTCATCCCGGCGGCCCTCGTATGGGCCCGTCACGCGTTCGCGGCTCGAGATTGGGGCAAGGGGTCGAGCTCGCACGGCAACGCGAAGGTAGTCGGCACCCTGCCCGAGGGCGTGCCCCTACAAGCGACGTCGGACGAAGGCGAGACTGGATGGTCCAACGAGGCGGCCGCGTTCATGGAGCTCCTACAGGACATCCAGTCCCTCGACACGCCCGTCGGCATCATGCCGGCCAACTCGAACATCGACTACCTCGTCAACAGTTCGAAGGCCTGGGAAGTCTGGGAGCGATTGATGCTCAACGCCGAGCGCGCGGCCGCAAGGATCTACCTGGGCACGGACGGTATCCTGGGCGCCCAGGGCGGCGCCCCTGGCGTCGACGTGCAAGCGCTGTTCGGGGTCGCTCGGACCCGCGTCGAAGGCGACCTCCAGTGCATCACGCGCGCCCTGCGCACCGGACTCATCGAGCCTTGGACCGCCATCAATTTCGGCGACAGCTCGCAGGCTCCGGAGAGGCGATATCAAATTCCGGATGTCGATTCCGACGCGATGATGGAATCCATTTCGAAGCGCGAGACCTCGATGTGGGCAAGCATCACGGCGGCCAAGGCGAACGGGATGGCTGGTCCGGAACTACAGGACTACGCGAACACGCTGGCCGAGAACTACGACGTCTCAACGCCTATCGTCTGGGTCGAGCCATCCCCAGCGACCCCCGAAGCTTCGCCGGCTGGCGACGTCGGAGGGGCGGGAACGGCGGGTGCGCCGGCCGTGTGAGACAATAGTGCTGCGACACGAATGCATTCCAGTGTAGAAGGCAGGGCTTCATCAAAGCCCCCGGCCCTTCAAAGCCGCGACTAGTCGCTTGGTAGGCTTGTTCGGCCTAGCGCCTGGCAAGTGCGACTTAGGGATAGCAGACGAGCACCATGTCATGACACGTCTCTTCATGTCAGGTGTTAGCAAATCGCTGATCCACCTTCGTTGAGCCATTCGCAACCACAAGAACCTTACACATGGCGCGCCTCCTCCTCCCGGACAAGCCGGCGAAGCATGTCAGAAACGGATTCCCCCAAGCGATCCGCAAGTCGCCTGAGTTGCTTTCTCTCCTGATCGTTCACCAGGAATGTTTGGAGGTGTCGCCTACGCTCGGATGCTTTTTTCTTTTGCATGACATTGATATACAGCCATGGCTATATACTGTCAACGCTTTTCTTTCGAGCCATCGATAACGGCCTTCGACAACCTCTCGCTAACGCCGTAATAGCCGGCATTCACAATACTCAACACGAAGACCGCGCCGCGCCTGAACGCCGCGCACTCGTCGCACAATTCCCCGTCAGGAAATTTCACACGGACCAGCCGTGTACCGTCATCCTCATAGACGGTCGGGGCCCCGCAAAGCGATTCGCATTCCGTGCATTCGCCAATCATATACGCCCTCCCCCCCGGCCAGGAGCCCGAGGAATCAGCGGCATAGTGCGCCGCCTGTTTTCGTTTTTCAGTTCCCGTTGCACCGCGACGATCCCGCCCATCTGCGCTCGATTGTCCGGGCGCTCGGCATCGACGTCCACAAGCTCGCAGATCCCATGCACGACGGCGTCCAAGGCATTCGGCGACGGGACCCCCGGCGCCGGCTCCCATTCGGTCAGCAGGTTGTCCAGCTCGGCGAGATCGGCATCCTCGACATGGGACACCCGACCTTGCTTGTAGAGTCCGGCGACGGGGCCAGCGCGTTCCGCCTTCGACTGCCGGGCCGTGACCTCCCGAACGCAGATCGCCCCACATTGGCGGTACGGCGCAGCGCGCTCGTCGGGCCGGAGTACGCGCACGTTGATCTTGCGCTCCTTCGCGTGCGACCTGATATTCGCCACGCCGGCGTCGCCTATCTTGTTCCGCTCGATCACCGTGCAATCGCAATTGCCGTCCACGTGGAGCTCGACCGACAGCGCGCCCCAGACCTCCCACGGCATCCGGCCCGTATGGTCCGCGATCACGTACGCCTGGTCGTCGAGTCCGAGTCCGAGCTCTGCGAGCCCGGTGTCGTCGCTGCCCTTGTGGGCCGTCGTCGCCGGGTCGATGGAGACGATGCGACGGGCCAGGCGATCCGGCATCGGGCGCCGGTTGTCCTTGATCCACTCGAGGTGCCACAGAATGTCGTCATCGTCCCAAGTCTCGAGGCCGTCGAGTTCCTCTGCCTCGCGCTGCGTGCCCTTGTATTTCTCTCGCAATTCGTCGACACGTCCCGGAGCCAGGTTGGCCGAATTCTCGTACATGCTGCCACGGATCACCGGATGCAAGTCCGGATACTTCTCACTCTTACGCAAGAGAGCGCGGATCATGGGATGCTTGCCCTTGGGAGTCGTATCCCAGATGATCCGGCCGTACCCGAGCCGGACGCCGTATTCCATCATGTCCCACGCATACTCGCGATGCAGGCGGTTCCACGCAACCATCTCCGATGCCCACGCAAGGTGATGCTCCGGCCCACGCAAGTTCTTCGGAGCCTCTGGCGTATAGACGAATGCTTGAGCGCCATTGGGCCATAGGACGCGTCCGCCGCCTCCATGGACTGAGATCCACTTGGCCTTGAACCATGGCGGGGAGCGGGCAATCAGGCCCGACTCGCCGTTGACCATGACGGCCTTACACTCGTCTTCCGACTGCGCGATCAGGGCGATCCGCATTGCGCGGCCGGCCTGCACCTCGCCTTGGACGAATTCGCAGAACGTCCGGGTCTTGCCGAACCCGCGACCGGTACATAGGCCGTACGTCCGCCACGGGCCCGCCGGATCGATCACCTGCTTAGGTCGGCGCCAAAACCGCCAATCGTACTCGAGCGCCGCCCGCTCGGTCACCGACAGACGCGACCATGCTTCCGTGATCGCGGCGATCGGATCTGGGAGGGCCCGGAAGTGCGCGGCTAGCTGTTGAGCTTGGGAATGCATGCGTCTCCAACCGAAACAACCGTCATCGTCGAAGGCTGCAACGCGGCCATAGCCCGGCGCCTGGCCTTGCCGCGCCACGTGTTTCGGACGTGTCGCCACATCCGTGCGCGCCATCCAAGGATCACAATGCCAGGCCCGTAGTGGAATCCGGGGTTGAGCCAGTTTGGACTTCGTTGTGTCATCTCGAGTACGCCCATCTGTATTGCTTGTTCCGCACGACGATGCGCCAGGTGCGATCGTCCGTGGTCCTATCAACAGCCCCTTGCTGTCGGATGTAGCGCTTCCGGTCCCGGGCCCGCCTACGCGCGAATAGCCGTGCCCATCGTCGGAAGCGCTTCAAGCCGCACCTACGCCGTATGGCCGCGCGGATCTCTGGGTCCCAGGACCAGTGATCTTTCACAGCTTCCGCTCCACAAGTCGCTCGCCAAGCAGAGCCCGGAGCCGCTTGTTCTCGTGTTCGAGATCTCCGCACTTGTCGGCTATGGAATTGCGGTCGCTGATAGCTGTCTCGCGCTGCGCGTACATCCGCTGACCGAATTCGTGCTCTGCCTTTGCAGCCGAGCTTACGCCCTCCCAAGCCTTCTTCGCCGTATCCAGCAACACCTCGTCCGGCGCGTCCGACGCGAGCCCGAATGCCCGGGCTAGCTCGGTTCTGAGGGTGTCGGGTGCGGGCGGATCCCCCAATGCCACGAATTCATCCACAATCGCACGCTGCATTTCCGCAAACCCTGGGTCGCCCGGCTCGGCTGGCTTTGGGATCCGCTCGAATCCAGCGATAGGGTCACCTTTCTCGACATTCACACTGACGCACATTGGCAGGGCCGCAGCAAACGTTAGGTGCATTTTCGCCAATTCGTCACTATGCGCATAGGCAACGCGGATCAGACGGTTCATCACGTTCCCCTTTCAACGTACTCGATCAGTTTGGCAAGGCCACGGTCGGCAGCCTCGATCATGTCCGGCGGGTCCTCGACTGGCGGCGGGGGCTCGGGGTCGAGCTTCTGAAGTGCGGCGACGTCGTGCCGGATCGACGTGCCGAGAGCCACAAGCTCCGCAGGCTCCCCGCGCTCCTCGGACAGTACCTCCTGCGACTGCCGCAGGTGCTCTCGCAGAGCCGCACGCGACACGTCCCGGGATTCGGACCCGTGGTCCGGCTGTGGCGCCGCGTCCTGGGGCCTTGACGGCTTCGACGCCCGCTTGGCCTTGGGCTTCGACGGGGCCTCACTACGCCCGGATTTGACGATCGCTGACAGCGTGCTGAGAGCCGGGACCGGTTTGCCCGCCTTGCGAAGATGCGCCCGGATCTCTTGCAGTGTCATCGACTGGTACAGGCGCCGGATCTCGTCTCGGTCGTATGAGGGTCTACGGCCCATTACTCTTGCTCACCTCGCCATGATTCGCGAGGAACCCATCGGCCGTCGACATGCACGTAACAGCCCGAGAAGATCGAGAACTTCGTCTCGTACTTCGTCTGGCTCTCGATATCAACGCATGCGATTGCGCCGACGCCGCGCCCGAAGCCCAGGGCGATTGCGAAGACCAGCACGATTGCTCCGATGTAGAACGCCCATGCGGCCATGCGATCTCGGCGCGCCCTGTCCATTTCGATTCTGCTCATGTCTTCCCTTCCAGTTATCGACTGTCATCGGGATCTACCTCAACCCAAAGGATGCAGCCATCGGTGTGTTCGATGTCACCGTTGCCAATCGTGCACTCGCACAACGGACACCAGTGGTTCGCCTCGACTGCCTGGCGGACCAGCGAC
>Ga0180438_10002178_pt1 | contig 32849 bp, 25 predicted proteins | sample SS_ome_12_FD_132455 | JGI IMG/M metagenome (GOLD analysis project Ga0180438, IMG submission 132455) | Hypersaline lake sediment archaeal communities from the Salton Sea, California, USA - SS_3_D_2 metaG | ecosystem: Environmental > Aquatic > Non-marine Saline and Alkaline > Hypersaline >... | reverse complement strand
TCGCCGGACTTTACCTGTAGCGTGATGTCCTTGAGGACGGTCACATCTCCTGCGCCGGTCTGATAGGTCTTGACTACGTCTTGCAGATCGATCAGTGCGCCATTGACACTAGTATCCATCGCGATCTCCCCGTCACCTCGGTAGAAGCGGCCTCAACAGAACGCTTTTCCCCTGCGAGAGCCTTCGACCGTGCGATAGAAAGCATTTCCCATGTATAGTACGTTCGAGAGCCTATCAAGTTGCAACTACTGCTTCAACGTTGGCGCTCGCGATTTTATTCGGTTCCGCACGCTCTCCATAACCACGGTTCTTCGTTGACCGTCGTCACCTCAGGGAATGACCTCCTATCATTCTTCCTGTGCTTTGTCCCACCGGTGTACCAGACAGATATTGCACGCGAAAGGCCGCTGGGTTCCAGCGGCCCGTATGGTATCGCTTGCTCGCTGTGACTCCAGGAATCGCAGAGATTCCCTAGGCGTCAGAGTAAGACCCTCACTCCAAATGCTGTTGTGCGTTCTCCTTATGCTTGGCTGCCAACATGATTATCTGAGCAGCGACCTCTGGAGAAATATGATCGGTGCTGATCGCCAGGTGATAGTACTTGAGGTCCTTCCAACTCGCGTTCTTGTGCACATGCCGAATGTACTGTCGCCTTTGCTCATCTGACCTGGCGACACGCCGCTGGGCCTCGGATTCGGAGATGTCTAGGCGCTCCATCAGGCGTTGAACACGTACCCCGGGCGAAGCGTAGAGGTGGATATGCAGGGCAGTAGGCCAGTCCCGCAGAATTATCTGCCCGCCACGCCCAACGATGATCGTTCTTCCTTCACGGGCGAACGTTTCCATCGCCTCTCGCACAACGCGGGCGTAGGTCTGATCGTCCATAGCAGCTTTCTTCCCAAAAGCAGTGGGATCCTTGGCATACAGCGAGGTCATATCGCTGCTGATCATCTTGGGCCTCCGGGTGACGTCCCGTTCCTTGGTCAGCACCGCCTGGATATCCACACCTGCTTCCTCAGCAATGTGTGTTAGCATGGCCTTGTCCACACGGCGATATCCCAACTCCTGGCACACAAGGTCAGCGACCCTGTCTCCTTCGCTCCCCAGTTCGCGCGAAATCGTGATTACAGCCATTTTCGCACCTCCAATCTCATTCGCCTCGGGCGATCATATGGCGAGTGAGAAAACGGATTGGTGGGTCCAGTATAGCAGAAGTGGAGAAGAAGGCAAAGTTGGGCTAGATTGTCCAAACTGGATGGATCTCCCTGCCTCGTCCCTGTCTGACAAGCCTATGCAAACCTGCCCGATCCAAATGCAACTTCAATGTAACGCATTTGTAACCCTACTGAAGTGAGAAATGGTGTACATTAATGCTGTTGCTCAACGCTTAATGCCCGCTATCCATCATCGGTGTCGCTTAGGCACCCCCTCCACGGACAGCTCGGGAGGCGGGCCTACAAACACATTCGTTCTTTCGTCTACGCGAGGCCGCGTGTTGCAAGAGGTATTCAGGCATGAATAGAATCGTGCAGGGAGTTCAACGAGGGCTCTACGTACCACTCGATGTTACCAGCGACGAACGTAGACACCGCTCGCTCATTATCCTGCTGTCAGCTGCGACGGTAATCGGGCTGCTGATACTGATGATGAACGTCATAGCTGAGACCCTCGGCTTGGATGTTGACAGAAGCGCACTCATCAGAATGTACGTCCTCAGCGTGGCTGTGTTGCTGAGCAACGGGCTCGTGTTTGTGCTCAGTCGCTTCTCGTCGCGTCTAGCCAGATGGCTCTTTGTATTGCTTATGTTGGCTGCTACCATCTTGAGTATTCCGCCACAGCAGATGACCAGCGGGCGTAGCTTGATCGCCCTAGCCGCTCCGGTTGCCGCAGCAAGCATTCTCCTTCACCCATATATGAGCTTTGTCATAGCCACTCTTGATAGCCTGGCAATCGCTGCCATTGCGCACAATCTGGGCATGCCAGTGCCTACGCCATCGATAGTTGTGCTCTTCCTCGTGGCTCTGCTAGTGGCAATCTCGGTCTGCGCATTGGAACGCACTCTGATTAACTGGCGCACCGCCAATAGGAACCTAGCATTGCTCAATCAAGCCAGCCATGCCCTGAGTTCGAGCCTGGACCTGGACAAGGTGCTCGTGACCGTCTTGGACGAGGTGCGCCGTTTGCTAGGCGCGGTGGCATCCTCGGTATGGTTGATCGATCCGGCAACAGAAGAAGTGGTTTGTCTACAGGCCACTGAACCCCATGGCGACATTGTGCGCGGCTGGCGATTGGCGCCAGGGGACGGAATCGCCGGCTGGGTGGCTCGAACTGGCCAAAGCCTGATCGTGCCGGACATAAGTGCTGACGAACGGCACTTCAAGGGAGTGGATCAGACAACTGGCCTGGAGACACGATCCATCATCAGCGTCCCGTTGCGAGTCCGAGAGGACGTGATCGGTGTGCTCCAAGTAGTGGACGAGGAGATTAACCGTTTTAGGCCAATGGACCTGGAGCTGCTGGAACCGCTGGCGGCCACGGCGGCGATCGCTATCGAGAACGCCCGGCTGTATGCCGAAGAGCAGCAACGCGCGGAGGCCCTGGCGCGCGCCCTGGAGCAACAACGAGAACTCGACCGTCTCAAGGATGAATTTCTGCAGAACATCTCTCACGAACTGCGCACTCCCCTGGCCCTCATCATGGGGTACGCTGAATTGATGAACAGCGGCGAACTGGGCGAGCTACAGCTCGATCAACGAAAGCCGATAGCCGTCATCGTCCGCCGCGTGCGCATGTTGAGCAAGATGGTGAACGACCTCATCGCCATCCTAGCAGTAGAGGCACAGGAACTGAGCAAGGAGATCGTCGATCTGGCCGACATGGTCGAGACGATGCTAGCCGATTTTCAGGCCCCTACTCAGGACTCTGAACTATCCCTGATCGCCGAGATCGCCACTGACCTACCCAAGATTTGCGGTGACCCGGATCAACTGCGCCGCGTGCTAGACAACCTGCTTGGCAACGCCATAAAGTTCACTCCGTCCGGTGGTACACTGACCGTGCGTCTGTGGCAGAATGGAGTGGTAGACAGGAAAGACATCGTGCTGGAGGTGAGCGACACCGGTATCGGCATCCCGCCAGAGCAGTTAGATCGCATCTTTGACCGATTCTATCAGGTTGATGGCTCCTCCAAACGCCATTACGGCGGTGTAGGACTGGGCCTGGCGCTGGTCAAGGAGATCATCGAGGCACACGATGGGCAGGTGACCGTACAGAGTGCCGTAGGTGAGGGCACTACCTTCCAGATCAGGCTGCCGGCCGTGACTGTCGCCTAGGAACACCCAACCGGGCTCCACTGGGGGATCCATCCTGCCCCAGTTTCCACCGTTGGCGCATCACAGATCCCCATTTGCCGCACAAGTACCTCTGCGCTTGCCTTTCTTGACACCTATTCCCTTTTCACTTATACTGCCTTCCCGGTTGAGACCCAGGTGTGCAGTCGGTGGGTCTCTCAGAATCTCTTGGCGTTAGTGAAGGAGAGTATTGAGATGAAGATCCCATTTAAATGTTTCTATCCACCTTTGATTCTGACAATGGTGTTGGTCGCAATAGCGACGCTGGCGCCCGTCGCTTCGTCTGCTCGTGCCCCTGCCGATCGAAACGCCGTCCCACCCAGCCCGGCAGGTGAGGAAGCGGTTGCGGAAGGACCCTCACTCCACAATCCCCACTTTGATAACGGCCTCTGGTATGAGTTCAATTTGCGGCACGCTCCAACTTACCCCGTGGGCGTCTGGGTACCAGACGGCAACTGGTACGAGCCACCCGCCCGTTGGCCAAACTATGGGGACATCCAGGACTGGCGGCTCTGGTTCAAGAACGGCACGGCCCTCATCGACTGCGGCGACAACAAGAACTATGTCCACTCCGCCCCAAAATCCGTCAAGATGTGGCCATGGGACGTCCCCGCCAGCACCCACCATGTGGCCGGCATATACCAGTTGATCGAGAACACCACCCCTTGCTTCACCTACAGGTTCCAGATCTATGGTCTCTCCAGACAGGAAGAGGCAGACGACGAGCTGATCAGGCTAAAGGTGGGCATCGAGCCGACAGGCTGGACCCTGGATCAAGACCACGCCCCGGCTGTTCACGATGGAGATTGGCCCACGACGATGGTATGGGGGACTCCGCGCAAGTACGAGGGCGAGTTTGGCCTGCTTGAGGTGACCGCCGAGGCGTTAGCCACACAGATCACCGTCTTTACGTATGCCGACGCGCTGGGTGGAAACTCGCACAAAATCCACTGGGATACAGGTTCTCTACAGGAGTCGGTACTATCGGAGCTGGTCTCCGACCCCGACAATCCGGGGGGCAGCTCAAGCGGAATTAACTTTGGCCCAGTAGCGGTTGCCGATGATGACTCCGCCCTAGTGACTTGGAGTACATTGGAGCCAGCGATAAGCCAGGTCTACTACCGTCTGATCGCTGGTCCTTCCACTCCTGTCTCTCCGCCAGGCACCCTCCTTCTACATACCGTCTATCTGCCCTTTGTCAGCCGCGGGCCCAATCCGTGGTTCTCAACTGAGCTGGATAGGTCGTCCGAGACTTCTCACTCGGTAGTGATCAGCGGTCTGCTGCCAGGATACACCTACGAATACTTTGTTGCCTCCCGGGGTGTCTCAGGTAATGCCTGCGTCACCTGGGTCTCCGACAAGGAAGAGTTCACGACAGAGACAACCCAGTAAACACGATTGGTCACCCACGCCCCCGCCTTGAGCAGAGGCGGGGGCTTTTTGGGATATGTGGTAGAATAGGGTTTGTTGCAGGTGACCATATGGCGAGCAATCGACGGAACCGCGTTGACGGCCAACTGATGTTGATATCGGAGAGCACTCGGTGAGCGAGGACCGCGAACAGTGGCGTGAAATAGCAGTCCTGGGTGTCTATTCTGCTCTGACCCTGGCGATGACGTGGCCCCTGATGCCGCGTATATCCACCCACCTGGCAGGCGGCGACGTGGATGTATTGATCAATCCCTGGGCCGACTGGTGGACGAGGAAGGCGATATCGGAGGACCTGGATCTCTATTACACAGACTACCTATTCTATCCCCGAGGCACCAGCCTGGTCTTCCATAGCTTCAGTCACCTCAATACCGCTATCTCACTGTTGCTGACCCCGCTGGTCGGTTATTTCGCCGCTTACAACGTGGCGATTCTGTTGGCCTACATCCTGAGCGGCTTTGGGATGTATCTGCTGGCAAGCCACCTGACCGGCTGCCGTCCTGCCGCCCTTCTCGCTGGCGTCGTCTTTGCTTTTCAGCCCTACCACGCGTCCGAGAGTTCCCACCCCGTCCTGGTCACGACGCAGTTTATGCCCCTCTTCGTCTTGGCCCTCGTCCGGATACTCCACGACACCGACATCAGTCGAAGCGGGCGAATCAAGCAGACCCTGTTGGCCGTCCTGTGGTTCCTGCTGACGGCGCTGTCAAGCTGGCATCTGATGATCATGCTTGCAGGTTTGACAATCCTCTATCTACTCTACACCCTATTCCTTGAACGATCCAGTTGGACGCCGGGAGCACACCGTTACCTGATCCTGTTAGCCGTCACCGCCCTGCTGGCGATTTTGCCTCTCCTTTGGCCCATCATCCGCGAACAACTGACCACGGGTGTCGCTTACATGACCGTTGACGTTGAGGAGGGACGGGGCAACGATCTGCTCTCTTTCTTCGTACCCAACCTGCTCCACCCCGTGTTCGGGCCCCTCGTCTTGGAGATAAACTCCCGGATTGGCTACACCAGGCATTGGCCAGCCTACTTGGGGTACCTGGCCCTCGGTCTGGCGACCGTCGGCATCGTCACCGCCCACCGCAGGACGCGTTTCTGGTGGTGGGCGGGACTGGCTTTCTCTGTCCTTTCGCTGGGTTCGCAGATTAAATGGGAAGGAGTCCCTTTGCACGCCTTCTATCTACCCTGGTCGGCGCCCGTCATCAGCGTCCTTCGACACCCCCTGCGCCTTAATTCACTGCTCTTCCTCTCACTGGCGGTCTTGGTCGGGTTTGGCGGACGTTGGATATATGGGCGGCTTGCGTTACGGAACAAGCCGTCGGCCTACTTGGGCCTGGCGCTTCTAACCGGCCTGCTGCTGTTTGAATACTGGGTGTTCCCGTTTCCAACCACTCAGCCACCGTATTCCCCGTTCCTGGATCAATTGGCTCAGGAGAAGGGGGACTTTGCGGTGGCCGATTTTCCCATGGGCCGCCAGGAAGCCAAGTACTATATGTACTTCCAGACGATCCACGACAAGAAAATCGTTGGCGGTGTCGTCTCGCGTACCCCTCACGACGCCGACGCCTTTGTAGACGCCAATCCCTTGCTGAGTGCAATACGCAACGAAAACGTCCCCCCTCTGTACCTGGAGGAACGATTAGCTGTATTGGCCGCCCTGGAAATTCGATACATCATCATACACAAACGCTTCCTCAATTCTGAGAGGATGGAGAATTGGCAAAGGTGGCTGGCCAGTTTTCCTCCGCCATTCTATGAAGACGAATCGGTGATCGTCTACCGGACGATGCCCTCGCCAAAGACTGAGCTGCTGCAAGACGAAAGCATACGCCGGCTGGACGCGCAACTAGGCGATCACATTCACCTGCGGGGCTACCAATTGAGCGCGAGCGACCTTTCGGCAGGGAACATGCTGACGGTGACATTGTTCTGGCAGCCGGATAGCCGGTTGGCTGAAGACTACCACGTCTTTGTGCATCTGCTGAATGCAGAAAAACAACTGGCTGCTCAGCAGGATGGCGTGCCGGTGTATGGCGAACGGCCAACCTGGAGTTGGTGGGATGGGGAAGTCATTCGAGACGAATATGTACTCAACATTGACCGAAGGCTGCCAGCAGGCGCCCACACGCTCTCGGTAGGGATGTACGATTCGATGACAGAAGTCCGACTGCCAGCGGTGATGCCAGCGGGCGAACGCCTGTCCGAGGATAGGATTCTGCTCCATAAGGTTCAGGTAGCCGCGCCCTGAGCAACAGCGCGCAACATCGTAAGTGAATGTGAGCAGTGCTATGGATACGATACGACGTGTTATCCGGACGATCACCCGCCGACCCAACCTCTGGTGGGCAACCGTTGCTCTGTCTGTTTACACCCTGACCACGGTTGTGATGACGTATCCCGTCCCCTTCCGCATGAACTCGGTGATCATCGGGGCGGAGCACGACGGGGATGCCTACCGGTACGCCTGGGCGTTGTGGTGGGCCAAGCAGACGGCACTCAAACCCGGGATAGACCTGGCCCACCTGAGCCTTCTGAACCACCCTGTCGGCATTGAGTTGGTCTTTATGCTCACGGGGATCGCCGTCAACCTGCAGGCGTTGCCCTTCTCCCTGCTGCTCCCCCCGGCCGCCGTCTACAACATCCAGATTCTGCTTTCCTTCATCCTGAGCGGAATGACCATGTACTGGTTCTGCGCCGAGCTGACTGGCGACCGTAGGGCGGGTCTTGTAGGCGGGTTTGTCTTCGCCTTCTTCCTGAACAAGACCGGGCACGTATTGGGCGGACACCTGCCGCAGGCGACGGTCTACTGGGTTCCTCTATATGCCCTGTTCCTCTGGCGCACGCTCCAACAGCCTGCCTGGGGCACTGCCCTGATCGCCGGTCTTGCCCTGGCGCCCGCCTGCCTTGTCCACGTCGTGCACCTGCCGTTCCTTGTCCTCCCGGTCACGATGGCTGTACTCCTGATAGCTCTACTAAGGCTGCGAAGGGATTTCTTCACCCGGCGACGGCTGGGATCGCTGGCTCTGGTGTATGGCCTCGCCGCTTTGTTGGCAGGTCCATTCCTGCTTCCTACAGTCCTGCATTTTGGGGAAGGTGCCGACTATCTCTACAAGACAGGCACGATTGCGTCCTCAACCGACCTGCTGGCTTTCTTCACCCCCTCCCGCTATCACCCGGTGCTGGGGCCGTTGGGCCTGGTGCCATCGTTTGCCGAACGGACTTTTCCCAGTTTGGGGTCTATGCGCGAGGGCCTGGCCTATCCCGGCGCCCTGGCGACAGGACTGGCGGTGTGGGGGTTGATCCGTAGGAGACGAGCCATATGGATCTGGGGCATGTTTGCATTGGCGGCGGCCGTGCTATCTCTGGGGCCGCTGTTGAAGATAGGCGACGAGTTAGTGCTATACGAAGTAGAAAGGGACATGGTAGAGAGCCATATCGTGCTTCCTTACGCGCTCATCAAACAGATGCCATTGCTTGACATCGGACGCACTTCCAGCCGTCTCAACGAGATGACCATGTTTGCCATGGCGATTCTCGCCTCGTACGGAGTAGCTGAGCTATCTCCCCGATTCGCACGCCGTCCACGGCTGTTCGCATCCCTGTTGGGGCTGATGCTCATCGTAATTGGCTTTGAGTACGTCGCCATCTGGCCCTTCCCGGTGAGTAGCGCCGAGATTCCACCGGCAATGCAGAGCATCGCCCACGAGCCCGACGACGGTGCGCTGCTCTACCTGGGCATGGATCGACGAGAGGTCAATCACCGGGCGCTCTACTATCAGACGGTTGTCCACCGGCCCTGTGTCGGCGGCAGTGTGCACCGCATGCGGCCCGAGATACCCCCCTGGTGGGAAACGCTGTCCGCGCTGGCCTTGCCAGACCCTGCGGCTGGCGATGCTATTCCTCGCCCCAGTCTAGCCGATAGAATCGCTTGGCTGCGCTATTTTGACGTCGATTACGTCGTCCTCCACCGCCACACCATGGAATGGCACGACCCTCGGTATCGCGGTTTTGCCGAGACCATGTTAGGCACTCCCCGGTATACGGACCGCTCGTTGGTTGCCTTTCCCGTCCCTGACGAGGTTCCTCCGCCACATAGTGCGCGTCTCTATGCCTTCAGCCAGCAAGGGTGGTATCCACCTGAGCAGGATGGAGACGTATGGCGGCGCTGGATGTCCGATGAGGGCCAGGTCTATCTCTACTCCACCCGTGACGAGGTAGGTACCCTTCGTTTCACCGTTGATTCCGCGCTAGAGTTCCCCATACTCGAAGTCTATCTGGGACAGCAGTTGCTAGATTCCTTCGTCGTAGGGCAGCGCGCAACCCACACAACACGTCCCTTCACCCTCACTCAGGGGATGAACGTCCTTCGCTTCCACACGCAGGGAGGATGCCATCAAGTGGTGGACGACCCTCGCTGCTGGAGCAAAGCACTGCTCGTGCCACCCGCAGATCCCCCCTCGATCCCCTGCGATCCAGAGGCCGTGCGCACCACCTGTCGTACGTTTGTCCTCGACCACATCTCCTTCGCCCCGCAGGGGGAACTGCTTCCGGGCGAAGCGCTCGACATCAACTTTGGCGATCGAGTGCACCTACGAGGCTGGGGGCTGGATGAGACGGTGTTGTCCCCCGGCGCAACACTGACCGTGACGCTAGCCTGGGAGGCAACGGTCGAGTTGAGCGACCAGTACGTGGTCTTTGTGCACCTGCTTTCGCCAGACGAAACACTGGTAGCGCAGCAGGATGGACCACCGGTGGGACAGCTGCTGCCATCCTCTGCCTGGGTTGCCGGCACCGCGTTCAGCTATCCCGTAGCGATCCAACTCCCCGCCGAGTTGCCAGCCGGAGAGTATCGCCTCATGGTCGGTGTGTATCTCTGGCCCAGCCTGGAACGGTTGGCTGTGCTGGAGGATGTGCCAGGCGCCGAGACGCGCGTTGTGGATTTGGGGAGCGTGCGAATTATGCCATAAGGTAGCTGGGGACTGCACGGGCAACCTCTGCGGAACTGCGACGGCCACAACCTTAGGCCACGTACCCCATAGCACGCAGTTTCTCAATCACGGCCTGTTCCTCATCCTCGGCGTAGCCAGTGTCCTCATTCAATGCCCCATAGCCATCGTCGTTGTACTGGACCGGATTGGCACGCTTCAACTCGTCAGTGAATGCCTGCGACAACACCTTACCATCCATGTAGGCAGGGATTGTGAGGCCCATGTAGTAAAGGATGGTGGGAACCAGGTCGAGCATGCCGACCTCGTCCATCGTCAGACCCTGGCGCACCCCTGGCCCCTTGAGAACCAGCACGCCCACCATGTGGTGATGGCCTGTCTGCCCCACACTGGGTTCGATAACCCTGTTCGAGCCGAACTCGGCATGGCCAAAAGAGACGTAGCGGGCCCGATCAGTGTGCAGTACCAGATCAGGCAGGCGGTCGAGGCTGGGACCATGGAACACCTTCTCTCGCCTGTAAACCTGTTGCACGATCTGGCCGCCATCGGCTGGATCGCGCAAAGCCAAAGCTGCAGCGGCAATTTGATCCCGCAGGGCCTCATATTCATCCGCAGTTACAATCCCATTGGACCGCTTACCACGCACGTTCAGGTAAACTTGTCCGAAATTGCCCACTGAGAAGGCCCTGGTCCTGGCCCAATCCACGTCATCAAAGGACAGGAAAACACGCCTAAGCATACCGCGGCCTCTACCCCGTTTGACATTCTTGCGCATACTGCTTAAGTGCAGTCGCATCACCCATTTCAGCGCGTTGATGGGCGTCACACCCAGGTGAAAAGCCAGACGCTTGACCAGGCTCAGGGGAGTGCGACGGAACTTGAGCAGGCCTCGTTCCGCCAGCCAGTTGTTGATGTGGAAGAACTTGTGGAAGGGGCCAAAGCCGTGATCAGACAACACGACGGTGAGCGCATCATCAGGGACTAGGGCAACCATCTCTCCCAGCAACCGGTCCACTGTCTCGTAGTAATCAAATATGTCCGGCATAATGGCCGCGGCCATATCAGCATCGTGGCGCGGGTGGGTCTTGTCCAACACGTGCCAGATCTCGTGTTGCAGGTTGTCTGTGGTTTCGAATACGTAGACAAAGAGATCCCAGGGTTTGTGCTGCAGCAGATAACGGACAGCGCGCGCTCGTTCAACCTCCATCTCTTTGACCGCCTGTACGAACCGGCGCGGGTCCGTGCCGCGGCCCTTTTCGGACATGTGAAGAGGGAACGAACCAACAGTGGTCGCTATCTCCTCTCTAAGCGAGGCCGGGTGCGTGTATTGGGTGTCATCACTGGGGGTAAGGAAGGAACAGAGCATAAAACCGTCGATCGGCTCAGGTGGATACGTCATAGGCATGCTGACCACACCGGCCTTGCCGCCAGCCTGGTTGACGATGTTCCACAAAGCAGGTATTGCTCGAGTGCGGCTGTTGCTCACCTTCAGATCATAGCTGTCATGAGCAGGATAGGTGAAGTCGATCAGACCATGCTGACCTGGATTGGTGCCAGTGAAGAAGGAGGGCCAAGCTGAAGCGGAAACGGGAGGAATCGTGGAGCGCAGGTGAGCACTGGCTCCCCCGGCGATAAGTCTGGCCAAGTTGGGAAGGCATCCCTCGTCCAACCAGGGTTGTATGAGATCGAAGGTAATACCGTCGAGACCAAAGACAGCAACTTTTCTCTGTATCATAGCTCCGCACTATCAATCTGCGACGCCCGGCCAATATTCCTCAAGCTTCTGACGGCGTAGAGCAGACCGCCGATCAAGCCTGTGCTGACGCGAAGGAAATAGAAGGCCAAGGACATAGCAATCGCGCTTGCGTCCGGCACGCCAACAGGCACAAACAGCAGTTGGTAGACTCCCTCGCGCATGCCAAGTCCATTGAAGGAGAGAGGCAGCAGATTCACGATAGAAATGATGGGCACAAAAAGAAGAAACACGTAAAACGGAAATTCCACGGACAGCGCTCGCGCGATGGCATACTGAATAGCGACGAGACCCAACGTGAAGGGAAAACTGATAAGCAAGGCTCTTGCAAGGATGTGTGGCGCGTACTGTTGGACTGTTCCAACCAGGCGTTGCACCTTAGCGTTGGCAGTGAATCGCTGGGTAAAGGGCAGTAGAGAGGACAATAGACCTAGCGGATCACCCCAGCGCACGAACGCGAAGCCAAGAGGCGTGCCAAAGCTAACCAGCGTGATGCTTATCAGAAGTGCTGGCGGTAGGTTGAGATCAGCATTGGATCGGCCTAGCCACACTTGGACGCCGTTCCAGATCAGGATGATCATAGCAATGAGCGATGATCCCATCAGACCTGTCAGCCGGTCCATAATGACCGAACTGAGCGCCTCCACACCCTGGCCGTGTTCCTGATGCAGGCTGATGACTTTTACGACGTCACCGCCAAAACCGGAAGGGATAAAGTTGTTGAAAAAAAAGCCAAGGAAATAGAGGTAGAGCAGTTGCCAGAAAGACGCTCGATTGTCTAGCGTACTGAGAAGAGTGTGCCAACGATAGGTGCGCAGGAAAGTGTTGGCTAAGAAGAGGAGGAACGCGGGAACGTACCAGGCCCAATCGATGTCAGCCAGCACACTGGCAATTTCGCCCAGGCCGACACGGTTGACAAGCCAGATCAACAATAGCAGGCTGAGCAGCAACTGCAAAATCCCGCGCGTTTTCTTACCCTTGAACACGGGCGGGATTATCACACAGTTTGTGCGTTTAGGCAAGCTTTCGCCGCCGTCAGCGCCGGGCATTCAGGTACCCCGCTCTGAGTCCAGTATGCTTGCCACGATCAAGTTGATGTTTTGCGCAGAGCGTGCTATAAAGAGAGCTATGGCAGATCGTCGGGTAATCGTGGTAGGAGGTGGTGCAGCCGGCCTGATAGCCGCTGGTCAGGCCGCTGAGATGGGAGCCGAGGTACTGCTCCTCGAAAAGATGAATCGGCCAGGTCGTAAGCTGTGCATCTCCGGCAAAGGGCGCTGCAATCTGACCAATGTAGCTCCGCTGTCCGAGTTCATCACCCACTTTGGACCGAACGGGCGTTTCCTGCGCCAGGCATTCTCCCGGTTCTTTACCGCTGACCTGGTGGCCCTCTTGGAGGAACTCGGGGTTCCCACTGTAACCGAGCGCGGGGGACGAGTCTTTCCCGCCAGCGGTCAGGCTCAGGACGTCGTAGATGCACTTGTCCGGTGGATCGGCGAACGGGGTGTGACCCTACAGACCCGGTCGCCGGTGGAGCGGTTGCTCGTCGAAGGAAAGCAAGTGGTCGGGGTAGGGGTGCCCCGCAATCGGGTCTCTCGAAAAGAACCCGGGTCCTCCTTCGCTGAGCGGGTCTACCGCGCGGATGCGGTGATCATCGCGACTGGCGGGGCGTCATACCCTGGCACCGGATCAACAGGGGACGGGTATCGGATGGCCGAATCCATAGGTCACACCATCACCCCGATCCGACCGGCACTAGTCCCCCTGGAAACGGCCGGCGACGTCGCCGCCCGGTTGCAGGGATTGAGCCTGCGCAACGTAAGCGTTCGGATGTTGGTGGATGGAAAAGAGCAAGCGGAGCTATTTGGAGAGATGCTCTTCACCCACTTTGGTCTTTCGGGGCCGATCATACTTTCCCTCAGCAGGCAGGCTGTGGACGCGCTACGCTCGGGACAGAGTGTGGCATTGTCCATCGATCTCAAACCTGCTCTTGACGAGCGCAAGCTGGACGCGCGCCTCCTCCGTGATCTGGACGCGCACGGCAAGCGACAGGTTCGCACGTTGCTCAAAGGATTGCTTCCCAGCAAACTGATCCCGGTGTGCACGGACTTGACCTCCATCTCCCCGTATCAGGTGGGCCACCAGATCACAGCCGAGGAACGCAAACGACTGCGGACATGGCTGAAGGACTTTCGCCTGGAGGTGACCGGACACCGTCCGTTTGCGGAGGCGATCATCACCGCCGGCGGGGTGGAGACACGCGAGGTTGACCCATATACGATGGCCTCACGGCTGGTAGGGAACCTGTATTTCGCCGGCGAGGTGCTGGATGTGGACGCCGACACCGGTGGCTATAACCTACAAGCCGCATTCTCCACCGGGTGGCTCGCCGGTCGGTCTGCGGCGCGATAGGGCAGTGAACGTCTCCATCCTGAAAACGTAGGCCAGGCGGGCGCGCTCACCTAATGCGTGCTTGGTGTCTATCCCGCTACTTCGTATAGTTCCAGCAGCACACCGTGAGCGGACCTGGGATGGATAAAGACATAGCGGGTGCCGTGAGCGTCGATGCGAGGCTCATCGCTCAGCAAGTGTGCCCCCACCGCTCGTAACCGCTCCATAGCTGCCTCGATGTCCTCCACCGCCAGGCAGATGTGGTGCAGACCCTCGCCACGTTTCTCCAGGAAGCGAACCACGCCGCTCTCTTCATCCAGTGGTTGGAGCAACTCGATCTCACCCACGCCCTCCTTCCCACCCGTGGGCAGGAAGGCGATCTCGACTCCCTCCTCAGGCACCTCGCGGCGCTCGGTCATCTCCAGCCCTAGGGCGTCTTGATAGAAAGCCAGTGCCGTGTCCAGATCGTGCACGACGATGGCGATGTGGTGGATGGACAGGTTCACAGATTCCTCCGAATTCTGTGATCCGCCACGTCTCGCGAGACGTGAGCGGTTATTTGTGTACCAGCACATATCGTCCGCGCGTGGTGGTCGAGGTCGCCGTGTAGAGGTAGGTAGCAGGACCCGCGATGACAATATCGGCATGGCCGATACCCCAATTGTTGGCCAGGTCCATAATCACCGGGTTGCCGGGATACTTCTCCCACGGCCCGTCAATGGCCGGTCCCGCGCTGCGGGCAAACCCCAGTCCGAACTGGTCGTCCACGACAGTCGGGTTGCTAGGCCCCCGCACGCCCTCGTAGGTCATGTAATAGTGATCGCCCACGCGTACCACGTCGGCTGAGGAGATGGTACGAAACTCGAAATAGGAATTCGCCGCCGGTCCCAGTGCATCCAGCGGGCCGTAGCCCAGCTCCGCTCCAAAGAGCGGATTGGACGCACACTTGCACAAGCCCCCCGCCCCGGCGTACTTGTCACCGACATAACAGCCCATGTGGCCCGGATCGCGGCCCAGCCCGACAAAGACATAAAGCAAGTTCCCCTCGATGGTAATGCCCGGCGGCGCGCCCACCAGGCAGTTCCCGTATTCCGCTTCCGCATAGATATTGGGATGCTCACCGATGGATTCCGCATCGGCACACATCCCCGGGTCGGCGCTCCACTGTCCGGTACCGGGCACATGCGCCTCACCCGACCAGTTGACTCCATCGGCCGAGGTGCGCATGTACGTGCCTGCCCCCCACTCGTACACGATATAGCTGCGGTCGGTGTCGAAGAAGACGCGCGGATACTGCTGCTGGCTGGTGTGGTCTCGATCACTGCACGGGCAGGAGGCACAGGGAAAGAGACAGCGTGGGCTCTCCAGGCCGAAGTGAAGCCCGCCATCGTGGCTCTTCCACAATGTGACACAGCCGGGGAAAGGGGCAGGATCACCGCATCGATCCAGCACACCAGCCGACTGATAGCTAGCATGCAGGTATGACCAGAACTCATTGCCACCCCGGTACACGGTATCTGACTCGCCTACCGGCAGGCCCACGTCGTATGCTTCCAGCACCCACTCGGCGGACCCGGCCCAGAACTCGTCCAGCGTGGCGAACGTCCGTCCGGGTGGAGGGGCAGGTGAGAAAGCAGGCGAGGCTGTGGGGGTGGGAGGCGAAGTGGGTATGGTCGCAGGACTATCGATGGGGGAAGGTGTGGACAGGACGAGTGTAGAAGTGAGGGTATCAGTGGGCACAGATTGGAGAGTGTCCGTAAACGGGGGAGTGGATGTAGCGGTTGGTATGGCGGTTGGAGGGAGCGAGGGCGTGGGCGTAGGGGTAGGAGTGGGGGTGCTTGTGGAAACCGGTGTGTCTGTAGGAACTGGCGTATCTGTAGGGATCGGTGATGGTGTGCGCGTGGGCGTGGGCGATGGGATTGGCGACGGGGTGAATGTGGGAACAAGGGTGAAAGTGGCGAGAGGCAAGGGAACACACCGCGTGCTCGCAAGCAGGCTGAGAAACAGGACGGCTAATAACACAGTAATCCCCACCGGCACCGGCGCGTTGCGAGCATGGGTGGACGAGTTCAGTTTGTCAACAGAATGCCTCGCGGTCGAATTGGCCATTGGGACGTATGATAACCGAAAGGGAGAGGAATAGCAAGACCAGGGACATCTGTGTCCTGCACGATGGGACAGGTAGGGGCAAGGATACCCTGCCCCTACCATACCTTTGTCGGCTGATCTACAGTGGCTGGAAATGCGCAGTGAAGTGACGCAGAAGGCGCGGCGCGTAGGTATAGCGCATGCCACGAATCTGGTCGCGCCTCTCGTATATCCGCCGAAAGATCTCCGCCACATAGTCCAGGTGTGCCTGAGTGTAGACCCGGCGGGGAATCGCTAACCGCACCATCTCCAGTTCGGGATAGATCATCTCGCCCGTCTCCGGGTCCTCGCGGGCAAATGCCACACTCCCGAGTTCTATCGCCCGGATACCGCCCTCCAGGTAGAGCGCGCAGGAGAGTGCCTGACCGGAAAGCTCGGACTGGGGAATATGGGGCAGGAATCGCTTGACGTCTATGTAGACCGCGTGGCCGCCGGGAGGCTCCAAAGTGGGAATGCCCTCCTCCACGAGCCGATCGGCCAGGTACTTGGTGTGGGCGATGCGATAGGCCAGGTACTGCTCGTCGAGCCCCTCCCAAAGCCCTCGGGCCACCGCCTCCAGGTCGCGTCCAGCGAGCCCACCGTAGGTGGGGAACCCCTCGCGCACAATCAACTCCTGACACACACGCCGGTACAGCTCCTCGTCGTTCATCGCCAGGAAGCCGCCGATGTTGACCAGTGCGTCCTTCTTGGCCGACATCGTGCAACCGTCGGCATGAGAGAACATCTCACGAGCGATCTCAAGGACGGGCGTCCCCATGTATTCGGGGTCGCGCATCTTGATGAAATAGGCGTTCTCGGCATAGCGGCAGGCATCGAGGAAGAGAGGGATGCCGTATTTGTGCAGCACCTCACTGGTGGCGCGGATGTTGCCCATCGAGACCGGCTGACCACCGCCAGCGTTGTTCGTCACCGTCAGCATCCCCAACGGGATGTTCTCCGGCCCGACCTGCTGTATGAAAGCCTCGAGCTTCCTAACATCAATATCCCCTTTGAAGGGTGCATGGAGAGTGGGATCGAGCCCCTCTTCAGCCAGGAGATTAACTGGATCGCCCCCCCGGACGATGACGTTGGCCTGGGTCGTGTCAAAGTGCATGTTGCTGGGCACCGACTGGCCCGGACTGACGGTGCAGGTAAAGAGCACGTTCTCGGCAGCCCGGCCCTGGTGGGTGGGGACAAAGTATTGGAAACCGGTGATAGATCTGATCGCATCTTCGAGGTTGAAGAAATTGCGGCAGCCAGCGTAGCTTTCATCGCCGACCATAATACCAGCCCATTGGCTGTCCGACATCGCTGATGTGCCCGAATCGGTCATCAGATCGATATAGATGTCCTCGGCTCGTACAGCGAAGAGATTGTACTCAGCCCGTCGCAGGATCTCCTCCCGCTGGTCGCGGGTGGTCTGGCGGATGGGCTCGACGACCTTGATCTTGAAGGGCTCGACGGGAAACTTGGCCATGATTTATTCTGCTCCTAGTTTGATGTTGTTTGCTTGATACTCGATGCTGGACGCCCGATAGGCGCCGTCATTGTAGCAAATCCGCAGACGCAAGTCAAATGCCTTTCCGTCAGTCTGGTGCACTTGCCAACACAACCCGGACATCGACTGCCCAGGCCCCCTCTCCGACCTGTCCCACGATCAGCGGGTTCAGGTCTATCTCCGCCACTTGGGGCAGGTCTGCCATCAATTGGCCCACCTGGAGCAGCGCATCGATCACGGCCTCCACATCGCCCGGCGGCCGACCGCGCACGCCAGCCAACAGCCTTCCCGCCGCCGTCTCCGCCACCATCTCTCGCGCCTCTGCCTCGCTCAGCGGAGCCAGGCGGAAGGCCACATCCCGCAGCACTTCCACATAAGCCCCCCCCAGGCCGAACATCACCAGCGGACCAAACTGCTCGTCCCGCTGCGCCCCAACGATGACCTCCAACCCCCGCGGTGCCATTCGCTGGATGAATCCCTGCTCACCTGCTCCCACAATCTCTGCAAATGCTGCTTTCACCGATTTAGCATCCGCCAGACCCAGGACCACTCCTCCCACGTCGGCTTTATGCACTATCCCCGGCGCAACTCGCTTGAGGGCCACCGGGTACCCAAGCCGTCCTGCCAGTGCCGCCGCATCCTCGGCTTTCGATGTGAGGCCAGAACAAGGTGCCTGCAGGCCGTAGACAGCCAGTACCTCCGCCCCTGCCTGCAGATCCAGGACGCGCTGTTCGGCAGAGCCTGGGCTGAACTCCACCGAAGCCTGGGCCTTGTCCAGCAATGCCAGCGCCCGTTCCCGGTCTGCCCCCGCCACAATCCCTGGCTCCAAGGGAGGCTTTGCCCGGATGTATCCGTATTGCTGTAGCGCTCCTAGGCCCAGGGCAGCGCGAGCGGGGGTCAGGTAGTGGGGAACATCGTGGGCGTGCAGGGCGCGGGCGGCAGCGCGGATCCCCCCACCGCCGGAGATACAACAGACCACCGGCTTGTCGACGTCTTCTGCAGCCCTCGCCACCGCTACCGCCACATCGTGGGGCGGCATGATCGCTTGAGGGACAAAGACCACCATCACCCCATCCACCTCGGGAGCTGCCAACAGCACCTCCATCGCCGCTTTATAATGGCCCGGCTGTGGGCCGCCGAGCATATCCACCGGATTGCCCACCATCGTCCCCGGTGGACAGGCCTCCCGCAGCTTCGCTCTGGTCTCTTCCGAAAGCTCTGCCAGCCGCAATCCCTGGCGGTCCAGAGCGTCCGCCCCCACCGCCGCGGGTCCTCCGGCGTTGGTCAGAATCGCCATCTGCGGCCCGAGCGGAGGCTGCCGGTAGGCCAACGCGATGGCCGCGTCCACCAGCTCCTCCAGATCCTCCACAGGGATCGCCCCGGCCCTCCGGCAGGCCGCCAGAAAGGCACGGTCGGCCCCGGCTAGCGCTCCGGTATGTGAGGCCACCGCTCGCGTACCGCTAGGAGTGCGCCCGGCCTTGAGCACCACCAGAGGCTTGTACGGGGTCAGGCGGCGCGCCGCCTCGACGAAGCGGCGACCGTCCGGCAGGCTCTCGACGTAGGCAGCCACGACACGGGTGTGGGGATCAGCAGCCAGCGAGTCCAGCGCGTCCGCCACGTCCACGTCCGCTTGATTGCCCAGGCTGAGGATGCGGGAGAACCCAACGCCCACCGCGCTGGCCCAGTCCATCGTGCCGCCGCAGACAGCGCCGGAGTGGGAGACAAAGCCGATGGTGCCCTGGACCGGCATCGTGCGGATGAAGGTGGTGTCAATGGGTGCATAGGTGTCAACGACGCCCACGCAGTTTGGACCGATAAAGCGCATATCGTATTGCCGAGCGATCTCTCGCAGTTGTGTCTCTCGCTCCCGCCCCCCAGCCCCCAGTTCGCCAAAACCGGAGGCGATGAGCACGGCGGCCTGGATGCCACGCCGGCCGCACGCCTCCACCGCTTCCACCGTCCGGTCAGCAGAAAGGACAATGACCGCCAGGTCCACCGGGTCGGGCACCTCCGCGACCGACGTGTAGACCCGAAGCCCTAGCATCGCGCCGCTCCTGGGGTTGACCGGGTAGACGGGGCCGCCATAGCCGTGGGTGACCAGGTTGCGCAGTACCCCGTGGCTCAGTTTGGTTGGGTTTTCACTAGCGCCGATAACCGCGATGCCGCGAGGATGGAAGAAGATACGCAGTGGATCCGTCATGTCTATCTCCCTGCAACTGTGGTATACTGGGACATGATACTCCTAAACAGCTATTTTTGTCCAATCGAGGAGCGACGATGAAGAGACCCCGATTGTTCGACGGTGACAAGGGAAACTATGTCGAAGAAGACGCGCCTTCACCGACGAACTGCGCTCACACTGCGCAGCTGATCCGACGCCCACCCTACAGCTAGGCTACACAGCTCCATGGTGGGCCACTTCTTGACGCCTGACCGGGATGCGTTAGAATGACTCCGTGAAATACTACGTCTGGACGATCGGCTGTCAGATGAACGTGGCTGACTCACGGCGGCTTGCCTCGGCGCTGGAGCTGCTGGGCTACACATCCGCCGACCGGGCTGAAGATGCGGACGTCGTCGTGCTCAACACCTGCGTCGTGCGTCAATCGGCTGAGGACAAGGTCTATGGGCGGCTGGGCAGCCTGCGCCCTCTGAAGAAACGCAAGCCGGAGATGGTCGTCGGACTGATGGGCTGCCTGGTGGGCACGAAAGACCCAACCCCGCTGCGCCGCCGTTTCTCCTGGGTAGACGTGTTTATGCCCCCTTCAGAGCCAGGGCCACTTCTGGATTACCTGGCCGAGCAAGGTCTGGCGGATGATGGACGGGCTCTGGAGACAGCAGAAGCCGCCCGCCGCTACCGCTTGCAAGACGGTGACCTGCTCCTCCCTGCTAACGAACAAGGCCGGCTGGTCTCGGCCTACATCCCCGCTGTTCTGGGCTGCTCCCATGCCTGTACCTACTGCATCATCCCCTACCGGCGCGGTCCCGAGCGGAGCCGCCCGGTGGAAGAGATCGTGGCGGAGGCAGAGGCGTTAGCGGCACAGGGCGTGAAGGAGATCACACTACTGGGGCAGATCGTAGACCGCTATGGATTCGATCTAGTTCCAGGTTTCAGGTTTCAGGTTTCAGGTTCCGACGTGGAACCTGAAGCATCAAAACGTGAGACTCCCCTGGTGGAGTTACTGCAAGGCATCCACGAGATCCCGGGCCTGGAGCGCATTCGCTTCTTGACCAGTCACCCGAACTGGATGACGGACGAGTTGCTCGACGCGGTGGCAGAGTTGCCAAAGGTATGCGAGCACATCGAGATACCGGTACAGGCCGGCGACGACGAGATACTGGCCCGCATGCAGCGCGGCTACACCGCCGACGACTACCGGCGTCTCGTCGCCCGCATCCGTGCTCACATTCCCGGCGTCTCCATCGCTACCGACGCCATCGTCGGCTTTCCCGGCGAGACAGAGGCCCAGTTCCAGCGCACCTATGACCTGCTGGCTGAATTGCGGCTCGACAAGGCCCACATCGCCCGCTACTCCCCGCGACCGCAGACGCTAGCTGCCCGTCGCTTCCGCGACGACGTGCCGTCGGAAGAGAAGGAACGCCGTCGCAGGGCGCTGGACGATCTCCAGGCACGCGTAGTGGGCGAGATCAACGCACAGTTGATGGGACAGACGGTCGAGGTGTTGGTCGAGGGACGGAAGAAAGGGCGCTGGTGGGGGCGCACCCGGACCAACAGGCTGGCCTTTTTCGACGACGAGCGAGACTGGCGGGCGCGGCTAGCTCAGGTGCGCATCACCTGGACTGGGCCTTGGTCACTCATCGGGGAAGTTCAAGAAAAAGCGCCTTCGTGAAAGAACAGATCACCCGGCACCCAAGTCAGCCGATAAGCCGGGTTCTGTCGAGGGCGATCATCTATCTGGGACGACGGTTACCCGCCGCCTCTAGCGGCCTACCCGAGGCCCGGACGGGACGGGCCGCCCCGCGCCCGCCGAGGCGGGTCTTGCCTCTGCTTGGCCTTGCTCCCGGTGGGGGTTGCCTGGCCGCCCGCGTCACCACGAGCGCCGGTGGTCTCTTACACCACCTTTTCACCCTCACTAGGTTGGTAGACTGGCAGTTGGTAGATCAGTACATTGGTGGCTTGTCGAACAGCTACCGGTTCACCAATCTACCAACCTAGCGGTCTGCTTTTCTGTGGCCCTTTTCCGTCGGGTTACCCCGCCTGGGCGTTACCCAGCACCGTGCCCTGTGGAGCCCGGACTTTCCTCGCCTTTTGTCAAGGCGCGACCGCCTGGCCAACTTGGGTGCCGGTCTTATGATAACACACTACCAGTGCCTGTCAAGACACCTTCATGCGGCAGCAGACAAAGGTCCAGGCTTTACAAATCGGCCAAGTTGTTGTACAATGTCGCGCAGTGCAATCTAGATTGGAGGTATTAGGTTTTGGCCAATTCAAAGTCAGCACTCAAGCGTCTCCGTAGCGCAGAGCGCAGGCAGCTACGCAACCGGATGTTTCGTGGGCGAGCCCGCACCGCCGTCAAGAAGGCTCGACGCCTGATGGACGCAGGTCATCCGGAAGAATCCCGCGAAGCTGTGCGTGCGGCAGTCGTCGCGCTGGATAAAGCTGCTCAAAAGGGCATCATCCACAAGAACAAAGCTGCCCGGCAAAAGTCGCGCTTGATGCGTCGGTTAAACCAGATCGAAACCGAACGGGCCGCTTGAGTGATCGCCTGTTGACCGGAGAGGCTGTGATGTCATTACGAGAGCACCGTTGCTCTGTGCGACGGCGCTCTTTGTTGTATTACCCACCAAGCTTGACTCCTGTTTGAAATCTAACCACAAGTGATGTAGAATACAATACTGTATCCCCTATAAGATAGCGGGCGAACACTCACAAAGCAAGCACATAATCCAGGAGGTGCAACAATGCAGATCAGTGGCTACGAGTTTCCCGACGACCTGTACTATGATGAGCTTCATGGATGGATCAAGGTGGACGGAAACACCGTCACACAGGGCCTGACCGAGTTCGGTCAGGCGATTGCCCAGGAAATCGTCTTCGTCGAGGTCCCCCGCGCCGGGCGGGATGTCGAGCAGGGACAGACTTTTATGTCCATGGAGTCGGGCAAGTGGGTAGGACGAATCGCCGCCCTGGTCAGCGGCAGTGTCGCTGAGGTCAACGACGAACTGGAGTGGGAGCCCACCCTGGTCAACGAGTCTTCCTACGAGGACGGCTGGTTGGTCAAGATCGAGATGTCCGACCCCGCCGAACTGGACAACCTGATGAAAGCTGGTTCCCCAGAGCTTCAGGCCTTCATCGAGGGAGAAGCCGAAAAGTACAAGGACATCTTGGGTTGACACAACGCAAGATGCGGAACGCGAAACGTGATTAGACCCCAATTGGTGTCTTTTCACGTTTTGCGTTGCATACCTTACCACTAACAAGTCAGGAGTAATTGCCCATGGTTAAACTCGCCCGGCGCACCTTCCTCAAGTTGGCTGGCGCGGCTGCCGCTGCTGGCGGGCTTTACAAACTGGGGTTGGTCGGGTTGGAATCACTGGCCTCTCCAGAGGAACAAGCCCCCGGCCCGTCTTCTGATCGGCAGATACATGGTATTTGTCGGTTGTGTGCTAGTGGATGTGGACTCTCTGCCCGCGTGGTGGATAGCCGCGTGGTCAAGCTCGATGGCAACCCCTTTCATCCCAACAACCAAGGCAAACTCTGTCCCAAGGGGCAGGCCGGCCTCCAGGTACTCTACGACCCCGACCGCATCAAGGGCCCTATGCGACGGGTTGAGGGAGGCTGGAGACAAGTCTCTTGGAGTGAGGCGCTGAACGAGATTGCAGACAGGCTACAGGCGCTCCGCGATTCCGGTCACCCTGAACAGATGGTGTTTCTCCACGACGGCAAGCGCGGTCCGACCAGCGATCTCATCGCTCGTTTCTGCCGGGCCTTTGGCACCCCCAACGACGTACGCCGTCTCCGCCACAGCGCTGATGGGACACCGTTGACCCACCTGCTCACCCAGGGATGGAACGACCACGCCGCCTATGACTGGGAGACCACCAACTACCTGCTGTGCTTCGGCGGCGCTTTCCTGGAGGCGTGGCAGCCGCTGGTGCGCCAGTTGCGCGCTTACAGTCGCATGCGCCGTGGCCGCCCTGGCCGGCGGGCCAAGATCGTGCAGATCGAAACCCGTGCCTCGGTGACGGCCACCAAAGCCGACGAGTGGCTTTCCATCAACCCCGGCACGGAGGGGGCTCTGGCACTGGGTATCGCCCACGTCATTGTCCGCGATGAGGTATACGATGCCGAGTTCGTGACAGAACACACCTATGGCTTTGAGGATTGGACGGATGAGACGGGGAACGGACACATCGGTTTCCGCACATTGGTCCTGCGAGATTACTCCCCCGGCCGCGTCGCGGGAATCACGGGCGTGCCCACGGAAACTATCGAGCGCATCGCCCGCGAGTTCGCGGCCACCAGACCGGCGGTTGCAGCGGGGGACGTAAGTGGCTACTCGAACAGCCTCTACAGCCAGTGGGCCATCCACGCGCTCAATGCACTGGTCGGATCCACTGACGTGCCGGGCGGGGTTATGAGGCAGACAGAGCCGCCGCTAGCTCCCTGGTCCGAACCTGCGCCCGACGAGATCGCCGCGCAAGGGCTGATCTGGCCGCGGGCAGACGGGGCCGACGCTGGTCGATTCCCGTTGGCCAGGAACGTGCCCCACGCGCTCACCCAGGCCCCTTACCCGATCGAGGTCCTGTTCCTCTATCACACCAACCCGGTGTACGATGACCCGCCTGGGCTAGGCTGGAGGACGACGCTTGAGGGCGTTCCGCTAGTCGTTAGTTTCTCCCCCTACCTGGACGAGACCAGCGAGTACGCTGATCTCCTGCTGCCCGATTGCACCTACTTGGAAAAGTGGTTCCTCGAACCGCTTGAGCCCAGCCTGGGCTGCCCAGCGGTCGGGTTAGGCCAGCCCATCGTTGACCCGCTTTACGACACGCGCAACACCGCCGATGTGCTCATCGGACTGGCCCAGGCAATGGGCGGCTCATTGGCTACTGCTATGCCGTGGGCTAGCTTCGTGGAGGCGATCCAGGAACAGGTGCAGGGATTGTATCAGGCGAGTATCGGCATGCCATCGGCGGAGACGACGGAGACGTTCGAGGAGTTCTGGGCCGAACTGCGCTCTCGAGCTGTGTGGTACGATCAGCCTCACGAGTTCGGCCAGTGGGGATCGGCTTTCGTCACGCCATCGGGCAAGTTCGAGTTCGCCTCGCAGATCCTCAAAGAGAGGCTGGAGACGCTGGGAACATCGTTCGAAGACAATGACCTGCTGCCTCGCTACCAGGCCCCGACCTTCGAGGGAGAGGAGTCCACATATCCCTTCCACCTGCGCACCTTCAAGATGATCACCTACACCGAGCGTTGGGGAGCCAACATCCCCTGGCTGCAGGAGATCTATGGGCTGCACGTGCAGGAAAAGTGGGACAACTGGGTGGAACTCAACCCGGAGACCGCCCACGAGCTTGGCATACACGATGGAGACCTGGTGCAGGTGGAATCGGCTCAGGGGAGCATCGAGTTAAAAGCCCGGCTGTGGCCCGGCACCCCGCCCGAGGTGGTCAGCATCCCGCTGGGGCAGGGGCATACGACCGGCGGGCGATGGGCGGAGAATCGGGGAGCCAATCCCAATGAACTCATGGCCCCGTTGACTGATCCCCTGAGTGGCGAGCTAGCCACCCAGTCCACGCGCGTTCGAGTCCGCAAGGTGTAGTGCTTTCAACAAGGAGGAAAGATGCCCCGTTGGGGAATGGTTATTGACCTCGACAAGTGCACCGCCTGCCAGGCCTGTACCGTCGCCTGCCAGGCCGAAAACAACGTGCCCTTCGCCGGGCCGGATGAGACCGCGCTGGATCGCTCCAAGCACTGGCACGACGTGATGACCGAGCTTGGGGAGGAAGGCAGGTATCCCGACTTCCACGTTCGATTCATCCCCCGGCCTTGTATGCACTGTGAGGAGCCACCGTGTGTAAAGGTCTGTCCGGTGGGCGCGACTTACGTGGACGACGATGGTATCGTGCGAATGAACTACCAGCGCTGCATCGGCTGCCGCTACTGCACCACTGCCTGTCCTTACACTATCCGTTATTTCAACTGGTATGCCCCAGAGTACCCGGCAGGCTACGACGTTTACCTGAATCCTAACGTCCCGGTGCGCCCTGTGGGTGTGGTGGAAAAGTGTTCCTTCTGTATCCACCGGCTGGAGCAGGCTAAACGGGAAGCGACCGCCCAGGGGCGCGAGTTGACCGACGCCGACCTGGTGCTGCTGCCAGCATGCAACCAGGCCTGCCCGGCCTCAGCCCGCTACTTTGGGGACTTGGATGACCAGGAGAGCACCGTCTCCCGGCTGTCGCATAGCCCCCGCGCCTTTCGTTTGCTGGAGGATCTGGGCACCGAGCCCAAGGTGTATTATCTGGCGGAGGAGAAAGCATGAAACAAGAGGGTACCACCCAGGAGGATGCTACTCTTTTCGAGCCACTACTGCGTACGGGCAAGGGGTTCTACGTCACGGTGGCTGTGTTGGTGATTCTCATTGCCTGGGGCGCTTATGCGCTTGTCCGCCAGTGGGTCCTCGGCCTGGGCGTCACCGGCATGAACAGGCCCGTCTTCTGGGGAGTGTACATCACCAACTTTGTCTTCTTCATCGGCCTGAGCCACGCTGGCACTCTGGTCTCGGCCATCCTACGTATCGTGAAGGCGGAGTGGAGACGGCCCTTCACCCGCGCCGCCGAAGCGGTGACGGTCTTCAGCCTGCCCTTCGGCGCAGGCAGCATTATCCTTGATCTGGGTAGACCCGACAGGGTGTTGAATGTGTTTCTCTATGGACGCTTCCAGTCGGCCATCATGTGGGACGTCACCTGCATCTCACTTTACCTGCTGTCGAGCGTTTTCTACTTTTACCTGGCCCTCATCCCGGACATCGCCATGTGCCGCGACCGGCTGAACGTGGGGCCGCTCCGCGCCAGGCTGTACAAGTTTCTGGCCCTGGGCTGGACCGGCAGCGAGCGCCAGTACCGCCGGCTAGATCGGTTGATGGACATTATGGCCGTGTGGCTGACCATGCTGGTGGTCATCGTGCATACAGTAGTGGCCTGGATCTTCGGGATGACCATCGTTCCCGGCTGGCACGGTGCCTTCATCGGCCCCTACTTCCTGGTCGGGGCCATATTCTCCGGGGTGGGCGCGGTGATCATCACCACCGTCATCTTGAGGCGTGTTTACCATCTGGAGGACTATATCAAGCCTGTCCACATCAACGCTATGGCTCTATTCCATCTCTCCTTATCCCTGCTGTGGCTCTACTTCACTTTCGTGGAGTATTTTACCATCTTCTATGGGAACGAGCCCGCGCACATGGTTGTCTTCAATGCCAAGTTCTGGCAAGAGTTCTCGCCCATGTTCTGGATAATGGTCGCCTGTTGCTTCGTGATCCCAGTGGCCATCCTGAGCAATCCCAGAACCCGCACCATCGCTGGCGCGGTGGTCGCCTCCATTTTCGTCAATATCGGCATGTGGCTGGAGCGTTACATCGTCATCATCCCCTCTATGGCTCGGCCGAGGATGGCCGACATCGGGAGTTACATGCCCACCTGGACCGAGTGGGCCGTTACCCTTGCCTGTTTTGCCTTTTTCGCCCTGCTCTATACGCTGTTCACCAAACTCTTTCCGGTCATCGCCGTCTGGGAGATGCACGAGGCCCGGCATCAGAGCGTCCCTGAGGCCGTGGGGCGGGTGAGATCGTACATGCCGGGAGCTACGGCGAGCTCGCTGCCGGAGGAGTAACAACCAGGAGGTCTTCGATGGGAGTGGGAGAAGGTGGGATCATCGTCTTGGCGATAATGGCAGTTGCGTCCGCCATATTCCTCTCGATGCTGATTTGGCTGATGCAACCGGAGAAGAAGGACTAGCTCGGTGATGAACCGATGGCTTGAGATAGCGACAGCGGTGGCAGCCGAGTTGACCTGATGGGAGGGCAGGTCCGCATCCGCAGCCAATTGTATGCCGCGCTGGCCTATGCCTTCCGCAAACCGGAAGAACTGGCGGAGGATAAGGAGGAGTCACTGGCCCAGATGCTACAGAGAGCAGCCACCGCTCTTGACGCTCAAGCATTGGGCCCGATGGCCGATGCACTGATTCGGTCTCTGGAAATCCCAGAGACCCAGGCTGAACAGGCGTTGTGCACCCTGGAAATCGAATACAACCGCCTGTTCGTCGGGCCAGGGCGGCTCCAGGCCCCACCCTACGAGTCCGTCTATCGCGATTCGCGAGGGCTGGTGATGGGGCCAACAGCACGGGACGTGGAGCGGCGATATGCCGAGGCTGGATTGGCCTTGGCGCCGGATCACCATGACCTGCCAGATCACGTGGCAACGGAGCTTGGCTTTATGGCTTACTTGGCCATGCGGGAAACCGAGGCGCAGGGCGAAGAGGCGCTTGCATGGTTGAACACACAACGCGAGTTCTTACAAGATCACTTAACCGTTTGGTTGCCACGCTTCTGCCAACGGGTGCGGGAGGTGAGTCGGCATCCCTTCTACGCAGCCCTGGCAGGACTGACGAGCACTTTTGTGAACTTGGATGTACAGTGGATCAAAGCCCACTACCCAATTCAAACCTGAAGGAGCGATCGGATAGATGAAGCCAACACGTACCTGGATTATCCTTGTGCTGGGACTTTCCCTGGCGCTCCTCATTGTCGCACCGATCGTCTTCGCCCAACCGCCGGTGCCTCACGACGAGGAGAAGGACGGCGTCTCTTACGAGGACTGCGTCTATTGCCACCGCACAGGGCAAGATGATGCTCCTCTGTTGGCAGCCGACCACGCCCGGCACGAGAACGCCGACTGTCGCGTGTGCCACTCCACCACCGGGATGTTGAAGGCTCGCAGCGTCTCGTATCCCGTCGCCGGGTGGGAGGACTGCCGCGGCTGTCACGACCGGTGGGAGGGCGAGGACGTCGTCATCCCTAATCTGGCCGACTCCGACTATGATCACGCTATCTACGAAGGCGCTACTTGCGTGAGTTGTCACCCTGTGGCGGTCACCTACTACGACGGGATGCCAGCGGTCGCCTGCGGCGTTTGCCATCCCAAGAGTGCTGCCGCGGAGACGATCCACAACGGGTCGGACAACTGGGTAGACTGTGTAGATTGTCACCAGGCGGCTGGCACCTACCCGCATGACCCTGAGCAGATCCAATCGCGGAACGAGGATTGTACATCCTGCCACCATGAACAGGAGGGCCACTGGACGTCAGACAGGCCCGATGAGCGGTATAGTCTTTCCAACCACGTCGCCAGGGGAGATCCCCATGCCTGGACGGACTGCTCCGCCTGTCACCTGGAGACTGCCACCGTCGAGCGCGACCCCGTTACTAATCGCATCCAGGTCGTCCTTCCCGAGACGGAGGAGGGCGTTCCCCCAGACAGCCCAGAACTGGCTGTGGTCAGCACAGAGGTGAACTGCCAACGCTGCCATATCCCGGACAACACGGTCACGGCACCAGCAGCGGAACTGCCACCGCGCAGCCTCCTCTGCGTGGCCTGCCATGACGCGTCGCCGGTGGTCAAAGACGCTTTCTCCTGGGCAGGGATCAGCATGTTCGGCCTGGGAATGCTGGTAATCGCCTCCGTCTGGTTGCAAGGCTCGATTGGTGGACGGCAGGACTTGCCCCTTCCAACACGCTTGTGGCGCATCCTCGTCGCGCTCCTCGACCTTGTGACCACGCCGCGCCTCTTTGTTCTCGTGTGGTCGTTTATTGCGGACGGGGTATTGCATAGGAAGCTATTCCGCAAAAGCAAGCTCCACTGGCTGACGCACGCTTGCATGTTCTTTGGAATGGCAGCACGTATGGCATTGGGCTTGTTTACCTGGCTCATGGCCTTGCTGGCACCCACTGCTTCCTTCACCCAGGTCCTGGTCAACAAGAGCGCGCCCGCCATCGCCCTCATATACGACGGGCTGGGGCTGCTAGTCGTCGCAGGTGCGGTACTGGCCATCGTCCGGCGATATATCACCAAGGACAAGCAGTTCATCACCGGGGGGCAGGACACCGTTGCTATTGCCTTGATAGGCGCCATATTCCTGATGGGCTTTGTCGCCGAGGGCGCGCGCATCCTGACCACGGCCCTCAAACCCGGCCTGGCGGCTTTTTCCTTCGTCGGCTACGTATTCTCTCTGGTGCTAGGGATCATCCCAGCCAACTGGGGAGTGGTATATGGCTGGCTGTGGTACATCCATGCCGGCCTGGTGGCTGCGCTGGCCGCCTATCTCCCATTCAGCAAGTTTATCCACATCTTGATCGGCCCAATTGTCGCGGCCTTCAACTCGGCTCTGGAAGCGAGGGTAGCGTAGATGTCTACATCTTCCCAAAAGAGGATTGCAGCAACCCATTTTGGTTTCCGCCAGCTACTGGAACTGGATGCTTGCACCCGCTGCGGCGAGTGCGTCAAGTGGTGCCCCACGTTCACAGAGAAGCAGGAACTGGATGAGATCACCCCACTGCGCAAAATCGAGCGCGTCCGCTCCTACCTGAGGGCACAGGCGCTTGGGCCGCTGGGTCGCCTGTTTGGCTACCAGCGCGCCACCGCGGAGACGCTTCAGATGTTCTCCACGGGCACCTACGACTGCACCCTCTGCGGGCGCTGTGCCGTCGTCTGCCCGGTCAACATCCAGACCCGTCCACTATGGATCGCTATGCGCGAGACATTGGTGGACCAGAAGATGTATCCCGAGGCAATGGATCACCTGAGGGAGGTGGTTACCACCAACTACAACATCTCCGGCGATCCGAATACGGACCGGCTGATCTGGAGCCAGAACCTCCCAGAGATACCCGAGGGGGTGGGAGGAAAAGAGCATGCGGAGATGGTCTACTTTGTCGGCTGTGTCTCCTCATTCTACCCACAATCCTATTCGATTCCCCAGAGCTTTGTCGAGGTTCTAGAAAAAGCTGAGGTGGACTATATGACGCTGGGCGGTGAGGAGTGGTGTTGTGGCTTTCCACTGATCATCGCTGGGATGGGAGACGCGGCGGTTGAATCGGTGCGCCACAACGTAGCAGCCGTGCGCAGGACCGGTGCCAAGCAATTGGTGGCTGCCTGTCCCTCCTGCTATCACACCTGGAAAGACGAGTATCCTCATATCCTGGGCGAACCGCTTGGTTTCGAGGTGCTCCACTCGACAGAGTTGCTAGAGAGGATTATCAGCGCAGGCAAGTTGCGGTTCAAGCCGCTGGAGGAGACCGTTACATACCACGACCCCTGCGACCTGGGCCGTACCAGCGGCATCTACGACGCGCCGCGAGAAGTCATCCGATCCATCCCCGGCATCAACTTTGTGGAGATGAAGGACCACCATGAGTACTCGCTCTGCTGCGGTGGCGGTGGCGATGTGGAAATGGCCGACAAGGACTTGTCGGCAGCGGTGGCCAAGAGCCGTGTCACGCAAGCGGCCGAGACCGGAGCCAAGTACCTTCTATCTGCCTGCCAGCAATGCACGCGCACACTGGCCGGCGCTGCCCGCCGCGACAAGATACGTGTGCGGGTGTTGGACGTGGCCGAACTGGTTGCCCGCCAGTTGGAAAACTGAATTTCGAGGAGAACAACACTGGATGAAACTCTACCGTCTTGAAACCGTATCTTGGCAGGACTCCCAACTCCTCTACCATGCCCTGCCTCGCCTGGAGCGCGAGGGGCTGATCTTGCTTTCCCCTGGCACGCCCTACGTCTGCGTCGGTTACCACCAGGACGTGGCACAAGAGGTGGACGTGGCGTACTGCCGGGAGAACGACATCCCTATCTTCCGGCGCGAGGTCGGTGGCGGAGCGGTCTACCTGGATGGCGCGCAACTCTTCTGGCAGCTCATCATTCACAAGGACAACCCACTGGTCCCGGCCGGCAAGGAAGCGTTTACCCGCAAGTTCCTCCAGCCACCCATTGAGGCATACCGGGCGTTGGGGATCCCGGCCGAATACAAGCCGGTCAACGACATTGTCGCCAACAACCGCAAGGTCTCTGGCACCGGCGTGGGCGAGATTGGAGATTATATCATTTTCGTAGGCAATCTGATCGTGGACTTTGACTATGAGATGATGGCTCGCGTGCTCAGGGTGCCCGACGAAAAGTTTCGGGACAGGGTCCACAAGACAATATACGAGAACCTCTCGACCATCAAACGGGAGATTGAGCACATACCGCCGACCGACGAACTGTGGACGCTGATGGCGGACAAGTTTGTGGAGACACTCGGCCCGCTAGAGAGCCACACGGAGGTGGACAGCGAGTGGCGCGCCAGGACGGACGAATTGGCAGCGCAGTACCTCACCGACGAATGGCTGTTCAAGGGCAGGCCGGAGCGCGAGGGACGTCAAGTCAAGATCCGCGAGGGTGTCGAGGTCAGGCACAAGATGCACAAAGCCCCTGGCGGCCTGATTCGCGCCATTGTCCAGGTGGAGGAGGGCGTCATCATCCACGTGGCGCTTTCCGGCGATTTCTTCTTCTATCCGGCGGAGCGGTTGGCCGATCTGGAGGCATCGCTGGCAGGCGTAGCGCTGGAGCGAGTGGAGGAGACCATCGCCAGCTTGTACGCTGAGCATAGGGTGGAGAGCCCTGGAGTGACGCCGGTGGATTTCGCGCAGGTGCTGAGCTAAACTTGTTCATTAATAACCTCGCACTTTGGCACAGAAATCAGGCGCGAAACGGCCACAGGAGTACGGAGTCCTTTTTGAACAAGTGCTGACCAGCTCCCATCTGGCAACTCGTTGTGATGCGCTCGCCATGCGATCCCCATCGACTTGAGCGGCTGCTTGAGGTGCGGTCACAATGGACACTACTACTCGGTGCTGATCTCCACCTGTGCTGTCATGCTCGCCTGCAGGTTGAGATCGGTGGGTTCCAGCTCGACCATCAGCGTGTAGGTCGTGTCGCCTTGCTGCACCACCATGTGTTGAGCTCACCACCAACAGGGGCGAGATGCAGCCTGAGACGGAGCCCTGATTCAGCTTAAGCGGGGTATGATCAACCGCTGTGTACGTCCAATGCGCCCGTCGGACAGACCGTGACACACAAACCGCACGAGCGACACACGCTCCGTTCCAAGAGCATTTCCTTCTCAGGCGTAAGAGCACGGGCATCGTAGGCGCACACCGTGACACAACGACCACAATGCGTGCACTTCTCGGCGTCGAAGGCAAAGGCGAGGGGAGTGTGGGATACCGGCTCCCTCAAATGGGGCAACGCCAGGCCACGCAGGTTTGCCAGGCGGGCGTAGCCGTGTT
>Ga0180438_10002177_pt1 | contig 32866 bp, 51 predicted proteins | sample SS_ome_12_FD_132455 | JGI IMG/M metagenome (GOLD analysis project Ga0180438, IMG submission 132455) | Hypersaline lake sediment archaeal communities from the Salton Sea, California, USA - SS_3_D_2 metaG | ecosystem: Environmental > Aquatic > Non-marine Saline and Alkaline > Hypersaline >... | reverse complement strand
TACCGGGTCAATATCTGGTACTACGCGGAGGAGTACCGCAACCACCCGGACAAGGGCTCTTCGGGCTGGGGCGGATCAGGTTCCAGGCCGCCTTACGAATCCGACACCATGCCCTTGCGCAAGGACATCGAGAGCTGCGCCGAGCGGGCCGGGACCGAATACTCCATGCTCGATATCGAGAAGGTGTTCAAGGGCTGGACGAATAACTCGGCTGATCACGACAAGGTCTCGATGTCGGAGGACTTCGGCGAGATCCTACGCTGGTACAAGGGCAAGCTGAAGCCGGGCCAGAAGGCGGGCTGGTATCGCATGGCGCCGTATCGCGACTACGGGGCGCATCAGCCGAACGGCAACCTCGCCAAGCTCCAGCACAACGACGACCTGTGCAATGAACCTGGCGGCATGTTCGACGAGCTGGACTACAATTCGGCCTCGCTCTATACCTTCTACGACGACTGGCAGGGCTGGAAACGCTATGCCGAAGGCTCGTTCGTCGAGTGCAAGCGGGTGCAGCCGAACAAGATCTGCCTCGCTCACCTGTGGATGCAGTACCATCCGACCAACGACGCGCTGAAGCATCAGTACATCGATGGCGACTTCTTCCGCTTTCAGCTCGATACTTGCCTCAATCATCCTGATTGCGACGGGATCATTATCTGGGGGCCGACGAGCGACTCGAAGATCACCTGGAGCCAGGCTCAGAATATGGGCTGGTGGCAGGAACTTGACGACTTCTGCCGCACCTTGAAGGCATCCTCGCGGACGACGACGCGGCGGCCCATGGCCGTCGATCCCGAGCCGCGTGACGAGGTGCTGCTGCATTCCGGGCCGGGGTCAGCGTTCTCGCTGAAGTTCAGCCGCGACCGCAGCTACATTCGCTTCGCGCTCGATCCCGGCATCATGTACGCGGATTCGGTCGATCTCGCGCCCTATCAGACCGAGCTGAAGGACTATTGGATCGAGGTGATGGTGTCGGTCGATCTGGATAGCCTGACGTGCCAGATGTACGTGAGCCAGCACGAGGCGCTGGCGGAGGCGGTCTGGACGGATGCCACCAAGCTGATCCAGTGGTCGGCGGCGGCGAACGTCACCCTCGGCGGGCTGGCGACCAAGGACACGGTCGATGAGGCGCGGCACACGGATGGCGCCATCCAGGAGGTCTACATCGTGGACGAGTTCATCGACTGGCCGCAGAACTTCGAGAAGTTCACCATCGACGGCTATCCGGTCTATCTGGGCGATAAGGGCGAGCTGCCCACCGGGAACGCGGCGCTGGTCTACATGAATGGCGAGATCAACGTCGAGGACGCGCTCTACAAGAACCTGGGCGCGGGGCCGGACTTCACGGTCTGGGGCGACGTGCCGCCTTCGGACTCGACGCCGCACTATCCACCTTCGGGAGACGAAGAGCCATGAGATACCTGACCCTGCTATTCTTGCTGATGGGCTGCACGGCGACAGAGGACGCCCGGCAGACCTTCTGCCTGATCAACTGCAACTACAATTATCAGTCGGACCCGGATCAGAGCCGGGACGCCGATGTGAACCAGCCGGCGGAGACGACCGGCAAACTTGAGAAGGACGCGGTGGGTGATGCGCTGGCCGCACTCCTGGATTGATCTTGCCCGAGATACCGGATTGGCTGCTCTGGCTTGTGCTGGCGCTGTTGCTTTGCTTGCTCTTCTCGCCGCTGATCATGTGGCCGCTGTAGAGGAGCAAGGCCGGTGGATTCGCTTCGACAAGTGCCCGCACACGGAAGGGGCCCTGCCGATCGAGTATGCCTATATCGTGCCGCGGGCCATCATCGGCATCGGGCGCATTTCGCCGAGCCACTTCATCGAGCTGGGCGATGGCAAGCTAGGGCCGGTGGATCAACGGATCTTCGAGGAGTGCTTTATGCTGTTGCTGGTGACGGGGCGGTCGAGCTTCATCAAGGGCAACGTCGATCAGATGGAGAAATACCTGGAGCTGGTGGAATAATGCCATTCAAGAGCCAGAAGCAGAGAGGACTAGCGCATGCCGTGGCGAGCGGAAAGGCGAAGCGCAAGGGCATGAGCAAGTCGGCGGCCGCCAAGATGATCAGTCATGACGTGGGCGGCAAACTTCCGAAGAAAGTGAAAAGGAGAAAGAAATGAGTTACGGTAAAGACGCAAGCGCCTCCAGCCCCGCGAAGGCAAAAGGCGATTCACGTCCGGGGCCAAGCGCGGGCAACGTGAAGACAGGCAAGGATGCCAGCACGACGGATCAGTGTAAGCGGAAAAACCCGATTGATCCGAACGGCGTGAAGAAAAAGCTGAGCTTGTAAAATGCCTGATCTGCCATTCGGCGAATGGTTGCCGGACCAAGCCCCGGTAGCAACGGTGGGAACGCAGTACATCCGCAATGCACTCCCGTCCGCTACCGGGTATTTGCCCGTACCTTCGCTGAGTGACGCCAACGAAAGCGGCATCACGGGACCGGCGAGCTTGCTGTTCCATGTGGCGGACAGCAGCCGCAACGTGTTCGTTTTTGCCGGCGATCCGACCAAGCTTTACCAGCTCACCAGCGGCAGCGGTTTTGCCGATGTGTCGAAGGTCGGCGGCTACAATTCCGGAACGCCGTGGAAACACGTCCGCTATGGCGACTTCGTCTATCTGGTAAATGGCGTCGACCCGATGCAGGCGTTCGAGCTGGGGGCGGATTCGGCGTTCGGCGACGCGGCGAATTTGCCGAGCGGACTGACGGGCCGGTTCATTGCGGTGGTTCGCGACTTCGTCGTGCTTGGTTATGTCAACGATAACGCTGGCGTGCCATCGATCTATCAGGTCCGCTGGTCGGCGTTGGGAAACCCCGGCAGCTGGACGCCGGACCCGTCGACCATGTCGGGCCTCCAGGACATCCCGGATCTGGGCGAGGTGCGCGGCATAACCGGCGGCGACTTCGGCACCATACTGCTCGAAGACGGTTTGGTAAGAATGGACTTCATCGGGCCGCCGGCCATCATGCAGTTCGATCAGATCGACGGCGCGGTCGGGTGCAAGGAGCCGGCGAGCGTCATCCGCGTCGAGGACGCGACCTTCTACCTCGCCGATGAAGGCTGGCATCGCTTCAACGGCCAGAACTCGGAGCCCATCGGATCGGAAAAGATCGACCGCTGGTTTGCGGTCAACGCCATCCAGGAAGAGCTGCCGAAAATGTCGGCGATCAATATCCCGCAACTCTCCGCCGTCGGCTGGCTCTTCACCTCGGTGAACACCCCTGACGGCAAACACGACAAGATCCTGCTCTATGCCTACGACGTGAACCGCTGGGGTATCATGGACGTGGCCGGGCCTGATTGCCTGGGCACGGCGGCGACGGTCGGCATTTCGCTCGACGATCTGGCGGCGATCTATCCGAGCATCGACGATATCCCGGCGCCGCTTGATAGCGCGATCTGGAAAGGCTCCAACTTCGCGCAGACATCGGCGATCAAGGATGGCGGCCTGTTCCTCTTTACCGGGTCGGTCCTCGATGGGGAGCTGGAGACGATAGAGCGGAGCTTCACCAAGCAAGGAAAAACGGTGGTGGTCGGCATGGTGCCGCAGGTCGACGGCGCCTCGACGGTGACGGTGGACGTGGGCACGCGCAACGCGACCAACACCAACAACCCGGAGTGGGTCAGGGCGGCGATGCTCGACGAGAACGCGGGCTACGTGCCGCTGCGCAGTGTCGGCAAGTTTCACCGTTTTCGCTTGAAGCTCGAAGGTGGATGGCATCACGCGGTCGGCGTCGATGTCGAGGCCAAGCCGATGGGGAGGCGCTGATGGCGATTCCCGGTGGACGGCCGACATTCCTGAATCTGCCGACCGGCAAGGTGCGCGATGAGCGCCGGCTGGTGCAGGCCGTCAACGGGGCGCTCGATGGCAAGCTGAACGCGGTGGGCGACTTCACCATCGATGAGGCCAATGTCTCCTCGATCATTCAGGATCCGCGCGTCTCGCGGTGGAGCTACATCAACCTCATGCCGCTGGATCCCATCGCGGCGCAGGCCGACTACTACATTCAGCCCGGTGACCGGCAATTCTCGGCGACGGTGTTTTATCGCGGTGCGCAGTTCGGCCAGATGGGAAAGACGACGCCCTGGACGCAGACCATCGACACGAACTGGGCGACCATTGCGGATTACGACTTCGGGGATTCTTCCGCCGGCGTTGCGAATAGCCTGCTCAACGGCACCATTCAGCTGGTCTATGCGGGTGTTTATCAGGTCGCGGCAATGCTGGCATGGAACGGGCGGAACAATGTCACATACGAAATCGGCGTCAGCCTGAACGGCGCGGACCCGACCAACCCGATATCCTTTACCAACACCGGACAGGACGCTTTCATCTCTATCCCCATCAACGTGACCTCGCCCGTCAGTTCAGCCGACATCCTGCGTTTGCAGATACGTCGGACGGCTGGCACGGAAACGGGCGATCTGACATCGGCGACCTTCGGCGTTTCATCGGTTGTAGTTACCGAGCCGACGCCGATTCCCTCGGCGATGTCCTTCAGATATGTGGTGGTCGGATGAGCTTGGATGAGACAGTTTGGGATGAGATCCCGCCGCTAAAGCAGGCCTTTTACCAGAAGAAGCACCTTCTGGAGAAGGCGCTGGAGCGCGGCCGGGAGCTGCACACGATAGAGGATATCGAGGAAGTGCTCGATCAGGGCCGGGCGCAATTCTTCGATGGCGAGCACAGCTGCATGGTCGTCGAACTGCTGGAGCGCAATGGCACGAAGTACGCGCATATCTGGCTGGCCGGCGGCGACCTCGAAGAGCTGCTCGACATGGAGGAATACGTTTGTTGCTGGGCGAAGAGCCTGGGGTGCAGCTTCGTTTCGGTCGATGGTCGCACCGGATGGGAGCGGCCATTGCGGCACAAGAATTACACGAAGGTCAGGGTGCTTTTGAGAAAGGAACTGTGAGATGAGTAGCGGCGGCAAAGGCGGCGGCGGGACGACGACGGCAAAGATCGAGCCCTGGAAACCGGCCCAGGACTACATCAAGACGGGCATGGAGGGCGCCCTCGACTGGTATCAGGGCGGATCGGCCGGCGCCTATCCGGGGCAGACCGTCGCGCAGATGAACCCGTGGCAAATGGCGGGCTATGACTGGCAAGCACAGCGGGCGATGCAGGGCAGTCCGCTGACGGACGCGGCTCAATCCGCGCTCATGGGTCAGATGCAAGGCGGCTACAACCCGGCGGCGGCGATCTACGGTCAGATGGCGATGGACCCAAACGCGGGAGCCAACGCGGCGATGCCGTATGCGTATCAGAACATCGCGTCGGCGCAGCAGCAGAATCCGGCCATGGGCATGATGGGGTTGAATGCGCTGCAATCGAACATCGGCTTGCCGGGTCTGGCGGGCTTCGCGCAGACGGGCCAGGGCAACCCGTACCTGCAGGGCATGTACCAGGACGCCGCCGGCCAGATGACCGACGCTTACCAGCGGTCCATCGTCCCGAACATCGATGCGCAGATGAGCCGGGCGGGCCGTCTCGGATCGCAGGCCCATGTTGGCCAGCGAGACATTGCCCAGGAGAACCTCGCGCAGGGCCTGGGGGATCTGGCAACGGGTCTTTTCGGCGGGCAGTATCAATCGGACATGAACCGGGCCCTGGCGGCCCAACAAGCATTGGCGGGAACTCATGGGCAGGACTTGGCACGGCAACTCTCGGCGGCGCAAGGCATCGGCGGGCTCCACAACCAAGGGCTCCAAGCGCAGCTACAAGCGACAGGGCAGCTTGGATCTCTCGCCAACCTCGGATTTGGCAACCAACTGGCAGCGACCGCTGGACTGGGTGGACAATACCAAGACGACATGCGCCGGCAGCTCGCGGCGATCGGGGCGGCGCCGCAGTTAGCGCTGCAGGACTACGCCGACATTCAGCAGCTAATCGGGGCCGGCGGCGCGTTGCAGCAGCAACAGCAGCAGGAGCTGGGGGCCGAGCAACAGCGTTGGATGGATCAGATGTACGGGCAAGGCTCCTATCCGAATTGGACCCAGCAATACATCAGCCAGATTTCGCCGTTCAGCGGCATGGGTTCGACGACGAGCGGCGGCGGAACCAGTCCGCTGCAGGGCATGCTGGGCGGCGGGATGCTGGGCGCGGGCATCGGCAACATGGTGCTGGGCGACGCGGCGGCGACGGCCGGCCTCGGCGGCTTCGCTCCTTATTTGGCGGGCGGCGCGGCGCTGGGCGGGCTCATGGGGCTCATATAGGAGGAGACGATGGCAGCAGGCGGTGGCCTCTTTGGGGGAGGAGCATTGGACCCCTTGACGGCGGGCCTATTCGGCGCGGGCGCCGGCATCCTTGGCGGGCAGAATCTGCAGCAAGGATTGGGGCAGGGCGCGGCCGGCTTTCTCCAGGCTTACAATATGCAGAACCAGTATGCGCAAGCGGCGGAACAGGCCAAGCTGGAGCGCGAAGCGCTGGAGTTGGAGAAACAACAGGCCGAGCGCGAGTGGGCGGCTCAGCAAGCCTACCAGAACCTCTTCATGGGCGGTGCGCCATCTCCGTCGCAGGCGGGCGGTGCGCCGCCGGCTCCCGCTCCGCCGGGACCGGGGCCGAGCATCTCCGCGCAGCCGGTCGAGCCGGTCGGAACGCCCAGTCTCGCCTACAATGCCGGTGTAAGCGCCTCAGGAAGCCCAGGAGCGCCGGGAGCGGGTGTCGGGGCACCAAGCCCCACGCCGCCCCCAACGCCCACAGGAGGCGCTCTCAGCCCGTTCCAGGCCACGATGGAAAGTCTGAGCCCGCAAGAGCGGGCCATGCTCATGCAGATGGATCCGAACCAAGGCCTGTCCTACCTGGGGCAAAAGACGGAACGCCGCATCACCAACGCGTCCGGACTGCGCAAGGAATACATGCGCGAGAGCGCCGACTTCGAGGATCTGCAGACGAAGTATTCGAACCTTCGCTCGTCTCTGGGGCAGGGCACCGGAGCCGGCGACGTTGCGGGCATTTTCAGCTTGTTCAAGATCCTCGATCCGACCTCGACGGTTCGCGAGGGCGAGGCGGCGACGCTTCGCAATGCGACCGCCGTGCCGGAATGGATCAAGACGATGTATAACCGCATGCTCGTCACGGGCGAGCAGCTGGGGCCGAAGCAGCGGGCGGATATCCAGGCGACGGCGGACTCTCTTTTCACTCAAGCGCGGGCGGAGCAGGACCACCGCTTCGAGAACTACCGGGGCATCGCGCAGACGCGCGGCTACGATCCGGAGGTGGCGGTGCCGAACCTCTATCGCGAGCTGTCATTGCCACAGGCGAGTACGGAAATCTCGGACGCGGACTATAAGGCGATCATGTCCGATGTCGAAGCCGAGTTGGCGGCCGAGATCGAGGCCATGGGGGGCGAGTGATGCCCGAGGAAGTCAAGCGGCTGAGTGATGTCAACGAAATCGCGCGGCGGATGGTTGCGATAAGAAAGCATGCCAAGAGTCGAGGCGCACCCGACAATCAAATCCCGATCATTCAGGATCGCTTTCTCAAGGAGGCCACGACCTATCAGGGCCGACCACAGTTCATGGATGCCTTCAAGAAGACGCGCACGGCCGGCGGGATGGAACAGCTGATGCCGGGCGGCGAGGTCGGCTCGACGCTTTTGCAGGGCGCAACCTTGGGCTTCGGCCCGAAGGCGCTGGCGACGGCCCGCGAGTGGGCGACGGACGTTCCCTACGAGCAAGCGCTGGCGGCGGAGCAAGCGCCTATCGCGCGGTTTGCCGGGCAGCATCCGAAATCGGCAATGGGCCTGGAGATGGCCGGTGGCCTCGTGCCGGGCGCGGGCGAGGCCATCACGGCAGCGAAATTGATCCCGCGCGGCGCCGGCATTACGAGACGCCTGGGAACGGAGGCGGCCATCGGCGGTGTCGGTGGTGGGCTGGAGGCGGTGGGATCGGCGGAAGGTCCGATAAGCGAGGCCTTGCCGCAAGCCGGTGCCGGCAGCGGCATCGGGGTGATCGGCAGCGTTCTGCCGGCGGCGGCGACCCCGGTGGTCAACCGCGCGACGGATCCGCTATCGGTCGAGCAGCAAGCCGCGCAGGCCACGCGGGACTATGTCGGCGAGAGCGGGCTGACCCCGGAGCAGGCCGTAACACGGATGCGCGAAGGCGAGCGCCTCGGCAAGCCGCTGACACTGTCCGACCTCTCGCCGGACCTCCGGCAGAAGACGGCATGGCTCGCCGTGCGGCCGAGTCCGAAGCGGGCCAGGGTGCAGGAGTTTCTGGAGCAGCGAGCCAAGGGAACCGGCCAGCGCATCAAGGGCGACATACAACGCGAGACGGGAAAGTCGACGCGCTTCTTCGAGGACTGGATCGCGCTCGATGAGCAGCGCCGCGCCGATGCCGCGCCGCTCTATGCTCAAGCTTACGAGCAGGTTCAAATTCCGTACTCATTCGAGCTTGAAGAGTTCATGCAAAAGCCGACCGTGCAGGATGCCTGGAAGCGGGCTCAGCGCAGCGCCGCCAATGCCGGGCGGCAGCTGCCGAGGCTCTTCCGGGAAGAAGACGGACGCATGGTCTATTCAGGACACACGCCCGACCTGGAGAGTCTCGACCATGTCAAGCGGGCGCTCGATGACATCATCGACGACAGCGTCAACGAGCAGGGCCGGCTGACACGCGAAGGTGTCGAAGCGCTGCAGCTCAAGAAAGACCTTCTCGGCTTTGTCGATCCGCACGACACCGAAGGGCTCTATGCGCAGGCACGGGAATCTTACGCGGGTCCGTCGCAAATGATGACGGCCATGGAGGACGGCATGCAGCTGTTCACCAGCCCAAAGAAATTCGACAAGCTGATGTATCGCACCGAGCGCATGACGGAAGGCGAGAAGGAAGCTTTCCGCAACGGCATTCGGGCCGGCGTCGTCGAGCTGATCGAGACTTCGCCGGAGGGCGCGAACATCGCCAACAACCTGATGAAGTCCGAACGGCGGCGCGAGCAGTTGCGGCAAGTGTTCCCCGCCGGTCCCGAAGGCGACGCGGCGATGGATCGCCTGATGCGCGGACTGCAGCTCGAAGCCGACATGAAAGCCACCAGCCGGGCCGGTTCTCTCTCCGAAGGGTCGAGGACGGAGCCGATGCGCATGGAAGGCCAGAACCAGAATGTGGCAAGCCGGTTCGAGATGGGCGAGGCCATCTACAACCCCGGCATCGCCATGGCGCGGCACGCTTTCAACGCGGTGGAGACCTTGAGCAAGGGCATCTCCGAAAAGCAGCGCGACCGGGTGCTGAACCGGCTCACCGACATTCTGACCGATACGGACCCGCAACGGATCAACCGGGTTCTCAACTCACCGATTGGCGGCGGGCGCAGTCCCGGTCAGCGAACGATCGACAGGCTGGTGCAGTCCGCATTGCGATCCGCTGTTCGCCAGACCGGCGGATGGGGAACCGAGAAGCTGATGGAGACCTATAATGCCGACTGAGCCGACAGGGCGGAAGTATCAGAACTTCGACCAAATAGCGGACAATAACACAGACGCGCCGCCGGTCGGAGCGCCGGAGCAAATGCCGGCTGACACCTTCAACAACACGCAGCGCTACGATAAGGCGGCCATGGCCGAGCTGGCACACGACCTGGGGCTCGACCCGGCTGACTTCGCCAGTGCCGACCAGCCGATAGGGTGGCAACCTCAAAATGATGTGGAGTTCACCGGCGGCAACGTGTCGGGCTTGTTATCGGCGGCGATGGATCCCGGCTACGCGCCGAGCGATGTGGACGACCTGACCGACAAGGCCTATGTGGACGCGGCCATCCAGGCGGGCATCGATGCGCACTTGCCGATCGGTGCCATTATCCAGTGGTATGGGTTGGCGGCGAACGTGCCGAGTGGGTGGTCGATCTGCGATGGGCAGAACGGGACGCCGGACATGAGCCACGCTTTCGCCAGGGGTGCGCAAGCGGACGGCGAGATCGGGACGGGCGGGGGCAACGACACCGCGACGACATCGAGCGACGGATCGCATGCGCACGCGGGCAGTTCGGTGGCCTCGCATGTTCTGACGGAGAATGAGATCCCGGGGCATGTTCATGGCAGCGGCGGCTTGGTCCTGGGGCAGGATGGGGGCCATCGTCATGCGACGGTGGTGCCTTTGAGTTCGGTCACGGACGAGAACATCATTGGCGGGATGACGCAGGCGATGGCGCGGACGCGGAACAATGGTGGGGAGCAGGATTACACGTTGCGTGCGCCGGATGATCCGGATTCGACGGCGGAGCCGAGCGTGGGCAAGACGGATTTGCAGGGGGGACATGGGCATGTGGTTTCCGGTGACGTGGCGTCGGCCGGTGGCGGGCTAGGCCATGATCACGGTCTGACGGTCGGGGCCGACGGTGCGCACAGCCATACCGTCAACAATATGCCCGCGTTCAATTTCGTCTACTTCATCATGAGGACAGGATAATGGTCGGACTATTCGGAGGGATGCCTCCCCAAGCGCCTCAGGGCTTCGCTGGCAGCATGTTCAGTCCCATGCGCCCCACCCTGCCCCCGATGCCCTACGGCATGCCTGGGGGGCTCTCAGGCGGCATTTCGCCGATGCCCAGGCCGGACCCGATCCGGCGGTGGGATCTTGGAACGGGAATGGGCCAGCGACGCGGGTTCGATGAAGGCAACATGCAGCAGGCTTTCTACGGCATCAGTCCATTCGAGCAATTCAAACGGGGGTTGATCCCCGGTTTGGGCCGAGGGTGGGAGCGTCCTGGGTGGCTTAATAGCTGGCAGGCGCCATGGTCCGGCATGCAGCAAGCGCCGAAGAGCGCTCCGGCGCCGGGATTGACGCAGCTGCCTCCGGGTCCGGTGCAGGGCGCGGGCGGGCCGGCCGGCGGGCTGGTGCGCACGGGACCGCAGACGTTCACGACCGGGAAGGGCGAGGAGACGACGGCGGGCGATTTGATCCGCAAGTATGGGTCGATCGCCCAGGCGCTTGAGAGGGTGCCAGGAGGCAGATAACGATGGCCACCACGCGACGCAACCCGAGAGGCATTCTCAATCCGGACGTGCCGACGGCTGGCGGCATTCTTGGACAGGCGGCCGAGGATCTCTGGCAAAACACGGTCGACATGAGCCGGGCCGGCTTGTTGGGCTACCAGCAGGCGCTTTCCGGATATACGCCGGAGGGCGAGGCGGTCGGCGGCGTGCTGCCATTACGATATGACGAGCGCACGGGAGAGGTGGGCGGCTTCGCCACCCCAAGGATGCTCGAAGTCTGGAACACCATGGGCGGGCCTCAGGGGGCGCTGGGGGCCGGTCCCTCGATGGGCCGGCAGGCCTCACGAAATATTACAGGATCTCACAACCCTCTTGACGAGATGCCCGTGACCTACAAGGGCAAGGAGCCCAAGGACTGGTCGCCGCAAGACTTCGAGCAGATTGGCAACGAGCTGGGCATCGAGCGCCTCGGCCCGGAAACCCCGGGCGTGAAATACAAATACGAAGACGGCGGGGAGTTCTCGGTGCCGGGCGGGACCGAAGGGCTCTTCACCTATTACGACCTACTCAAGCTGAAGTCGGGCGGCATCGATGCCAGCCGCATTCCGAAGGAGCTGCACACCAAGATACAGGACAAGATGGCTCGCTCCGTGTCCAGTCCGGAAGGGGCCACGCAACCGCAGATGTGGTCTTCCTTGGTCTTCGGCATGACCAGTCCGAACAACCCTCTCAGCCCGAACCAGATGGCCATGTCACGGTTGCGGATTAACACGCCGGAAGATGTCGACCGCATCGCCAATATGATTCCGTGGAAGGTGGGGGATAAGATCCCGAAGGCGCAGCGCGAACAGGTGAGCGCACAGATTGCGAACGAGTTGGGGCTGGGGGCTCAAGGCAAGACTGGCGGCATCGGGGCGCGGGGCACAACCGACTACACGCGGGTGGCCGAGATGGCCCAGCTTTTCCGAGAGAACCCGGAATGGTTCCGCAAACGTCCGGACGAGGAATGGTCACACTTCGTCGAGCGGGTGGCGAGCCAGACGGAGGGACTATCGAGCAAAACCGGAACTTTCGGTTTGGTTTGGCAGGATCCGGTGCATGCCGGCATCTCGGCGATCGACCGGCACATGGCAAACATCTTCAAGGACCGAATCTTCAAGGATCCGGGGGCGCGGAAGGAGTGGGAGGATCGGGCAGTAGCCTTGTGGAACAAAAACAACCCGGAGCGGCTGGCTCAGACAATTGACGATCTGCCGCATGGCGAGGTGGGCTACAGTCTCCTGCAGGAATTAAACAAGACGAAGCCCCGACAAAAGCTCCGCATGGCCAAGGGTGGTATCAACCCGAACCTGCCGGAATATCTGCGCAGCGAGAAATGGATCCGCGAACCGGAGAAGGTCGAGCAAATCGGGGAGAATTATAAGCGGGCTCTGCAGGCCAACGAGGAAGAGGCGTTGAAGTCCGGACTGCATCTCTTCTCCTCGCAATGGCAACTCTGGGACCGCATGCGCCGCCGGCTGGAGCCGCATGAGAATATGTTCCCAGGGCTGGAGAAATTGCCGCGCATGTCGACGCAGCAAATGCATGACGCGCGGGCCGCGCATACGGCTACGGGTCATCGCGACTATATCAAGGAGATGTTCGAGGGGGAGAAGCGGTTGAGGCCGACGCGACCGATAGAGAACCCGTCGTCGCTGAGTTATTTCACCTCGCCACCGCCAATGGGGGGATTGTTGGGAGGGGAAGAAGAAACCACGCCGGGGTTTGACCCCCGGCGCGGCATCTTCACGTACTAGGCTTCGAATACATCGCCCTCATCGCTGCAGCCACCTAGTACATAGCCCCCGAGGGATCATTTGGGGGCCTGTGAAGCTCAATAGCAGATGATAGTCCCTGCCACCGTGCTATAGCAATTGAATGGCTTGGTCGGCGTCTGGACCCGGAAGTTGCCGTTGCCCAGATCATAGACCGAGGTCTGTGCGTGCGCACTGTCGACCCATCCGGCGATCAGAAAAGCGCCTAGTATCAACGCCAGAGCCAGGATATATTCCTTCATCATTTCTCTCCAGAGATGAAGGGGCCGATCGGGTTTGTTTAGCGGCAGTCCGATCGGCCCCGTTGGTAAGCTACATACGAAGTTGGATCACATTCTCGCTCGCACCTCCAACGAGCCTCTCAATGAAGTTGCCCCACGCTTGCAGGGCATCCCTTCGTTCGTCGAGCATCTGATACTTCTGATATACACGCTTCACAGTGCCCGAGGTGCCCGCGCCTACATGGTTGAGGCATTTGTCGGCGACGGTGTCGCTGATCTTCAGCTCGCCGGCCGCCTGGGTGGCAAAGGTCCGCCGCAGATCGTGCAGGACCCAGTCGCTGACGCCGGAGACGGCATCGAGCTTTTTCTTCATCTTCGAGAAGCCGCTGGGGTTGCCGAAAACGGGGCCTTCGCCGGGACCGATGTCCCGCAGGATGTCGCAAGCCTGCGACGGCAGCGGGACGACGTAGTCGACCCCGGTCTTCGCCTTGTCCTTGGGGATGGTCCAAAGCTGGCGATCGAGGTCGACCTCTTCCCAGGCCATGGAGGCCACGTTCTCGCGCCTCTGGGCCGTCAGGACGAGCAGTCGGACCAGCGGACCCCATAGGGTGCCCATCTCGTCACAAGACGCATACACGGCCTTTAATTCGGCCTTGTCGAGGTAGCGGTCCCGGGCTTCCTTGCGGCCCGGTTTCTTGGTGTCGAGCATGATGTTGCTGGGCACGCGGCCGGTATCGCGCATCCATCCCCAGAATGGCCGAATCATCTCGAAGAGCAGGCCGGCCATGCGCGGATGCGTGGTTGCCTTCTCGTTGAGAATTTTCATGATCTCGACCGTGTTGATGGCTGGGGCCTTGCGGTCGGCCAGGGGCGCCAGCACGCGGGTCAGGTCGCGCATGATACGCTCGCCGGTGCGCTTGCCGTCCATGACGACCCGGTATGCCTCAAGGCATTCGCCGAGGGTGGGTTGCGCTTCTACTGCCTTTCGTTGGGCCACCCGCTCCTTGCGTTCGGCGGTGACATCCACGCCCCTGCGGGCCTCGATCTCGGCGGTCGCGGCAAGCTTGCGAGCTTCCTTCTCGCCGACGGTCGGCCAAGTGGCCAGCGTCAAGGTCTTCTGCTTGCCGTCGATGCGCTTGCGGAATATCCAAGTCCCGCGATTGTCGCGGCTCTTGCGCAGGTACAGGCCGGGAACGACCTTGTCTTTGATTTCGATGCGGGACATGGGATCCTCCTATTCGTCTGAGAAACCGTGAACGGTGGCGTAATTGTGCAGGCGTTTCATGGCCAACTCGCCCTGTATCTGGCGCACACAGTCTTCGGTGCTTGTCAGGGAGATGCCGTAGAAGCTGACGCCCGTATGTTCGGAGCATTGACGGAGAACAATCTCGTCAATTTTCCGCATGGCCTCGAAGAACGGCTGGTCTCTTAGCGGCTTCTGCAGGTCGTAAGCCTGCAGGCCGCCGAAGGCCAGCAACGCGCCAACGATGACGCCAATGGCAAACTTGTTCATCATTCTCTCCAGGGTTAGATGTCCAGACGGCGCCTCCGCGCCGTTTCGCTAGGGTTGCACTGGCTCGTCAGTGGACTCAGCGACGCACCATTTGAAACGAACTGATGCCGTCAATGCCATAATCGGCAACGCCGATGATGATTTGCCGATCCCGGCTCAGAGTGGCATGAGAGAAGAGCAGCCGTTGTCCGGTCTCTAACAAGATGCTGCCGCGCACCCGACAGGACTTATTGATCTTCAAGCCGCCGCCAGCAATCCAGGCTTCTCCTTGGTCAAGGCCGGTCGACGCAGTGCATTTGTATGCATCGCCTTTTACCATTCGACCATTTTGGTTGAGCCTCACATTGCAAAAGCCAATGAGCGCGACGACATCCGCTTCGAGCGTGTAATAGCTCCATTTGGTGCCCTCTAGATCATCGACATCGCAGGCTGCCCAAGCCGTGGCAGGCATCAACGCAACGCATAGGGCAATTAGAAATTTTCTCATTTCTTCCTCCAGAGTGTATGGTCCAGACGGCCCGAAGGCCGTTTCGCCGGGATCACACCGGCTCGTCAGTGGACTTGACAATGTTGTGCGTCACGCCGTCAGCACCGGGCACATCGAAAAGATGCCTAATGGAAACAGGGTCTCTTCGTTGTGGAAACATTTGACGAGCCGCCGGCTGACTTCACCTCTTTCGTCCTCTAGCCAGACGCTCTTTTGGGTCCGCTTCACAACCTTGAAAGTCCAGATACAATTGTGGTCGCATACCGACCGGCACGTGTAAGTTTTGTCGACTTCGAACCTCTTCATCTCTCTCTCCATCTCCAAAGCGAACTGAGACTCCGGTTCATGCCGGGAACTCCACCTTCTCGAAGCCGAAGATGGCGCAGCGCATGACGCGACCATCGTCCCAGGAAATCCGGTCGCCGACCGACATCGAACGCGGGAAGTCGGTGACGCACTCGACATCGTCGCGGTCGGTCCAGGGCGTGTCGAGGTTCTGAAGCTTGAAGAAGATCTCCTCTTCGGTCTCGGCCTCCATCACCGCCGCCGGCTGGAAGAGTTCCTCAGTAGCCGCGTCCACGACACCCTCCTTCGCGTCCATGTAAGTGCGGCCCATCGGGCAGCCCCAGCCGTTCTCTTTAATCGTGGTGTACATCTTGTCGGTCAGTTCGATGTAGAAGATCGTGGCTTTCATCGGTCTCTCCAGTGTTTCGCGGATCTCATCAGATAAGCTCCAGAGCCTTGGCGACTTCGCGAGGGCTCATCTTATTGGCAAGGTCAAGTCGCACATCTGTGCGGGTGTAGGAGCCATCGCCCCACTCGGTGACCACGACACTGCCGCGCTTGAACTCGTAGAGCCCCCTGTTGCCGCGTCGGCCGATCACGGTCACCTTCACCTGCGGGTGGCTGTCGGCCAGCAGCAGGAGGTTGTACTTGGTGAAGCGTTTCATCTCGTCTCTCCAGTGTTTCGCGGTTCTCATCAGATGCAGGTCCGATCCTGCATGACACTGTCTTCCCTCTCTCGTCCGGCTATCCCAATCTCGTCGACCTGGGCCGTCCTGGTGGGCTGCTCTGTTGCCCTATCTTTTGGGTAGCACCTGGGTAGCTGTCTGTTTGTCCCGGTGCGTCCCTCTACAATACGATATAGTGTACTGTACCACCTGCTACAAGGGGCAAACCGTACTTTTTTTCATTATTTTTCTTCGTATGGGTATCTACGGTATATCGTGTACCGTGGCTGTTAACCACCGGGTCGCAGGTTCGAGTCCTGCCCGCGGAGCCAAAAAACCCCGCTTCCTCAGTAGGTTGCGGGGTTCTTCTTTGGGTAGCGCTACCCAGAAACGCCACCGGGTAGCAGGTGGGTAGCAAATCACCCGATTTCCCGCTCCAGCTTCGCCGTCTGCCGGCGGCTGACCAGCTCGTGATCAAGCGCCTTCATCTTGGTCTTCAACGCGGCGTTCTCCGTCTGCAGAGCTTCGAGCTTCACCTTCTGGGCTTCGAGCAGCTCGTTCAGATAGTCGATGGTGTCGACCGTCGCTTGGCGCTTCTGCAACACCTCGACGGCGACCGCGATGTCGTGCATCAACTCAGGCCGGAGGCCCCGGAATCCGGCCAGCCATCGTTGCAGACGGATCGCCGTGGCGTCAGTCATCTTTCAGCCACTCCTTGAGCCAGCCAGTCCTTTACAACACCCCATCCCGGACGCGCACCGTCCTTTACCAGCTTGTCCAAAGATTTTTTGCAGATGCCGCGAAGCCGTTCGATCTCTCGATTCAACTCTTCTATCTCCTTGGCGTCGGCGGCGATCTGCGTCGTCATCTGGCGGTAGATCTCGTCCTGGATCTCCGCGTCGTTCACGCCGTCTCTGGCACCTTCCGCGTAGGCTTTCAGGATCTGTCTTTCGAGCCGCTCGATCTCACGGATCTCTGGCTCACAAATAGTTTCGACGCTTATCCTTAAAGACTTCACCGCAGCCCGCAGCCGCTCGATCTCGGCGTCCTTGGCCTCCAGGGCGTCGGCGGCTTCTCTTATAAGGGGACCACGCCGCGCATCACGCAGTCGCTTTATGAGGTCATCAGTCATCCACTTGCGTCCTCATGTCACGACGCGACCTCTCCAGATCCTTAATCTCTTCCCGTAGATCCGTGATCGTCGCCGCATAAATACGGTTGGATTTCTCCAGCCGCTCGATTTTGGCGTCCTTGGCTTCCAAGGCATCGGCGGCTTCTTCCATGATCCACCACCAGCCATCAACGCCTTCGGCGGCTCCCCGCTGCAATTGCTTTATGAGGTCATCAGTCATCGCTGCCTCGCTTTCCACTCTAGCCATTCCCTCTCGGTAATCCGGCAGTTGCTGCCACTCTGGACACATCCCATGCAGCCACAGATCTCGGCCCGACACCACCGATCACGCCATTCGATAGGCATGGTTTCCATGATGGCGTCAACTTCCTTTTGGCGCTCTTCAATCAAGCCACGAAGTCGCTCAATCTCGGCGTTCTTGGCTTCGAGGGCGTCGATAGCTCGTTGCTCCCAAGTTTTCGCGAGACACTTTTCAAACGGAAGCGTGTGACCGTCGGTTTTCTCGATCTGGCTTTGCAGGATCAGGGCCGCGTCGTGGGCCTTCTTCGCTAGCATTTTCAGCAGAATGTCAGTCATCGCTAGCCTCCATTAGCTCCAGCGCCTTGATTGCAACGTCACGTTCAGTCCGCAGCCGCTCGATCTCCGTGTCCTTGGCTTCGATAGCGTCAGCGGCCTCGTCCCGCAAAAGCATGAACTGAAAGTAGTAGTCGCACTCTTTGCGTAATCGCTTTATAAGGTCGTCAGTCATCGTCCTTGTCCCTCAATATCCAATCGAGGCCACCCATGTGAATAATGCCGATCAAAAGAAGGGTGAACGCCAATGCTCCCCATACGATGATGGCACCTTTGAAAAAGAGCCCGAATAAAAATATTTCGGCGTCAGTCATCGCAGACCTGCCATTCCATCTCGGCGATGCGGACCTGCGCGTCGGTGTAATGTCCGACCAAAAGACCAAGGGTTACACAAATAATCAGCGTACAAACTACCCAGGTGTAACGAAGATTGTCAGTCATCGTTGAACCTCTCCTGGTAGCGCTTGAATAGCACCACGCCCATGACGCCCGAGGCGCCCAGCAGGACGATGGCAAGCCCGATCCGCAAGGCCGGGTCGACCTGGACCCCGGAGCCCGCCAGCGCGAACACCAGCGTCTGCGGCAGGTAGCCGATGATCGAACCGGCGATGAACGCCGTGACCGGAAGCGCCATCACCCCCGAGGCGAGGTTCATGCAGAGGTTTGAGCCAACCGGCAGCAGCCGTACCAGCACCGTGACGCCGAACGGATTCTTGTTCACGAAGCGGGCGATGCGCGGCATCTTGCGCTGCACCCGATCCGAGATCAGCCGCCGGCCCACCGTGCGCCCGAAGGTATAGGCGAAGCCCGCCCCGATGACGGCCGCCACGAGCCCCAGGACGAGCCCGTCGACGAAGCCGAACGAAACCCCGCCGCCGAAGGCCACCAGCTGCCGGGGCATCCCAAACGCCGTCCAGACGGTGCCCAGGAGGATGAAGAGCAATGCGCCCCCCGGCGTACGCTCCGCCCAGACTTCCGACCCGAAGGACTCCGGCGTCAGCGCCTTGACCATGAACATGATTGTCAGCAGGCCGGTCAGCAGGATGGCGCCTTTCAGTACCTGTCTGGTGGTGTCCATGCTCACCCCCATATCATGTAGCCGACCCAGAGGCCGATGAAGGGTGAGAGGATGGCCAAAGCCAGCAGGATGCGTCCGGTGACGACCAGCGCATCATGCCACTGGTCGGGCCCGTCAAACATGTTGTCTTCGTTTTGCATCGGTCTTCTCTCCAGAGATTCCAGTTATTCGCTAATGTGGGCCAACTTTTCCACGTCGGCCTTGCGAATGCGCGGGTGGTCCTTGGGCGTCTGCCGCACATAACGGAACACGCCCTCCTGCTCCCAGCGATCCAACTGCTTGACGCCGGCCTCGGTGCGCTCGACGCCAAACAAGATCCGCGCCGCCTCACGCTTACTCAGCAACAAAGGCATGTTCATTTGATCCTCCACACGACAACATTTTTTCCGGTCTGGTTCTTGCGACGCAGCCCGCTGTCCTCGACGATGCCCGCGTTTCTCAAGTCGCTCATCCGAGGCCGCACGCGCAGCAATGGCATGCAGATCTTGTCCGCCACCTCCTCGCAGGTCGACGGCCCGAATATCTGCAAACAGACATAGACCTTCGCCCGGTCGGTCACCGCCGACCGCTTGGCATGCTCCGCCGCCTCGAAAGACGTATCGGGTGCGCCCGCCTTCGTATGCGACCGCTCGAAATCAAATTTACTCTGCATTCTTGGTCTCCTTCATCGAATTGGCGTGCAGCGTATTCGTCCCCATCCGATGTGGCCAAAGGGGGCAGGAAATTGCCACGCACTTCCGTATTTCCCCGGAGCTTCCCCCACAACAGTCCAAACACTTCGCGCGGATGGCTCTTGGTAGGCTGGGAAGCCATCCGAATTTTTCGATGCCGCTCCGGCGGGTTTTTGGATCCAGTGATCGGGGGTCACGGCCGATCTTCTCCCCCCTGTCCTCCTTGTACGGAGAGACCAACAGAAAATCATCATCCTGCATCGGCTAACTCCTTCAGTCTCTTCTCAACCATGTTCATCGCGTAGCGCTGGTCCGCCTTCGACCCGCCCTTCACCCGCTCACGGTACGCGTTACGCGTCCGCTCCACGGCTTCGGCGGATCCGTCGGCCTCTAGCTGTCGCTTCAGATCGTCAATCCAGTGAGAGGGCTGCGCGGAGGAGCCACGGGTTGTGGGCTCCGGGATAGGCCCCTCCGCGCTATCGGAGGCCACAGGGGATGGCGCCTCCGATTTCTTCGAAGGGGTGACAGGTTTTGTCACCCCCTTGCACCACTCGGCCAGCTTCTCGCCGGTCTCGATCGAGACCATCTGGCCGCTGACGAACACCTTCTCCAGATCCGGGTGCGAACACTTGGTGACGCGCAATGTGTGATCCGCGACGATCTCCGCGTGAACGGTCATCTCAAAAATGAAATCCTCTGCCTGGATCGGCGTGGCGAAGTCATCGCGCAGGATCTCCGTGCGCCCCTGCGCGTTCTTGATCTGCCGCGAACGGTGCTTCGCCCTGAGGCATACGATCAGCGGACAAGGGCACTGCAGCACCGTCAGCATGAGATGAGCGTGCGCCGACTTCGGCTTGATCCAGCAGTGCAGGCCCGGTTTGCCGCTCTTCTCCTCGATCCTGGCAGCCATGTCGCGAACGCCGCCGACGCCCTCCCACTCGTGGCTCATCGAGTCGATGATGAGAACATCGGCCGCCTTGCCCCCGTCGATGATTGCCTTGCGATATCTCTCCGGCGTAAAGGGTTCGCTCAATTCGCCGACCATATAGCCGCCGGAGATGCGATCCGCATACAACTGACCCCGGCCGGACTCCGTGTCGATCATGAGGATCCGGCCCTTCGGCCCGACCAGACCACGCGCCAGCATCAGGGCGCTGTAGGTCTTGCCCGCACCGCTGACGCCGTAAAGGCCGATCAGCGGTATGGTGGCGCTGCGCTCTGCCAGCTTGAACTCAAAGGGCATTAGCCGATTTCCTCTCTTCTCTCTGCGAGCCAGACACTGACCGTGGCCGGCCGGCCCCACGAGCGTGCGGGCGCGTAGTTGTAGAGCCACCGTATGATGTCGGGCAGGATCTCGATCGAGATGTCGTCGGCGCGGCCGACGGCCTCTCGCAAGTCGTTTTCGAGAACCGCAGTCAGGAAATGCCCTGGCGGAATCGCTTTCTCGAAATACCGCTCAAGACCGCCGCGCACATGCTCGTGCAGTCGGTGATAGGGCAACGGTTCGCCGTTCGCTCTCACAATATCCATCACGCCACCTCCAGCGGCTTGTGCATGTTGATCGACAACTCGATCTCGGTCTTGCCCAGAGCCTCCCGAACCAAGCTCTCCCGCAGATTGCGCTCCGAGAGCTTCTGGGAGACCCATACAGGCGGAGTGACGTAAGCGACCTGGGTCGAGTAGCCCGGCCACCAGTCGCGCTCCAGGCACCATTTCCAGCGGGATAAACACCACTCCACTTTCTCATGCGCCTCCTTGCGTGCCTGCTCGCCCAGCGCGATCACGCTCACGCCATAAGGCGGCGTGCGCTCCATCGCCACGAAGCGAAGCTCCGGCTGCTCGTGCCAGCCGACGGCCTTCAATCCGCGCTCGTGAAACGCGGCTTGGATGTCGTAGCCCAGATTGAAAAGCGTGTGAGTGAAAGCTTCCGGTTCGGCGCTGTCGCAAGACTTGTAGTCATAGACGATGTTGCCGGCGTCCGGCAGGCGGTCGTCACGCGAACGGCACCACGCCTCGCCCTCGCGCCACAGCACCGTGCGCTCCGAGGTGTAGCTGCCCTCGAAACCCTCGATCTGCCGCAGCTGACGCGAGACGGCATCCACCATTACTCGCATCTCCTCGAAGTCGGCCGCGAGGATCGGCACCTTGCCGGCCGCGTGCGCCTCGTCGCGCTGCTCCTTCGATGCGTTCGTGCGCCAGCTGTCGAAGTCGATGACCACCACGTTCTCGCCGCCTTTATCCAGGAGATCATGGATGGCCAAACCCTTGTCCAGAAGCTTGGATGTCGTCGGCTTATAGCCGGGGTTCAGCTTCGGGTGCTGTAGCCAGACGTGCCGTGGCGACTGCTGCCACATGATCTTGGCAAGAGACGCCCGCAATGACGGCGTCGGACAAGGATCCGCCTCGTAGTCATCGTGCGAGATCGAATAAATGCCGGGTTCGGGGTTGGTGTTCGCTGCCAGCATCACAACCCCGCCCTCCGAATGGCATCAAGGTCGACAACCTTCTCCTCAGCCGTCACCGCCTTGATCAGATTGCGCAGAATCCGCGCCTTCTCCCGCAACGATGTCGCCGCAAGACGGCTCTGCGCCATCCCGCTCTCACTCTCCTTGCAGTAAGCCTGGCTCTCCAAGCGCTCAGCCCAGGCCCGAGCCTGCTTCACCGCAGCGCGTGTCTGAATGTCCATGCGTACCTCCATGTCTGAATATGGCGTTGCATGGAGGATAGAGTACGGAGTTCCGTATCGTCAATACAAAAAAATATCAGGTCGGGAATTTCTCGTATTTCGCAAAGGCGAGATACCGGATCTCAATGTCATCGTACACCAGCGCCGGCTTCTTGCCGCGCGGCTTCACCCACGGCTTCTGATAACGCGGATCCGTCGAACGCGGCCACAACTCGATGGCCTCACGCTTCAAGACCACCTGACGCAACGTCGCCTCGATCAGGTTCTCCCGGCGGCGAAACACCACCACCAAATCACCCGTCTGCGGCCAACGGCCCTGGTTCTTCACCAAATCATCAAAACGGGCGCACATCACCGCCGAATCCTGCGCCACCAGCTTATCGCAGCACATACACGCCACGTAAAACACCACCTTCTCCATATGCGCGAAACGCTGGTCGGCCATAACCTGCTCCTGGCGCGGCAACGCGCCGGCCTCGTCAGCCTCACGCCAGACCCCAGCCTCGACAATGCCCACCACCGGCGGCACCGTTAACTGCCGCGTCATGTTAGGCACCTCGTCCTGAACCGCATCGAAAAACGTCGACATCTCCGGCGCATGCTGGGGAGCTAGAGACTCCATGCCCAGCAAAAGCTTCTGAAACGTCGGCATGCGGGCGCTCTGCGTATAGCCCTTGCAAATTGAATAAACCGTCGTGCGCGGCACCCGCGCCGCGTCAGCCAATTGTGCCTTGGTATGACCAGAAGCCGCCAAAAACGACTCGATCATCTGCACCAGTGCCGAAGGTTCAGACATGCCCACCAATGTATGTTGACAAATGGAAACCGCAAGGACGCTTCACCAAATTATTGACAGTACGGTGAACCGTGTTTTAGAAGGAAGGCATGAACATTCTCTAAACGGGGAAGCATAATGACGCTACGCCAAACACTCCTCCAAGACATCGACAACTTCCAGGCAGAACACGGCCTCGACGACTTCCAACTCGCCGCCAAATGCGGCCTCGCTCGAGAAGCCATCTACAAACTCCGCCGACGCGACGACCTGCGCCTCTCCACCGCCGACAAACTCTGGCGCGGCATGGGCATCAAGGTGCGGGACCAAGCGGCATGATCACCGACCAACAAGTCTACAGCATCATCCTCACAGCCGCCCGCCGCGGCGACAAACACGCACCCACCCACAAAAGCATGGCCGAGCAACTCAACTGCTCGAAAAAAGCCGTCGAACTCGCCATCGAATCACTCATTGTCAAAGGCGACCTGGAAAAGGCCAGAATAACCGGCGGACTCCGCGTCAGATACTCCATCCCCAAACACAACATCAGCGTCCCCAACTGGGTCACCATCACAAAAGACGCGGCACAACCAACGCACGAACAACGCCGCATAGCCCTGGCGCGAGCCACAGGCTGCAAGCCAAGCGAAATCCTCCTCGGCGATCAAGCCGAGCCCAAAAACTGGAAGTCGACGTGAACGTCCTCGCCCTCGACCTCGGCACCCAAACCGGGTGGGCCATCTCCGCCAACGGCCACATCACTTCAGGAACCGAACGCTTCGCCAACGACCGACACTCCGGCGGCGGCATGCGATACCTCAAATTCAAGTGGTGGCTCTCAAAAGCCCACAGCCTCTCAGGCGAGTTCAACGCCGTCTTTTACGAGGAAGTCAGAGCCCACGCCGGAACCGACGCGGCACATACCTATGGCGGCTTCCTCGCAACCCTCCAGGCATGGTGCGAACACCATAACCTCCCTTACGAAGGCGTCCCGGTCGGAACCATCAAAAAACACATCACCGGCAAGGGAAACGCCAACAAGCAAGCCGTCATCAAAGCCGTCCAACAGAAACTCGACCCCAACATCACCGACGACAACGAAGCCGACGCCAGAGCACTGCTCGATCTCGTCGCCGAACCGCAGGGAAATGCATGGAAGTCAGACTGACTTGGCCAGAGGTTTTCGCCGCAACACAGGTCGGCATGATGCGAACGCTCGCGTCGCTCAAGAACCAGCGCCATGACATGGCGGGATATGTCAAAAACGACGCTTATTGGGATGCCGACATCCAGGCCGCCGCAGCCGAGTGCGCCGTGGCAAAGGCCCTCGGCAAATACTGGCCGGCCAGCGTCAATACCTTCAAAGGCAAACCCGACATTCCACCCGATATCGAAGTGAGGCAAACGCACCACGCAAACGGTCGCCTGCTGATCAGGGAACGCGACGATCCAGGCTATAAATACGTCCTCGTCACGGGCCGCATTCCGACATTCGAAATCCGTGGATTCATCCTCGGAAACGACGGGAAAAACCACCTCTTCCAAGACGCTCCCAACGACCGTGCCCCCGCTTACTTCGTCCCCCAAGACAAGCTGAACGAATTGGATGCCATCAATGGCTAAATACCCAGCCCTCCCTCTCTGGACAGACGCATACCTCGCCGACACAACTCACCTCTCACTCGAAGAACACGGCATCTATCTCATGCTCCTCATGCTCGCTTGGCGATCCCCAGATTGCGCCATCCCAAACAACAAAAAACGCATCCTCAGAATGCTCCGCGTCCACGGAAATTACTGGCCCAAAATCGAACAAATCCTCACCGAGTTCTGGCACCTCTCAGATGACAAATGGAAACAACAAAAGCTCAACAAATGTCGATCAAAAGTCGATCATTTCTCCGAGACCCAACGACAACGAGCCCAAAAGAGATGGAATGACAACACACTGAAAAACAACAATACAACCAATGCCACACGCGCGGGCATTCCCAACGCGCGTGGCAATGCTAACCATAACCATAACCAATATATACCTAACCCTACCCATATACCGAGTACTACTGCCGCGAGGGAAAACGGTCCAAACGACGACGGTGGTGGGGGGTTTAAAAAGATCGGGGAATACATCCCTTGCGCATTCACTGAAAGCTTCACCAAACACATCGCCGAACTAACCAACTCCTCAATCACCGATACCTGCAACGACATCAACCAACTCGAACAACAAGCTCACCAACTCCTCGGACCAGACAAAGGCGACCAATGGATCAACGAAACCCTCCACCAACTCGCCAACGACCCAAACGTAAAAAACCCTATCGCCGTCGCCCGACATAGGTTAAAAGGCTGAAACACCTACCCTAAACAAGGCCGAAAAATATGCCCTTCGAAAAAGGCAAGGTCTATAACCCCAAAGGCAGACCTAAAGTCGTCCGCCAACTCGAAACCCAAATCCGCAGACACTCCATGCACGCCGTCGCCCGCATGGGAAACCTCATCAACTCCCAGGACGAACGCATCGCTCTCGCCGCCTCCCAGTACTTCATCGATCGCGTCATGGGCAAAGCCAAAGCTACCGTCGAAGTCTCCGGCGAAGTCTCCCTCACTCACCAACACCTCGCCGTCGTCCAAGAACTCGGACGCAAACTCCAGGACGAAGTCAAACACACCATCGAACACCAAGACCAACCCGAACCAAACCTCATCTCCGACGAATCAAAAGACCAAGCCAAACTCGCATTCGTCGAAAAGAAGAAGATCAATCAACCGCCACCCATGCAACGCAAAAGCCTCGCTCGATAGCTCACAATGTTGGCGATATGGACACGCTCAGCACGCACGTCGCTCGCCGCCGCCGCGAGAAGCGGCCAGGGCCGGAAGGTTTGAGGGCATGGAATGCTACCCATCCGCTACCCAACTGGGGCCGATCGGCTTGGAAGCCAGGGTTTCCGCTGGGTTGCTGGTGGTTGGAGACCACGGCGACCGCTCCCCGGACACCCCCCCCCCTTCGGCGGGGCCCGGTCGGCCGGCGTGGAAAAAACGGCACCCCCTGCATGTCTGGGGTTTTTGAAAATTTTGGAGGAAGAGATGGGAACGCAGTCTGCACCGCCGTGGGGAACGGCGTTAGCTGGGAAGGTTCAGCGAGGGGATCGTTTGTACCGGGCTCGGGATCCTGAGAGTGGAGATCGCGCGGAGGATTTGAGCAACATTTTGCTGGCGATATTGGATGAGTTTTTGGAGAAGAATCCTGGTATTGGATCGAAGGATGTTCGTCGTGGGGTGACGCGGTTCAATGGGAAGTTGCCGAAGGCGTTTCGGATGATTGACGAGGTTCGGAAGCGCCGTGGTGGAGGCGAGATTGGAAGCGAGAGCGGCGAGTTTGACGGGTGAGGTATCGGCGCCTGACAATCCGTTTTACGGGTTGGTACAGGGGTTGCGTCGGGATCGAGTGAAGTTTGTTGAGACGGTGTTGGGAGTGAAGCCTGTACGGTGGCAGGCTGAGGAGTTGGCGGCGTTGGACCGGGGGTGTTTGCGGTTGAGTATTCGGTCGGGTCATGGAGTTGGGAAGTCGACATTTTTGGCGTGGGTGATGTTGCATGAGTTGTTGACGTGTTGGCCAGTGAAGATAGTTGCGACGGCGCCCTCGGCGCCGCAATTGTTTGATGCGTTGGCGAGTGAGGTGAAGCGTTGGGTGAAGGAGTTGCCTGAGGCGTTGGGGGGTTTATTGGAGGTATCGTCGGATCGGATAAGTTTGCGGTCGTCGCCGACGGAGGCGTTTATTTCGTTTCGGACGAGCAGGGCCGAGACGCCGGAGGCTTTGCAGGGTGTACATGCGTTGCATACGTTGCTGATCGCGGATGAGGCGAGTGGAGTTCCGGAGCCGATTTTTGAGAGTGCGAGTGGATCGATGTCGACGCCTGGGGCGATCACGATTTTGACGGGGAATCCGACGCGGTCGTTTGGATTTTTTTATTGGACGCATACGAAGTGGTCGGACAAGTGGCGTTGTCGTCGGGTTTCGTGTTTTGATTCTGAGATGGTTGATCCTGGTTTTGTGCGGGAGATGCGGGAGCGATATGGGGTTGATTCGAATCAGTATCGGATTCGGGTATTGGGAGAGTTTCCGGATCGTGATGAGGAGAGTTTTATTCCGCGAGAGTTGGTTTCGCCATCGTTGGGTCGGGATATTGAGGATGTTGGAGCGGGAGTTGTTTGGGGATTGGATGTTGCGCGTTTTGGTTCGGCGGCGAGTGTTTTGTGCAAGCGTCGAGGGAAGGAGGTTTTGGAGTTTCGGAAGTGGCGGAATTTGGATTTGATGCAGTTGGTTGGCGCGGTGAAGGTTGAGTTTGACAACGTGGATGATGCGTTTCGGCCTGTTGAGATATTTGTTGATGCGATTGGTTTGGGAGCTGGTGTATCGGATCGGATGCGTGAGTTGGGGTTGCCTGCGGTAGCGGTGAATGTTTCGGAGAGTCCGTCGACGGTTGGGACGTACATGCGGTTGCGTGATGAGTTGTGGGGTCGGATGCGGCAGTGGTTTGAGTCTCGGGTTGTGCGGATGCCGAGTGAGGAATGGGTTGTTGAGGAGTTGATTGTTCCGCGAGTGATTTACACGTCGACTGGGAAATTGCAGTTGGAGTCGAAGGCGGACATGATGCGCCGAGGTTTTGCGTCGCCGGATGGAGCGGATGCGTTGGCGTTGACGTTTGCGCATGATGGCGCGGCGGCGTTGGGGATGGTGTCGCGTGGTTGGGAGCGGAACGTGAACGAGGGGATGAGTGGGGGTTGGTATATTTGAGTTTGGTTTGACACGGGAAAGCGTGTTGTGATACGGGGGTAGGCACAAGATTTTGTGGTTTGGCGACGTGTTGGGCACGACATGCCAGAGACCTACCCAGAGCCTCATCGATTAAGCGAGAAAGAGTTCGAGGACGTTGTCCGGCGATTGCTGGAGGACGCGGAGGATTACGTCGAGGATGATGTGTCCTGGCGGCGTGAGCGATCGTGGCGTTATTTCAACGGGAAGTCTGATTTGGTTCGTCCTGAGGGTCGGTCTGGCGTTGTGATGCCGACGGTTCGGGATGTTTGTGATTCCGCGGTTTCGTATTTGATGGAGGTTTTCAGCACGGCGTCTCGGTTGGGCGAGTACGTTGCGGAGAGTTCTGCGTCGGCGGCGATGGCGGAGCGGGCGACGGATCTGGCGAATTTCATTTTGCTGAAGAAGAACGACGGGTGGCGTGTTTTGCACGATGCGTTCAAGGACGGTTTGGTCGCGAAGACGGCGATTTTGAAGGTATTTGTTGATGAGGTCGAGGATGTCGAGGAGCGGTCGGTTGATGGTTTGACGCGTGAGGGTGTTGAGTTGCTGGCTGGGGGAGATGGTGTTGAGATTGTTGGCGAGCGGGAGGGTTTGGATGGTTTGATTTCGGTTGATGTGCGCCGGCGCCGGCGTGTGAAGGGGATATCGGTTGAGGCGGTGCCGCCCGAGGAGTTGTTGATTGACCGCAAGGCGATGACGGCTGAGGAGGCGGTGATTTTGGGTCAGCGTTCGGTGGTTCGGGCGTACACGTTGATCGAGCGAGGTTTTGACGAGGACAAGGTTTATTCTGCGGCGTCGCCTGGTTTGGAGGAGACGGAGGTTGAGCAGGAGCGTCAGGCGCGGCAGCGTTATGATCATACCAATCCGGATGATGCGTCGCATTGGTCGACGAAGGAGGTTGAGTTTTACGAGTTGTACTGCCGGATTGACGAGGATGGCGATGGTTTGCCGTCGGTTCACCGGGTGTTTGGGGTTGGTGATCAGTTTCAGATTTTGGAGAGTGATGTTGTGGAGGGTCAGCCGTACTGCATTGGCTCGCCGATACCCAAGCCGCATGTTGTGATTGGGGATTCGCTGGCGGAGTACACGGAGGACACGCAGGACGTTGACACGCAGTTGGTTCGCAATGTGTTGGACAACACGACGTTGGTGAACAACCCGCGTCATCTGGCGGTTGAGGGTCAGGTGAACATGGGAGAGTTGCAGGACAATCGGTACAACGGGGTTGTTCGGGCGCGTCGTGCGGATGCGGTTGTACCGTTGACGGTTCCGTGGACGGGAGACAAGTCGATTGCGGTTTTGAAGTATTTCGAGGAGCGCAAGGAGATGTCGACGGGTGTGAGTCGGCAGGCGATGGCGTTGGATCCGGATGCGTTGCAGTCGACGACGGAGACGGCGGTTCGCGGTCAGCTGGGGTTGGCGCAGAAGAAGTTCGAGTTTTATGCGCGGTCTTATGCGGAGACGTTGATCAAGCCGTTGTTTCGCAAGTTGCTGGTGTTGTTGCAGGGTAATTTTGATGGGGAGGTTGCGTATCAGGGGCGCGGTGGTTCGTATGGTTCGGTGAATCCAGGAGAGTTTGATCCGAACATGTTGGTTTCGGTGAATGTTGGTTTGGGGACGGGCAATCGGGATGAGAAGCTGCAATCGCTGATGGTTGTGAAGCAGACGCAGGAGCAGATTTTGATGCAGTTGGGTCCGCAGAATCCGGTTGTGAGTTTGGGGCAGTACGGACAGACGCTGCATGATTTGGTTGAGCTGTCGCCGTTGGGGGATCCTGGGAAGTATTTTGGGTCGCCGGAGGAGATTGACCGGGCGGCGCGGGCTCAGGCGGAGGCGGCGGCGAAGAATCCGCCGGTTGATCCTGAGAAGCAGGCGAAGGCGGCGGCGATTCAGCAGAAGATGCAGTTGGATGCGGCGGAGTCTCGGGCGAAGATGCAATCGGACATGATGAAGGCGCAGCAGGAGCTGCGTTTGCGTCGAGAGCAGCAAGGTTTGGATTCGCGGATTGACTGGTCGGAGGCGGAATCGGAGGCATTGAACGCGGTTCGTCGTCTTGAGGAGGAGATGGCGATCAAGTGGTTTGAGGCGGAGGAGAAGGCGAAGGTTCGGCGTGCTGAATTGGCGATGGAGGCTCGTCTGGAGCGGATGAAGGTTGAGCAGATGCCGAATGCGCCGGGTTCTGGGAACATTCCGAGGAATGGGAGCGCGTAGGTCGATGAGTTTGAAGCTTCACGGCGTTTTGACGAATCGGGCCGACCACCGTGGGATCGTAAATTCGGGTGTTTACCCGGCGAAGACGGTTGAGGTGGCGGACATTCGCGAGGCGCGGTGGATTCTGACGGATTTTCTTCATTTGCTGGATTCGACGCCGGACGCGGCGCCGTTGATTTTGACGATGACGAGTTTGAGCGTGCGGATGCGCGGCGCGATGCTGAGCCGGGCGACGCATCGGGGTATTACGACGGCGGGAAATTTTCCGGTTTTGGGTTTTGTGTGCGCGGATGCGAAGGATGCGTCGGCGACGGTACGCGACGGTCTGGCGCTGATGCATCATCACTCGGTGGGTGTCGGTATTGGCAACTTGGTGTTTGATTGGACGTGAGGGAAGGGAAGACGATGGACCGGGTTGGCAAGGATTCGTGCAACTGGATGGTCGGGACGAAGCCGTCTGGGAGTCGGACGGAGACGGGTGGCGACAGTGGCAAGACGCCGGAGCCGCCGCGTCGGCCGGATCATTCGAACTGGCACAAGAAGCCGGGTGATTCGTGATGGTGGATGCGGTCGACCGGAGCTTTGCGCGGCAGCTGTCCACGAACCAGTGGTTCTGGGGCGAGCTGGGTGAATTTCAGGAAGCGGTGGTCGAGGATTGGTACGCGGCGGAGACGGTTGAGGAGCGCGAGAAGTTGCATGCGGTTGCGATAGGCTTGCGGCACTTCACGGGGGTTTTGCGGTCGCGGATGGAAGATTTGACGAGGGATGAGGCGGCGTGATGGTTGAGCGATTGAGCATTGCGGACGCGGTGAAGGAGATTCATGAGGGGCGGAATGCTGGCGGCATGCCACCGACGCCGTCCCCTGATGAGGAGGCCCTGGCGAATGGAGCGGAATCCGGGGTCGAGTTGGACGAGGAAGATCGTGGGGAGGAGCCTTTCGAGGAGGCCCTTGAGACGTCGTCCGGCGAAGCTGAGAGCGGTGAAGTAAGCCAAGAGAGTTTCGAAGAGGAGCCTGCTTTGTACGCCGTCAAGGTTGACGGTGAGGAGAAGCATGTACCCCTGGACGAGCTTTTGCGGAGCTATAGCTATCAGTCGGCACAGGACCGCAGGCAACGCGAGCTGGCGGAGGAGCGCAAGCGCTTTGAGGCTGAGCAAGCGGAGACGGCGCAGCTCCGGGAGCAGTATGTTTCGCAGATTGGCATGATCGAGCAGGAGTATCAGCGTCTTGATCAGGTCAAGGTGGAGTATCCCCCGGAGGAGATGTACCAGAGCGACCCGATGGAGTATTTGAAGCGCGTCGACGAGGCGAGGCGGCAGGAGGCTGCTTTGCAGGCGGGCAAGGAGGAGCTGGTGCGGCAGCATCAGATGCGGGCGCAGGCGGCGGAGATGGATCTGGCGCGGCGCAAGCAGGCTGAGGCGGCCAAGCTGATGGAGATGATTCCGTCATGGGGTGATGACGCGGTGAAGCAGCAGGAGCAGACTGCTTGCCGGGCGTTTGTGAAGTCTTACGGGTATTCGGACGAGGACTGCAACCAGATCGTGGATTCACGGTTGGGGAAGTTCATTTACGATGCCTGGAAGCTTCATTCGGCGGCGGAGAAGGGCTCGAAGAAGATGAGGTCGAAGCCGCCGAAGGTCATTCGTGGATCGGACAAGGTTCCTCAACAGAGGTCGGGTGGCAGCCGTGAGCAGAAGGCTGTCGCGGAGGCGACGAAGCGTTTTGACGCGGTGAATCGTCCTGGGAATGCGTTGGAGGCGGCCCGTGCTGCTGCGCAGGAGATAGAGGCCAAGCGCCGCTTGGCTTCGGCACAGCAACGACGGAGATAGATTATGGCTGCATCACAAACGGCACCGGCGGCGGAAGTTGTCCAATCCGGTGCCTTCGGACCTGGGTCTGAATCCGGTGAACGGGAAGACCTATCGGATCAAATAAACCGCATTGATCCCGACAACGTGCCTGTATACGCGAATGCGCGTAAGGGCGTGTCGAAGGCGATCTTGCACGACTGGCTCGTCCAGGAGCTGAAGGCGCCGCCTGATCTTGCTGATCGGGCACAACCGGAAGGCTTCGAGGCGACCGTGACGGCGCACGTTGCGCCGGTTCGGCATTCGAACGCGACGCAGGTCTTTGCCGATACCAAGGCGGTGTCGGATACGATTGATAACGTCGACAAGGCCGGCCGGGATTCGGAGCTGACGTATCAGAAGCTGCTGACGGGTCTTGAGCTTCGCATTCAGGTGGATGCGACGATGACCGATGCGCAGATAAGTTCCGGTCTCGACACGACGCGCACGATGGCGACGATCCAGGCGTGGATGACGAACGGCAACGTGGCGTCTGACGGCACCATGCCGTCGGGTGACGGGTCTGACATTCCCGTCGTCGGCACGCCGGAGGCGCTGGCGTTGGCCAACATCGAGGGCGGCATGCAGGACGCGTATGAGGACGGCGGTTCGCCGAGGATTCTCTACATGTCGCCGAAGCAGAAGGCGGCGTTTTCGGATCTTCAGGTGGGGACGTGGGACGCGGTGATACCGAACGAGTACACGATGTCGAGCGTGAAAGAGGGCGTTTACATCGGTGCGGTATCGACGTTTCTGACGGACTTCGGTCGTATCGAATGCGTCATCGATCGGCACATGCCGACGAATGTCGTTCTCGGGATCGATCCGAATTACATGAAGATGTGCGCGGTGCCGGGTCTCGATTTCCACGCGGTGGATCTCGCGAAGACGGGCGCGAACAAGAAGTTTTATGTCTCTTACGAGGGAACGCTGGAGATGGGTGCGCCGAAAGCGCACTTCATGGTCGGCTCACTTTCGTAGGGCCTCCCTGTGATGCGTCGCCCGCTTTTATACGATCATGCCAGAGGTGTGTTCACGGACTTCATCGTGAGCAACGACGGCTCGTATCGGTGGGAGACGCGTCAGAACACTACGCCGATCCTGGAGTCGAATAAGCGGCGCCAGGGTCGGCGGCATTTCCGG
>Ga0180438_10002174_pt1 | contig 32887 bp, 30 predicted proteins | sample SS_ome_12_FD_132455 | JGI IMG/M metagenome (GOLD analysis project Ga0180438, IMG submission 132455) | Hypersaline lake sediment archaeal communities from the Salton Sea, California, USA - SS_3_D_2 metaG | ecosystem: Environmental > Aquatic > Non-marine Saline and Alkaline > Hypersaline >... | reverse complement strand
TTGAGGGGGTTGCAGTCAAAACCTTGCATTTGGGACTTGAGTTTCCTCGTCAACCTATCATATATTTATTGCATTATCAATAAGTTATTGCAGATTTTTAAGTTTATCAGGCGACCCTAAATATGTAGAATTCTTTAAAATAAAAAGGGGTTATCCGATTTTGCTTATCGGAATCACCCCTTTTATCCCGCCCCAGAGTATTATAACTTTGGAGCAGTCTTTTGTTTCCTAGGACCGCCTCTTTTAAGAATTGATCCTAGTCATTAATTTATTTATCATATGCAGAATACCATGTCAATATTTAAAGTTTTCTAAAAATTCATACGGATTAACCGAGAAATGGACTTAAACACTTAAGGCATGTATTATTTACCGGTTCATTTTGCATATAATGCTCGGACTCCATTTTGGGAGTTTTTATATTGTTATGGGGCTAAAGATGAGCCTTTTGAACTTACACACCAGGAATTTGAAGTATGTAGACATAATTCTATAGATCCTAAAACCTTTGTTAGATATCTATCGGATTCCTACGTCCTAGGGATAATTTCACACACAAAAAGCGAGAACGGTACTAAATACTTTCTTAAAGCTAAACCTAAACCTATAAATTCAGTGCCAAAGCCAAAGAGCTTCATATTAAACGATTGGCTTAACAGGCTTCTACTTCTAGAACCTATCGGAAGAAGGGCTTTATGGCTTCTAAACTTTCTTATTCGCACACGGTGGGAAACACTAAATTACCCCGCTTTTGAACAATTGCTATCTAATCTGAAGACTAATTATTTTAGTTATAAACTTCCAGAGCTGAAAAATTCTTTAGATTTAGCTCGGGGCAAGAAAACTGAAGCTCCTAAAGAAGCTTTACAATTGCTTTGGAAGCTTGGTATTGTTAAGCCGTTAGAAGTTAATTTATTTCAAATCCCTCAAAAAAAACAACGTTGGGAATTTACTCTTAACTTAGCTAGGTTTGAAGAAGAAGCTTTTGAACAACATGATATTAATTTTGTACCTGTTGTTTTACTTGATATAGTTTGTCAGATTCTCCATCGCCAGCGGAAACGTCTGGAATATGTCGGCTATAATCCAGCAATGCTGTCTATACGTTTTAGCTTTGACAAGACTTTAGAAATCATAACCAAGATTCTTTCCGAACAAAATCTGGATTTTCCAATAGGGATGAATCTTAAATCTTTGATTACAGATTTTTGTCGTGAACTGGAAAAACAAGATTTAATCTGTCTAGAAAAAGACAAGAGAATATTGCTTAAAAGTGGACGTTTGGGCAATCGATATAAGACACGCCCTGTTGCTCGGAATGTGGTTGATAAGCACTTTGAGCAAATAAGAAAGCTCCAATTAGAAGCAACGATGGATCCTATTTTACAGCACCGAAATAGGATATTAGGAGAATTAGTGCTTCGAATAGGGCAAGCATTTGATCTCCCACCTATGAGTTGTATAGATCTATTTCTCTTTCTTCAAAAAAATGCTGATCATTTACCTAAGAAACGTTACGAGGATTTTATGACCTATTGTGAAAAGCGTATCCCTCTACTTCAATTGGGAATTGGATACCGAGAGATTCTAGACGGTTTTATTAGTAATTTGGGCACGCCCTTAAAAAAAATACAACATATTAAACGAGTTCAGAAAGAAATAGCAATGACCGATACAGAAAAGGAAGTACTAATATATTTGCCACTTCCTCTTAACCTTATTAGTTGGGCTAGGTTGAGAAGAATTTTGTCTTTTAAGGCAGGAAGTCTATTCAGAGAATCTGAAGGAGTGAACTTGACAATTGAGCTATGGGATGCGTCATTACAAACGATTCACAAAGAACGTATTCAATTACTTAGCTTCCCAAAAGAAGAACTTGCACCTACTTTAAATCTAAATCAAAAATTAAAAGGGATGGACTGTCCGCTTCGAGCGCGGTTGGTTCTTTCCCGCCCCCTACCTCAGCTTATTGTACAGCTCATTCTTGAAATAGCACATTCGCAACAATCTCAATGTAAATAAAAGGACAAATTAACAATTTAACAATTAGCCTCCAGGTTTAACACCCAGAGGCTAAAAATTGTGCGAAAGCAGAGAGAAGTGGCAGGGTAAAGGCGGATCTGGATAATATAATTGTCCCTGCTTTCCTTCGAGTGACGTCTTACCTCTCACCGCGGGTTTGAAGTAAGCAATCCTGCGGGATTGGGTCCCGACCTTGTTTCCAGGAGCCGCTAGATTCCCTGAAGGCGTTGGGAAATCTATCTCTAAATAATTTCGCCCACTTCTCTCAAATTTTATATTGTGCTATTGAAAAGCGATTTAGTTTTTATTTGACGAGATTATAAGGTTATTGAAGATTTTTCTCAGTGAAGCTATGAAATCGTCGGAAAGTTTAATAACTTCATTGAGAGGATAATGTATTTCAGATAATTGGTTTGCTTATATTCAGTACATCAGAGAAATAAGAACGATTTGTTTTTATTATAGCAAATCAATATAATTTGTCAAGTATTATGCTTAATTCTATCCCTCAATATACAAAAATTGAGAATATCGTTAATTTATTAGGATATCTTATTTATCTGTGTTATGGTTGCCAAAAAATTTTTTCAGGTATCAGATCGATCAGGGCTCACCCAACCTTTGGGCGCAGGCCGAGGCCAGAGCCACTGCCTCAAATATTCTGATGTAGTAGAAATTTCTATTGCTTTTCTCTTTTTTTAGTTCATGAAATAACACAGGATATTCAGAGACTATAGCTTCAGCCAAATTCTTTTTGTTCACTTTCTCCTCTGGAATGAAAAATTCTTCCAAATCTTTTATGGAATACTGAAAAATTCTTAAACCTTTTCTTTTTGAAAATTCTTTAATACGAGCAACTAATCGAGCTAAATTCTGAGATCGCCGCGAGGGATGAAGCTTCTTTATGGCCAGGAAATTAGACTTATGCTTCTCAATTAACTCTGAAATAATCCTTATCGCCTTTGACATCTTTTTCTTTGACCACTTTCCCTCAAGAGTCCCTATTTTCCATTCCATAAGCTCCAGTCCATCAAAAACTGCGATCCCCAGATATCTTGTCCCAGGATTAATGCCTATAATCTTCAAAGGTTTCTTTTCCATATTTTTTTATTAGTTTGTTTAAAGGCTTAAAATTATTTAAATCACTCGTTCTATTAATCTTGTTATTTATTTTTATTAATTGATTATTATTCGATTTCCCTGGCGTCCTATCCCTTGTATCCCGTTTGTCGTATGGTCGTTTCCCTTTTGGCGTATCAATCTTTAAAAGCGAATAGAGACAACGACCTTTTTTCTTTTTTATCTTTATAAGCTTGAAATCTCTAAGCAACCTGATTTTTCGATTAACTGTTCGCACGCTGATTCCTAAGTGATCGGCAACAGATTTCTGTGTCGGATAACAGGTTTGGCTGTTTGAATTCGCATAAGAAGCCAGAACATTATAGACAGCAAGCCCAGAAGCGCCCAGAAGCCTCCCATACTTCTTAATAATGTGGCGGTTTATCCAGTACCAACCTCCGTTCCTTAGGTCTCTTATTCCAGATTCTTGCTCATTTGACATAAACTAAAAGAACTCCTTCCTCCCGACATATTCAAATTGTCCGTTAGACGAGTCAGAGAGTCTTTAAAATTTCATTTGCATTTTTTAGTTACGTTAAACGAAGGATTTTGCCTTAATCATACTTTTGCTTTAGATATTCTTGCCTTTCCATAATGTTCCTTTTGATAACCCGTATCAGAGGGAAAAATAGGGCGTCTACTAGCACACTATACAAACATGCAAGCTTAAGAAGGTTTACAGGGCTCGGCAAGCAGACGCCATTTTCCCAGCGGGAAATCATGCTCGTGCTACTGAGATCTAGAATTAATGCAACATCCTTCTGCTTCAATCCTATGGCCTTTCTGTACTTCCTCAAGTTATTGGGGACTCTATTATATTCGACTTTTTTCATTTCCTCCCTAGCTAATGGTTATACTTTTTAGAATAACTGAGGGAAGTGTCATAACAAGATATAAAAAATTGCTTTTCCAGGCAATTCTGATATAAATGTGTTAATAAGATGGGGATAAAAATCGCTTTACTAAAAGTGATGATATGAAAATACTTTTTTATTTTGTCTACTTAATTGGAACTCTCAACTGCCTCACAAGATACATCAAAAGGAAATAGATAATGTCAATTAAAGCCGCAAAAAAATCAATAATCAGACTCTATAATGAAATCCTTCAGAATTTAAGAATCTCAAAGAACTTAAGCAAAATCTTGCCTTCTGCATTTATTTTGTCAAAGAAAATTGAAGACAAAGAACTTGAGAAATGGATGCAACTTGAAATGAGTGGTTATTTTAATTCAAATCCTGCTCTAACTGAAGAAGTAATAGTGCCGGAATATAGAATAGTACCAGGTCAATACTATGATATTTATAGAAGGCCATTAATTATTTCTGATCCCAAACTAAGATTTGTTAATGAATATCGTCTTCGACATGGTATTTCAGAGCTCGAGAAATTATCAAGATCATCAAAATTACTAACAATTCAGGATCCGAGTTTTTTAAAATTGATAAAAGAGAATTTAAACGTTGAAGTTCATTCTTTCAGTTTCAGTTCGACCTCAATTATAGGAATACTAGATGCAATTAAAACTAATTTGATAAACAAATTATCGAAAATCACTCAGATAGTAGAGGAGTCAGCACAATTGGAAAACGAGAAAGAACATACTACAATTCATCTGGCAATTTCTAATCTCCATCCATTGATTCAATCTGTCGCAAGTAAATTATTTGCTGATGGCCATTATAGGCAATCAATTCTAGACACTTATATTCTTTTGGTTGAGACAGTAAAAACAAAATCTGGGAGGCGCGACTTGGATGGAGTAAATTTAATGCAAACAGTTTTCTCACCAAATAATCCAATAATTAAAATATCCGATGATTCTGATGAACAGCTGGGATATATGTGGATGTTTTGTGGCGCCGTAATGGGAATTAGAAACCCTAAGGCTCACAGGCTGATTGAACAAAGAGATCCTCAAAGGACCTTAGAATGGCTTTCGTATGCGAGTGTGCTTTTAAAGGTTTTGGATGAAGCTGAGGTGATTAAATACTAGCAAGTTCTACTCAAGAAAAGGGGTTTCCAAACAGTTCACATAATATTTAATTCTTTTCTTTGTTGAGCCGGAAAAAAACAATGAAAAAATAATAAATCTCTGTAATGAAGGTTGAAGTAACGCAATGCGATAATCACCATCATGGGCATCGCCAAGCCACCAAAAGGTTCCCGTTATCTCCAACTGAGTATTTCCACGAGAACAGTTTCGTCACGAAAATGGCTTTATTAGCAGAGACATCATTTAGATTTGTTATCCCCCTTTAAGGTTAAAAAATACCACAAGAAATCATCCTATATTCGATGTTAATGGTGTTTATCTATATCGACTTAAAATTCAATTTCGACCCAATTTAATAAGAGACGGGTATCTCTACGCCTCAATAATTCGTTCGAGAGCACGAATGTTTCTTTCGATGCGGAAATTTTCCCATAACAAAAAAAGGTTTACCAGAAATGCAGAGAGGCAAACCCAAGATAGAACAAGGGCTATGATTTTCAGTACAAGTTTTTCTTTCACCCTTTCTCTTTCATCAGAGAGGTCTGAACGCGTCCCGTATTTCTAGGTTGCTAGGCATGCAATATCGAATGCCCCCTATACGCACATTGTTACAGTGCTTCAGTTCCTGGCCTGCGCCAAGCATCTCAAGCAAAATGTCATTTTTTTTCACATGTTGTCATTTTATTTCACTTGCCACTGGGTTGAAATTATGCCGTATTAAAAGTCGTGGCAGCCCTATATAAATTGGCAGCCCCTTTTCCCCGATTCTCCATGCCAATCCTCCTCCCCATTTCGACACATATTATAACTTTATTAGAAAATCATGAATATTTGATTGAACTTAAAGAAAGATGGGATCTGATTAATAAATTTCGATTTTAAAAGTTCGTTCGCACTAATTTTCAGTAATTTTTTTCATAAACCCACGCACTTGTTTAGCAATTGCATCAATATCACGATATAAAGTAAATTGATTCTTTGAAACTTTTCTAAAATCTATTTGTGCGCCTTTGCTATTGTATTTATCTTTGAACTCATCAATCTGATTGCATATTGAGACTATGGACGGAGCAACTCTCTTTTTTTTGCCAGTTACAAGATCAATTGCAGGTTTGCAATCTCCACAAATAATGACCTCGTTAATATTATATTTATTTATTGTATAAACGCATGCTTCAAGAGCTCTTAGCATACCATCTAGGCAGATCTTAATAACGGTATCATTGTCATTATAAATTGCTCCACTTCTAGCTGGTTTCGGATTTATTGATTTCATTAAAATTGCAGATTCGAATCGAGATTCTTCTGAAATTTTTAAATTTGTAGGATGTTTATCTTCAGAAGGAGTATAAACATATGCTGCCCAAAAACAAAGAGATGGACCAACAGAATTTGATTTACTGTCAGCAGACTCGTCTAATATAATAATCAATTGTTTTTTTATAATTGACATATTCTATCCCCCCAGTTTATTTTCTGTATTTAGCTTTACATATAAAAAATTAACTATCAAGATGTATTTTTTTAAAAGAGCGTTTCCTTATAGATCTATGCCTCTCTTTTTCTTTCATATAAATCCACTGTTTCCAAAATAAACGAGCGAACTGTTCTGCAGCCATTTCTAGTAATTCTTTTTCTCTTTTAGATTTTTCTCTAGCCACAACAATATATCCCCTTTAATGATTCTCCTCTTTTAGCTTAGAAATGATAGAAGATCAATATAAGAGGGATAAAATTGCTTTAAAAGAGAAAATATTCTGATATCTAGTGGAATTTTTTCTTCCAAACGTGCTCACAGATTGTCGTGGCGATCAATTTAAGATTATATCCAAACATCATATTTCCTAACAACAGCCAGCATTATTCTGTAATTAAAGGATTTGATCTATTTGCCTAAGTAGTTTATCTCGCTCAATCGGCTTTGCGAGGAAATAAAGCCCTTGCTTTTTACTGCTGCTTTGTTCTTCCCTATTTGTAACCAGGGAAGACAAAAATATTATCGGAATATGGTTTGTCCTTGAATCATTCTTTATGATATGAGCAAGATCCCCTCCGTCCATGTCGGGCATCATAATATCAAGTATAATGAGAGCAGGACTTCTTTCTATCGCAATTTTGATGGCCTCCCTCCCTAGGGAGAGCGGAATAACAGAATATCCTGCCCTAAGCAAAATTGTCTCCAGCATTCTTAGTACTACCTTATCGTCATCGACAATCAAGATTTCTTTCTTCGCCATTTCAATCTGAGCTTATCAAATAAAGAATAGTAACGCATTCATTGATGTTCCGAATATTTTATCTTTACTACGGAAACAACCTTATGCCGTCGAAAATATATGTATATGTCCTCATTAGCTACTCTTACCATTAGGATATGATAATACATCTCTTAATTTTTAAGCAAGGCAACTCGAAACTATCTGATCAATCTCTTTCTCATATCTCTTAAGTTTCGCCTGATATCCTACTTTCTTCATAAAATCATGCTCCCTTGCGATTGAAACTGCTCGCTCTACAATTTCAACAAACCTCTTTTTTCTGTTAGTAGAAATCTGTTTTATATCGCAGCTTATGAAATCCTCATCATTTATTTTGAAAAATAATGTATGAAAGCCGGATATTACAGTAGACACTCCGTACCTATATCTGAAATCTTCATTTGCTCTGAAGAATGCTAGTTTATCGAGGTCTTTTTCTAATCGCATCTTATTTTCTTGTTTTTTATATCCTCAACATCTCCATTAAAACCCTTAATTTTTTTAATTCCTATGCAGAGATAATTTGCATCTTTAATATTTTTTCCTCTTTGTCCTCTTAGATGAACGATTATATCTGGAATAACTCTTGCCCTTTTCATCTCCTCTGAGACATTCTTTATTCCAATTCTACTGTATTCCGTATCCACCTGATGGTTTAATAATTGCATATGGAGATTTTTAAAAACTTCTAGCGAGGATCGAATGTGGGACGCAATATTTCTCTCAGATGTGTTAAATAAGGCCTTCTCGGGTCTATTTTGACTATCTACTAAATAGGCATGAAGGAAAGCTCGCATCATGAGTTTCAGTGGAGCCATGTAATGCTTGAGCTTATCAATATTTTCTTTCTTCACATTGACTTTCCCAAATAATTCGGCTCGATCAATCAAGAATGATGTTGGATCTGCCTATTTTCCCCTGAGTATACAGAAGTTATATTATAACCGAATCAAGCACAACCCAGCGAACCCCCTTTCTCTTGACAGGTGGGATCACAAATTATATTTTATTGCTGACTTAAATTTTTGGGGAGGATAAGCACAATGGCAGAAAAGCCCGGATGCATCAAAATTCTATTATGGATTGGGATTGCTTTATTTTTGCTGTGGTTTCTAACCTTTTCCTTTGCTCCTGAGAGTCTTCTGTCCTCACTCGCCTTTATGGAGACTCAAGGCTTCTTTCTTCGCCTGTATGGAATTTTCCCTCTAGGTTGGGCTGTGTTGTTTCTATTCGCGCTAAAGGATCCAGTAAAAAATACCGCGATTATTAATGGAGCAATTATTACAGGAGTATTAGTGATTATTTCGATCCTCGTTTACCATTTCTTAGAAGGTACTAAAGGCTGGTTCCACTGGTTGAGCGCCGTAATTCTCTTAGTATTCAATGTATTGCTTTTTATATGCAAACCAAAAGGAGTAGCTCCTGTGCTTGTTGAAGAAAAAAAAGAGGAAAGTACTGAATCAAATATCTGATATCATTTAGCCCAGAGGGTGATAGCTTACACGCGCCTCAATTCATAAACGCCTTTGACCTTCTCCATTCGAGCTAATAAGGAGGAAATACATATTGCCAGTAGTGTGGACTATCAGGATCAGCAATATAGATCTTATTGGAATCGTATATCCCCTAGCCGCGAATGTATTCCCGTCCGGTTCTCATTCCATATGCAATCTCGATAAGTTCCTAATTTGCAAAAGCAATCATTCTTCCTAAGTTTTCGGAATTTTCTTGTATTAACTCTCTATCAACAGAGTTGGCTTTGCGATAGGTTCTCCATCTTCGCACAATGTCTGAGGCCGTACATTTGGGCTATAAAATAAATCGGATGTTTCCGATTTTTGTGATTCTAACAAATTATTGATGATTCGTTTTGAAATAGTCAGAGATTCGAAGGATCACTGTTCCGTCGTTATCTCGATATATTCTTTGATTACCTTGATACTATCCGGAGAAGTGTCCAAAAACTCTATACCGATTTCGAACATTTCATCTCCATAAAGGCTTCTGGACCACCGAACTTTTCCGAATGCAGCGATTGATCGGGGTGGATTAGTCAACAGAAGCTCTATTCTCAACAATGTGTTAATCGGGACAAATGTATCAGTCCGTATTTTTAAACCTCCCGAAGAGATATCTTTGGTCAGGTGATGGCTAATTTTCTTGCTGGGCGTAATCTGATCCCCAGAAATCATCATAATTGTAACTTCGCATTCTTTTTTTATCCGTTTTCTTTTTCGTCTTTCCTTCATAACCAAGGCCCACTTTGCCGCAATCCGTGTTTCAAAGCCATCTTATCATAATGGCTATTACCGTGACCTTAAGAAATAGTGGTTGTCTTTTTTTCTCATTTAAAATATTTACCGGTCTCTAGTCATTCATCTCAAACCTATATTTCCAATAAAATATCCAAGTGAAAAAATGTCAATAGCCTGTTAGGATGAATCGTGGGGTGATATTAAAGAGAAATCAGGAGCAGGTTTATAACAATTTATCAAATTAAGACCCAATCTCTCATCATGACAGAAGAGATGAATCAGGCATTAAACGTATACCTGGATAGAGATTTTTTCTGAACCAGCGCGATTAATCCAACAACACATTTTTATGGAGATTCTGATAAAATCCTCTTTCTTAAAGGTCCTCGCCTCACAGAATAAAAAGTCCTGCTGGGAGAGGATCATATTTAAATGATCAGGTTTCATTATAAAAACATTCCTATCAACGCGTGCTGATGGATCCTTCACTGAAACAGGATAAGGCTTTCAAAATTCAAGTCCCCCCATATAATTCTCACGAGATATCTCATCTTTTTTTAAAATTATCTCAGCAATTTCTCTCTATCATGACTTTGATCACAGAAAAATATTGATGTCAAAATATTGTATAATATTTATGGCTCTCTTTCGCCGGCTGGAGAGAGTTCCTTTCTTTGATTCCCATCAACCCCTTTTGCTGACTGACAGCCGGCGTTATTAGCGTACATTCATTGCCCAACAATTGTGCAATTAGCCAGAAATACAGCCTATGCAATTTCTTATAGAACAAATTTTCTGGATTTCAACAGAGATTTGCACAGAAGTGGTGGAAAAATGGGAGGGAAACTGGCCCAATCTCAGTATATCGAAGTAGTAATTAACTATCTCGATTTCAATTTAATAAACCTTCTTCAGAACTTCTATCAATCGCTTTTTGTGTTCTTTATCACCCCGAGAAAGAGCCTTAAAGAGTTTTTCTAACGACGCATCTTTTACTTCAAGAATTGTATTCAGATGCAATTGTTCAAATAGCTTTTCCAATTCAAAAGTATCATTTATTGCCTCTGCAAGGCTGACCTTTTTATTCTTAATTCTGTCAATAAGCGTAATCACTCGATTCAATCCCTTTTTCATCTCAAATTCCCGGTCAGAATTCAATTCAAATAAATCAGGCGCTTCGGACACATAATATTTTCCTGTAATCAGGAGATTCATATGGTCAATTTCCTCTCTGGATAGCTCCTTCAATTCATTGGAAATCGGCTCATCACTGCAGAGTTGACTGAGTTCTCGGTAGCACTCAGACATTTTCTCTTCCATTTGCGTCGCAAGGTCGATAGTTTCATGGATGTTCATCTTTTATCCTTTCTCATGTATGTCTATATTTTAATGCTGTCTTAAAAACCTGAATTCCTCTACTAATTTAAAAAGAGCTAGATTCTTTCAACAAGAATAATATTAATTACGCTAGGCGAGATGGTAAATAGCCTTAGAAGATGATTTCCGGGGTGATTTTACCTTTTGTTGACAACACCCTGCAGCTCATACAAATTATTTTTTCCACAATCCTCCGATATATTCTTGATCTGATAAACACTTCATGATTGGTTTTAAAGGGGAAAAAACACGGGGTTGGCTGAAAAGGTGGAATGACTCTAAGGCCGAGTTTCTCGATATTGGTTTTAAGGCGAAGTGTGCCTAACTTTCTGTTCACGTTGAAAGATCCCCAAAAACAAGCTTCTTACTAATGATTTGTTAGTCTGCACTCCCAATCATTTGAAGGAATTTACTCTCGTGTCTGTCTTTGAATCTGTGTCTAATCGACAAAATCTCGTCTTTTATGGCAAAAAAAGCATCGACCACATCAGGGTCAAAATGTCTCCCGCGTTCATCTTTAATGATGGCAAAAGATTTCTCTATTGAGAATGGCTCTTTGTAAGGCCGTTTGGAGGTAAGTGCATCAAAAACATCAGCAATCGCAGTAATGCGGCCATCGATTGGTATCTTCTCACCGCTAAGTCCTAGGGGATAACCACTGCCATCCCATTTCTCATGATGAGTGAGCGCTATGACTTCTCCCAATCGAATAAATTCTGCATCCGAACCTTCTAGAATTCGGCCCCCGATGACCGTGTGTTGCTTCATGATCTCCCATTCATCTGAACTAAGTTTTCCTGGTTTTAGAAGGATATGATCCGGGATGCCGATCTTTCCGATATCGTGCATGGGTGACGCATACAAAATTGTCTCAACTGTCGTTTCGTCGAGACCCATCTTACGTGCTACGGCAGCTGAATAATTACTCATTCGCTTGATATGTGCCCCTGTATCCTCGTCTTTATACTCAGCGGCCGTTGACAAGCGATAAATAGTATCCAAAGAGGCGCTCTTTATCCTTTCGAAAGCTTGCCTCAGCTGTTCGGTTCTCTTAGTAACCTCCGCCTCAAGCTCCTTTTGATATTCGCGCATGTGATCATTATAGGCCTTGACCTTGAGGAGAGATTGCACTCTCGCTCTCAATTCCGTCTTCTCTACAGGTTTACTTATAAAATCATCTGCTCCTGCCTCCAAAGCCTTTACGCGATCATCGACTTCTCTAAGCGCAGTCACCATAACGACTGGAATAGACCTGGTCGCTTCTTCTGATTTCAATACCCTGACTACTTCAAATCCGTCTGTTCCAGGCATCATGATGTCAAGCAGGATCACATCTGGAGAAGTCTCTTTTGCTTTTTCAAGTGCTTCTTCTCCATCGTGAACCAGAGTTACGTCATAGCCCAGGGGGAGAAGGATGGCCTGCAACAAACGCAGGTTCCTATCTTCATCATCCACTGCTAAAATCTTTGGTTTTTTCATAATAGGTCACCAAAAGAGAATTTATATCAGATCAAGTTCCTCCGGAAAGAATCCACTCTTGTTTCAAGTCAAATCACGATTCTGATAAAAGTTCTTTGGCTTCTTAAACATTACCTGGAAATAGAATTTACTCCCTTCTCCAACCTGGCTTTTAATCCCTATCTTGCCACCCATCAATCCAACCAATAATGATGAGACAGTAAGTCCCAGGCCGATTCCCTGAAATTTCCGCGTGAGAGAACCATCTTCCTGAGAAAAGGCCTCAAAGATCAACTTGTGCTTATCCGGAGTTATGCCCATCCCTGTATCAGCAATGTTGAATTGAAGACAAATAGAGTTTTCGGTTTCCGCTTCTACAACTACACTTACTACTACTTCACCCTGTTCAGTGAATTTTATGGCGTTGTCAACAAGATTAAAAACAATCTGGTTCAAACGTACTGAATCCCCGACCAATTCCAGCGGTACCTCATCAGGAACGTGGCAGATCAGCTTTAATCCTTTATCACGGGCCGGTTTGACAAAATTTTCCAGACAATTATCAAGGCATTCACGGATATTAAATAAAACAGAATCCAGTTTGAGTTTCCCTGTCTCGATTTCAACAAAGTCGAGAGTTTTATTTATCAATGTGAGTAGAGATTCAGCTGAGAGCTTTACGGTCTCAAGGCCTTCTTTCTGCTCAGGATCGAGCGCTGTTTCCAGAACAATATCTGTCATGCCCATGATGGCATTAAGTGGCGTACGAATTTCATGGCTTATATTCGCCAGGAATTCGCTTTTTGCAATGTTGGCAGCCTGTGCGTCTTGAGTCAATCGATGTGCCTCTTCTAAAGCTTGCTTCAATTGCATGGTCCTTTTGCCAACTTGCTCTTCCAATTCTTTTTGGTAATTACGCATATAGTCGTTGTACGCTTTTACTTTCACGAGGGATTGAACTCTTGCTTTCAATTCCAGTTTATCCACTGGCTTACTCAAGAAGTCATCGGCTCCCGACTCCAATGCCTTTATTCGATCTTGTGTCTCCTTAAGTGCTGTCACCATAACTATGGGTATTATTCTGGTCTCTTCTTCCTCTTTTAATTTCTTTGCTACTTTAAAGCCATCCATTCCGGGCATCATGATGTCCAGCAATATCAAATCCGGAGGATTCTCTCGTACCTTCTCAAGTGCTTCTTCACCATTTTGAGCGAGAATGACGTCATAGCCGAGAGGAATCAACATAGCTTCCATTAATCGCTGATTCCTCTCTTCATCATCGACAACGAGAATTCTAACCATATTCTCCACTTTTTCCCCACATCATCCCGGTAAATACTCATCCACTATTTTCAGGAATTCTTTGATGTGGAAGGGCTTGCCGAGATAACCGTCGCAGCCTGCGTCACGCAATCTTTCTTCATCTCCAACCATCGCATAAGATGTCAGAGCCACAATGGGGATTTTGTTTGTCGAATCATCCGCCTTCAAAATCCTGGTAGCTTCAAGCCCGTCCATTACCGGCATCTGAATATCCATAAGGATAAGATCCGGCATCTTGCTCTTGGCTATCTCAACTCCCTGCTTCCCATTGATTGCCTCGAGCGTTGCGAAGCCGTTTACCTGGAGCACATCCCGGATGAGTTTTAAATTCTTTGGATCATCATCGACAATTAATATAACCTTTCCCATCTTACCTCCCCCTCTTGCTAATGCGCGAATTCTTTGATGCAATTTTATTAAATAGCATTTTCGGAGTATCACCATCTTTTGGGTAAGCGGCTATCTTCCATGAAACTTTCAGATTATCGAACACATGCCATATTTGCCTTGCCAGGCGGTTGCATATGGCTTTAGCCTCATTGGAACCAACATTCTGAAAAATAATATACACAATCCCCTTCTTATCAATTCCCAAAAAATCATTCGCTCTTTTCTCTTTTTCCAATACTCTGAAGATCTTTACAGACTTTTTCTTCGAAAGCTTTGGTTTGACATCCAACACACAAAACGAAAAAGCTTGGTTGGATTGTTTAGACAAATCAATAAATTTATTCATATGATCCAAGAGAGATTCCTCTGTTACAGCCTTTATTTCCGCAAGCTTCATTTCTCCTAAGCGGCGGGATTCTACAGGCAGAGAGAAACTGAACTGCGTGCCTTTGTCTTTTCCATCGCTTTCCACCCAGATCGTCCCTCCGTGCATCTCCACCAGGCGTCTTGTCAGGGGCAGCCCCAATCCTGTGCCTGCTGTCTTGTCTTTGACACCTCCCTGAATCTGATAAAAATCTTCGAAAATTTTCTCTTGATGTTCTGGAGCTATGCCAATGCCAGTATCTGAAACGCTAATGACGACTTCTTCTCCCTTAAGCTTTGCTTCTACCTTAATCAATCCTCCAGTTGATGTGAACTTGACAGCATTCGAAAGCAGGTTGAACATGATCTGTTTGAGCTTCCGCTCATCTACTGCGAGTTCAAGATTTTCCTCTTCCTTTGCAATACAAATGTCTAGCCTGATATCATGTTTCATGGCTTTTTCCTTGATCATAATCAGGCTGTTTTCAAGGAGTTCTTTTATTTCAATTCTGGAAAGCTCAAGCTCCATCTTACCTGCCTCCACCTTTGATAGATCAAGAATATCATTGATCAGGGCAAGGAGATGTCTGCCGCTTTCCAGAATGTCTGACACATATTCTGCTTGTTTCTCATTCAGCTCGCCAAAATATTTCTCCTGAAGGACCTCAGAAAAGCCGATGATCGCATTGAGTGGAGTCCGAAGTTCATGAGACATGCTGGCGAGAAATTCGCTCTTGGCACGGCTCGCAATTTCAGCCTCCTCTTTCGCCATTCGAAGTTCATCTTCTGCCTCTTTAAGCTTGGTGATATCCTGGAATGTTGCGTATACTTGATAGGGATTTTCTTCACCCTCTTTGAATTGGGGAGTCGAATTTACGCTTATCCATCGCGATCTTCCCTCTTTCGGATTATAAACTCCCATGATCACATCTTTGACAGGTTTCCCGGTTTTAAGCGAAAGCATGACAGGATGGGATTCCACGGCAAAATTGGATCCATCTTCATGCATCATCTTCCAGCGGGGGTCCAAGGGAGTTCGACCCTTCATTTGATTCACCGGTAAGCCAAGAATCCTTTCTGCGGCTGGGTTGGCAGATACTATTTTCCCGTTCGCATCCAGATAGACAATTCCATACATCATAGATTCAAACAAGCTGCGATACTTTGTCTCATTTCGACGCAGTTCCTCCTCTGTTCGTTTCCGTTTCAGAATTTCCCACATGCTATTCATGAAAAGAGAGAGCTGGCGAACGTCTGACCGGTCGTAAGGACTTTCTTTGTTTCCGACTCCCACAATCGCTACGATCTTTTCGCCATCAAAGATTGGGACGCTCATATGACGCACAATATGAGTATGGCCCTCGGGATAGCCTTTCTTATGAGGTAGGTTTTGATAGTCGTTATGAATTACGGGCTTTCTCTGGCGAAAGGAATCTACCCAAACACCAGCCTCCTCCACAGGATAATGAGAATTTTTCTCTGCTGTGCAATGCTTCAGCGCTTCTTTTGACCAGGAAAAAAGTTGAATACTCTTCTGGTCAGGATTAAGGAAATGTAGATATCCTATTCTACTTTCTGTCAATCTCACCCCTTCTTCAAGCGAAAAATCTGCTAATTCTTCCTCAGAAACTCCGCTCATCTGGCTGAGTCTGAATAAAGCTTCCAGACGTTCTTCATCTAGCCTCAGCGCTTCCTCTGCCAGCCTTCGCTTGGTAATATCGCGAAAATACCAGATTCTGCCCCGATATTTTCCTTTTGAATCCTTCAAGGGAGAAGAGTATCTATCAAAGTATCTTCCATCCTTAAATTCTATTTCGTCTCTGCTTTTTTTATGAGGATGGGAGTAGAGATGTTGAACCTTTCTCATGAACTCCTTGGGGTCCTTCAACTGTGCCATAACATAATCAAGCATCCTTTTATCGTCTTTTGCATCTATTATTTCCTGGGGAATATTCCACATTTCACCAAAACGTTCATTGAACAATATCGATCTACCTTTATCATTCACAGCCAGAATCCCGTCAATTGAGGCCTCTGATTGTGCTTCCAATAACATATTTTGAAATAGAAGCTCCTCCTCTGATCTCTTACGGTTGGCGATCTCTTTTCTCAGCTTCCTGTTAGCTTGCGATAGCGAAGTTGTGCGTTCTTTAACCTGTTTTTCAAGTTCATCGCGAGCCTTTTGAAGTGCTACTTCCGCACATATCCTCTCTGTAACGTCTCTGGCTATGCCTAACACCAAAACTTGATTCTTGATTCTTACAGGGTATGTTCTTATTTCTACTGTCACATGAGTTCCATCTTTACGAGTTAGATTGAATTCGTCTGGGCCAGTAGGATTCCCTAAAGCATTTTTCTTCAATAAAGCGGCTGCCTTTGATATTTGTTCCGGCGGAAGAAGCTTCAAGCTCAAAAAACTTTTGCCAATCAGTTCTTCTCTTCTGTATCCTGTTAATTCCTCAGCCGCCACATTTCCATCAATGAATGTCCCTTCCAGATCACTCAAATAATAAGCATCTGGGGCAAATTCGAATAATATCTTTAGGCGTTCTTCGCTTTCCTTCAGCGCCCCCTGGGTCTGCTTTCTATCCTTTTTTTGCCCTTCCGATTCATCAATTCTCTGCCGTGATTCCGCTGTCGCATTTACGATTGTCTTCGTCCTATTACTAATTTTCATTTCTCCCTAGGTAAAAAATTCATGGGCGTCTCCATAAACCCGAACGAACGCCTTATTTCTCTTTCTATACTGGGACAAATTCAAGGAATAGGAAATCCCCACTCTGTAGGATTCAAAGGGTGATATTTTTGCCCATTTGATTACCCACTAAGATGATGGGATATCGCCAAAAAAGACTAAGAGCTGGTCAACGACAATAATATTTCCAGAAAAAATGGTTTGTGTCAGTCAGGATCTTTAGCCTTGCCACCCTCTCCCTCATATCCGCTTCTTCCGCTATATTTGGGCAGCTAGCCTGCCAGAGGAAAAGTTGTCCGCAGATTATAGCTTACAAGATATTATGAATGGACCAAATTTAGCTGAAACAAAACAAAGCATAGCGAATTGATCTTAGGCCCTTCCCAGCCAAGAAAGCTTGAATAGTGAGGGCTGGCCTCATGAAGAAATGTCTTCTATTGTTTGGAGAGTTCTGCTGCCAGAATCCAGTAGGGATCCACGTTGGGAAATTCGAGCGTTTGCTCAGCGCCGTCTCTTTGAATCTTCAAACCCTTTGGTTCGGGAATCACTTCTCCAATGATACTGCTGAGGATTCCTTTTTCTTCAAAGGCCTTAACCAGATCCGAACTCTCTTTGGGATCCACCGTCAAAATAAGAGTCCCCTCACTGATGGCCGAGAAGGGATCAAAAGCAAATAACTCTGCGGTTTTTTGAATAACCGGCTGGAAAGGGATATTTGCATGATATATATTCATCCCGAATTTCCCGGCTTGAGCCATCTCAAAAAGTCCTCCCCATAGCCCGTATTCCGTCGCGTCGTGCATGACGTGTACACCGGGAAACTCTCGAGCGACGGCACAGTCGTCCAACACGGACATATGATAGAAGATATTTTCGGCTTCTCTTTGAAAATCTGTTCCTCCCGCTTCAACAAACTTTTGCGGAAAGGTAACAGCCAATAGTCCCGTTGTCTCAACCGCCGGCCCCTTTGTGACAACAATGTGGTCTCCGAGCTTAACCCTGTGAGGGCCGCGTAGATCATGCTCGTCGCCCACGGCAATGCCGGTTGCGCCCCCTACCATAGGGTAATTACAGCCAGTATACCGGGCCGTGTGTCCGGTTATGACACTTATTCCACATTTCTGTGACTCCAAGTGTACAGCCTTCCACATCTCTTCCAACTGTTCTTCGCTGATCTCCGGGGGGAGATTCAAATCGATAGCCAGATATTTCGGCTCCAACCCGGACACGGCCACATCACTCATGATGATGTGGAAACCGAACCAGGCCGCCCGAGAAAATCCGTACTGCGGCACGATAAAAAAAGGATCGGTGGATATGGCTAGATATCTATCCCCGAGTCTCAATACCCCGTAATCCACACCGTGCCAGGGGCCGATGACGATATCTTCGTTCGCTGCTCCGAGTTGGGGATATATGACGCGATCGAAAAATTCGCGATTAATTTTTCCGAGTTCTGGAAGCTTGGAAGTTTTCACGAGTCTCTCCCTACGCAGGAATTACCCTGATCAGGTTCCATGGGTCCCTCAGTTCCTCCTGAGGTTCTCAGCTCAAAGCCGCGAGCCAGAGCCTGGGATTGTTAGGCATGACCCGAGGAGAATGAGCTCCCCGCTGATCTGAATTATGAGTGTATCAGACAGGTCAACAGCGAGTCAATCCAAGAGGAGCGTGGATCTCTAACCACTTCAAACAGGATGATTTTATCGCTACTTTTTGTCACGAGTTGACGTTTGTGCGTTTATGGATGGATAGCGTCAAGAGTTCGGCACAGGCTAAGCCCATTTCCATTCATCGCTTTATCTAGATTCTTTATTAAGTTCAATTCTATAGGATGGGAAGGATTCCCTTGTGACTGGTACTCATGCTAATTTCATGTGCGGGGGTCAGAAGAGGTTATTCTGAATGTCTATGGTGTATATCTGCATCAGATAATCTTCTCCCGCGTTGAAACACATAATATCGTCGAGGCAGCCCCAAATGGCATAAAAGTTGGGGACTTTTGAGGAAGAACGGATAGCATTGTGAAGGGAGCTGCCCCGACTGTATTCCTGCAATTTGTCATAGGCAAAGATTCCCAACCGAAAAATTTTAAAGGTCTATCTTCTGTTAGATTGTTTCCCCTAATACTTTAATAATCGCGAAATTTGCCGGCATACCTATATATGTGAACAAGGATGTTGTTATTTGAACATATATATTGTATCCGTTTCTACGCTTGAGAATCGTTTCGTAAATTATTGGCACCTCATTGCCTGATAAGCGCTTTCCATAAAGCTCCAATATTTCCGGGAGTTCACTCGGATGGATATATCTATCAAAATTAGAGCCGATTAGTTCACTTGAAGAAAAGCCCAGAAGATCGGAAACCCTCGAATTTATTGCTATGATCTGTCTATCCTGTACGATTCCTGCTATCACGGAAAATCGCTCGAGTGTTTCCTGATATTTTTTTTCAATCACTCTCTTGGGGATGTTCTCGCGTGATCTTTGTATCTCGATTTTTTCAAGCTCGATTAGGCAATTGTGCAATTCAAGAAGATCATTGTGCTCATTATCCTTGGAATATGCAAAGTCACCCATTGCTACCTCTCGCCGAGATTATATACTCACCCGCTATTTATTTCATCGTATTTGCATTATAGAAATTGAAAAAAAGATATTGCTTCATTTTTCTCCTAATATATAATATGCAATACGCTTTGATACGTCCATAATGAAGAATATGTCCATAAGTGAGCGATTCAGGTCATATGACCATTCGCTTATTTCATATTCCATTCCCACTCCGTTGGAGGAGGCGGCATATTTAAGGCATAGCTTGATATAAGGGCCCGGGATCCCCTCCTGGGCCTTGTCGCCTCATTATTTAAATTCTGCACTAGGGCATATTTTGCAGATCGTATCGAAAACATTCATGAGGATTGGACCGGGAAGCGAAACAGGCTTTTCCACCAAGTCAGAGTTATGATTGTATTTTCGGATCTCAGGCTGGCATTTTTTGCTTCCCCTCTTTTATTGATAACAAGTATGAATTCGAGCTTGCTTGCAGCATCATTCCCTGGATGGACCTGCCTAATTGCCCACGTATTGCTAGAGTTTTACTTGCCAGTTATACAAACAACCAAAATCATTCTCAATTCTGAGTATATCTCCTCCGGGGCTGCCGCGGCGACATGATGTGTGAAAACATTGAGGGAACACTGGCGAATCCCGAAAAGGAAGGATGAAATGAGCTTTAATCATTGGGGTTATGAGTTTGCGGGGCCCTTTTTCATACCAGATAACCTGCCCGAGGCTGAAGGGATTTACGTTGTTTTTTGTAAACCGGCTGTGGGAAACTTTTCTGTAGTCGATGTTGGCCAGGCTGAGGATGTGAAGGAAAGGTTAACTAATCACGATCGCGAGGATTGTTGGAGGCGAAGCTGTCGGGGAACATTATATTATGCTGTCCATCAAATGCTATTCTCCACTGAGGATGAGCGGAGAGCAGTCGAGATGCATATCAGAAGCCAAACCAATCCCCCATGTGGCGAGCGATAGAGCTGATACAAGCCGCCGCGGCCCTTTCCAAAATGGCAGCTATTCTTTTCAAGTGCCCCTTGAAACATTCTCTCGGGGCTGCCGCGGTGATATGTGGTGTAATAGTTACAGGATTGCGGCACCCCTTTCTATTGGCAGCCACTACCCCCGATCTCCCATGCCAACCTCGCTTCAAGGGTTTCCTGCGGTAAAGATGAAAGGTAGTATTCTAGCTCTTTTCCTCTAGGACGAGGTTCCTTCCTGTAATCAAAGTTCGTGATAGCCTGTTTTGAATTATATAAATTCTAACTCGTTTCACCATCCGTTCCTTCTTCTTCAAATAATGGTCTTTGCAAATCTTCCACTCTCTCTCTTATAACTCGATGTTTGGAAAAGTAATCTACTAAATCTCTATCTCCTCGCAACCTTAGCTCACGGAAAAATATCGTATAGCTATTTTCATCATCCCTTGAGGCAAGCCCTAATTTTATAAGGATTTCAAGAGCCTCTTTAACCCATGAGTTTTGTGGATATTCGATTTCTCTTTCTTCGTTTCTGTCTAATTCACAGCTTCTTTGAAGAGCAATCGACCCAAAGCTCTTTTGTAACTCATTTGTTAAATAATTTATGTCAATCTTTATCGGATAACACTTCAATTGCTTACTGAAATCAACTTCACTTTTCAAATGTGTAAAAATATCTTGCCATATAATACTCAGCAAATATTCGAGTTCAGGCTTACTGTCGTAAAATTTTATATTCCCATAGGAAAATTTAACCTTCTCAATTGGAATACTCTCGCTGATTTCGAGTTTACTCGCAAGGCTAGTGTCATAAACATTATTGGCATCCCAACATGTTCGGAAAAGTATGTAATCTTCCCTCTGTCCAGATAGAACAAATTCAACTCCCCAAGTATTATTACTAGCCTCGTATTCACCGTTTTCAATCAAATTAGCTCTATAATTTCTAAATCTTGCACTCCTTGACATATGTAGGAATAAAAAAACACTATGATTGATTATTCGCTCATTGTCCGTCCACCAACCCAATAAATCGTCATCATATTTTTTTATTTGGTTCAGAATTCTTAGCCAATGGCTTTCATCGGCAGGCAAACTAATTTTCGCCTCAATAATAAAACCTAAATCATCAGAGACCTGAATTACACAATCTGGCTTCACATCTTGATTAGGAGAGATAACATTTGAATCACTCGTTGTCATCCTTCTTCCAAAAGAATAACAACTATTTGGTATTCTATGATTACCCTCCCATGTAGTCAGAGATATAAAACATAACAAGGCATTTATTGTATTCTCATAATTATCATTTCTATCCTTTAGCTCTCTAATAGAAATTTTATTCATCTGCTTGATATTCCTTAACTGTTCCTTCCTCGAATTTGTCAAAGATATAAGAAACAAGTCTTTCTAATCCCCCAACTGAGGTTTTAATCTGAGGAATGATTAAAATTCTATTCAAGCTCAGAATCCAGATGTCAAAAGACGAGCCGTCCTTGTAATCTGCCACACTTGCATGAAAATGAGGATTAGTATGAAACACTACTTTTGTGGAATTTGGATATTTCCTAATAATTGTTGAAAAAGTATTCAAGCTTTCTTTATCTTTGAAAATGTCAATATCGTATTCAATACTAAGAGGCGATGAAGGCACATAATTTCTCTCTTTGAGACCTTTGTTTTGAAAAAGGTTTATTCTCCTATTATGGTAACCTTCAAGGTTATCCAACAGGTTAAAAGTAATGTCATGAAACAGATTGTTAAAAAAAATATGACCATATTTTGTTATGGTACAATTTGCAATAGGAGAAACTTTTTTATCATCATCTTTGTGAAAAAATTGAAATTTTATCTTTTTAAACCATTGGCCTCTTTCAGTAGCTTCATCGAAAACTTGTTTTAATATCTTGCTAGTCCACTTTCTATCAGAGTCATAGACAGGATAGAATTCTCTTTCCCATTTGCTCTCTCTTTTTTCCTTAATTGATAACTCTTTAACTACTAAATCATATTTTCTTGCTAATTTCTGCTCAAACAAATATAAGGCATTCTTAAGCTCACTTTGCTTCCAATATAGGAGCACTAGATCTGGATATAGCCTTTTTATAAATCTCTCAATTAGATTATTCCAAATAAAAGGATATGTTATGGAATTTATTGAAAATAAGTTTTCAACCTGAGTTTCTCTAATAAAAAAAATGCATTTATACAGACTACTATTCTTAGTAAATTCAAATTTGTATCCACCTATATCAGCATTCAGTAGATTCAATCTTCTTCTTTTTTTTGAAAGCTCTCTAAAATAGTCAAAAATATTGCCTCTAAAGTATAAATACTGTAAATGAAAATATCTGTGTTCTGGTAGATAAGGTATCCAAGATAAAAAAGCAGTTACTTCGTCAAAATTTCGAGCACTTTTTATTTTAGCTTCAAACTTCGGAATTATATCTCTCATGCAGATTCACTTATCCGCTGGTAAATATATAAAATCTGACATCCTATAGCAAATACCACTCAAATTGAAAGCTTACCCCCTTCACCTGATAAAATCTCATATTCTCTTTATATTAATATCAAATAGCAGCTAAAAAGTGAATCCCCAGAGCAGTCTTCGACATCCAACCTGTATCAAATAATATCTGTCATTCAAAGGCATAAAAATCAACTGTGTAATCCTGTGCCTGTGTCACACAAGAAATGAAAGGTTTTTACGCATGAGAAATAAGGGTTTTAAGATGGTGGAGCTGATCTCTTCCACATTGAACTGGTAATTTTCACTAAAAAGGCAAATATCTCCGTCTTTTTCCATCTAAACCCTTTGCTTAACCTTAAAGTAAGATGAGATTAAGCAAAAAGGCAATTAAAGATTTCAAGAAAATTTACAAGGAAGAGTTTGGAGATAATCTCAACGACAAAGAAGCCTGCGAGAAATTTCTCAGGTTGGTCAATCTTTTAAGAGTAATCCTCAAAGTGCCAACAAAAAAGGACCCGGATCATGAATTCCATAGCTCTCCTGATTGACGGTGATTTTAAAAATGGTATGCTAAAAGAATAGCAAATCAATTAATCGGCCTTTTGATCAAGGATTAATTCCTCCCGAACCTTAAGGCCATAATTCTATGTCTCAATTCGTTATTTATTGTCGTAAATCAACTGAATCCGAGGAGAAACAGGTATTGTCTATAGAGGCTCAAATTAAAGAACTAAAGAACTTCAGCAAGCGTCTTGATATTCAAGTCTCTGAAATTCAAATTGAATCCAGATCTGCCAAATCGCCAGGAAGACCAGTCTTTAACAACATGATGAAAAAGCTCTACAAGGGCCAATACAGTGGAGTAATTTGCTGGAAGCTCGATCGGTTAGCCCGAAATCCTATTGATGGCTCTGCCCTCGTCTGGGCATTAGACCAGGGAAAGATTTCAGAAATCTTGACGCCACACGGCAATTTTAAAAATAACAGCAACGATAAGTTCCTGATGCAGATTGAATTCGGGATGGCCAAAAAGTATGTTGATGACTTAAGCGACAATGTCAAAAGAGGAAATCGGGCTAAACTCGAAAGAGGATGGCTCCCCGGTCTTCCCCCGATAGGATATCTCAACGATCCTAAAAAAAATACCATAACAAAAGATCCAGAACGCTTTCCGATTGTGCGCAAAATGTGGGATTTTCTTCTCAAGGGAGTTTCGCCTTCCAAGATACTCGATATTGTAAACAATAAATGGGGATTTAGGACTAGACAACGCGGAAAGGTTGGCGGCAAATCTCTAAGTACAAGTGGAATCTATAAAGTCTTTGGAAATCCCTTCTATTATGGCCTTATAGAAAGAAAAGAAGGCATTTTCCTAGGAAAGCACGATCCTATGATCACCGAGGAAGAGTTCTGGAAAGCTCAGGAAATTCTTGGAAGAAAAGGAAGACCAAGGTCAAAGAGCCACGAATTCTCATACACAGGCCTGATTAGGTGTGGTGAATGCGGCTGCATGATAACAGCAGAAGAAAAGATTAATAGATATGGTTATCACTACACCTATTACCGGTGTACTAAAAAGAAACGAGATTTTCCCTGTCACCAGAAGTATATCAACCTGAATGAACTTGAAAAACAGATAATCGGATACTTTAAAAATATTCACGTTCCGAAAAGGCTTCTAGAACTGGCAATAGATTATCTTAAAGAAGAGGAAAACGAAGAGAATAAGAGACACGGTGATATCTGCCGTTCCCAAGAAAAAGCACTCGCCAATTGTCAAAAGAAACTAGAAAATTTGAACCAGATGAGATTAAAGGATCTGATCACTGATGAAGAGTACATTAAAGAAAAGAGGGTCCTTCTGAGAGAAAAAACAAGGCTAGAGGCAAATCTTGAAAGCGACGTCAGAAAAACTTCACTCGATCAAACGGCAGAGACTTTTCTTTTTGCTTCTCGTGCCAAGGAGAGCTTCCAAAAAGGCTCCTTGGAGGATAAAAGATCAATCCTTCAAGAGCTCGGCTCGAACCTTGTTCTTAAAGACAAAAAACTCCATATCCAGGTCGAAAAACCCCTCCAAATCATTGAGAGGGGTTTAAAAGTGGTCAAAGGCGGAAATTGCACGCTCGAACCTCAAAAAAGTAGCCTTTTTGAAGCTAAACAAGGGCTACTTAAAAAGAAATTTCTATTCTGGCAGGCCGTAGTAAAGGACGTTAGAACTTTTTATGAGAAGAATGGAGAACATAAGATTCCCAGTCTTAGGGGAAATGGATAAAATTCGGGCCTGAATAAAGAAGAAGTATAAGAAATTCTAGCTCTCGTTCTTATTGTGGGATAAGTGAAAAAATTTCTTTTGTTTGTTGTATTATTTGAGCTCGAAGATCTAAGTCAATTATAGATTTTTCAAGCAAATTAAGAGGGCGTTTAATCTCACTATTAACGCCAATAATTTTTGATTGCTTCAACTGTCGTGCCAAATTTAGATATGCTATCAGAGCATACCGAACATATTCCTTGTGCTTATAAAGAAATCCAAAATCAGGCAACGGTAAACCAGTGACACTATCATCTTTTTTAGCTTCTTTTCCCACACTAACAAAAAACGAGCCATGAATGAATTTGCTTCTTTCTCTATAAAGCTGTTTAATGTCTTCTTCTATATCTCTAAATTTAAATCCGATCAAAGCAGCGATTCTTTTTCTTAATCTATAACCAATCTCTTCATTTATGGAGTCTTCCGCAGTAAACAAGCTTTCCAAAATTGTTATCATATCTGCCGCTTCTCTTTGCCAGGTAATAGCTTCTTTCTCAAATTCGTAATCTTTAAGTTCCTGATATAGTAAAGAAGCTACAAATAAGCGCCACTCCTCTCTATCCCAATTTTTGCAGCGATCCCTATGCCATATTCCATACACTGACTGGGGTAATAATTTTTCGAAATATTTTACAAATTTCTTACTCTTGAAAAGCTTTGCTTGGTTCTGTCTGTGAAAATAAAGCATCGGATTCTTGCGGTGCCTTATCAGTTGAATGCCAAAATCGGTAACATGTAAATAAGAGTATAAAAAGTTTGGCGAATAAAGGTTGAGTAAAAATGAAATCTCCCCATAGCTATTGACAAGAGATTCCGGGACTATATCGGGGAGCAATAATCCCCATGAGCACTTTGAAAATTCTTCTCTAGTTGCCCCAAATTGACTGGAAGTATCTACTTTATAATTCTTTAGGACATTTTTATTTATGGGAGGAATCTGCTTTTTGATAGCATGGATGAAATCGTCAAACTCAAACTTTTTTAAATTCCAACATTCATATCCTTCAGCAATCTTATAAACTTTACTATTTTGATTTATCGCTGGCCCTGTAAGAGCAATAAAAATTTGTTCTTTCATATTTAGGCTTCTGACTATTTATTATATTATAATTTCCCCGTGCGTAAGAAAAGAATGAAGAAATTGCTTCTTTCGATAATTTTAACAGGCTACGATAGTGGACGTTAGAACTTTTTATGGAAAGAGTAAAGAAGCTAAGGTTCCATATTTAAAAACCATTTCTGAAGGAATTCATATCTAACATAAAATATCAAGATATCCCCCGGTTTAGTGCGTTTTTTATTATTTTTAGTTTCAAAACAAATATTATAACTTATTTATTATTAGAAAGGTCTGCAAAGTTTTTTCTCTACAATATTTATAAAATCTCTTCGACCTTAAGTAAAACAATATTGCGACTGCTAGAGAAATAAGCAAGACAATCATTATATCAAAATGAAAGCTTGAAATAAGACGATATGTTAGAAAAATTGACTGGACTACAAAGACAATAAACCATCCCCTGTATAAACTATAATTGGCATTAAATATCTCTACTTGCCCAGTAAAATCCTTTGATAAGCTCATCATATAGCAGAGGCGGTAAACTTCATTATCTGATTCCTCTTTTAGTGATAATTTTTCTCTTGCAATATTTAATATCCTAAGCTCCCATTTTGAAAAATTGTTTCTTTTTTCTTTTATAATAAGATTTGCTAAAGACTGAATAAGGTGGCCCAAAAAATATGCAACAATGAATAAAATAATTAAATCTATTCCATCTATCTTGGGAATCCAATGCCATACTAGCCAAGCATCAAATGAAATTATTATTAAAGCTATACTGCCAACAAGAATATAGCCGAGTTGATCATAAAAACTGAATTTTGAAAATAATTTATTCTCCATAATATTCTTTTCTTAGTTTTAAAATATACCAGTTATTGCTGTAATTCTGAAATTGTGTACGAAAAACAACCTCTTTATTGTCTTTTATGCGAACTCTCACATTCCCATAATATTTGGTTGATAAAACTCGACCATAGCTTCTATAGGCACTGTTATCGTAATCAACACCCTCAGCAACTGATACCACCGTTAATCGTGGTTTTACCGCGTCCAAAAAATCACTAGAAACATGATTTTTACTCCCGTGGCCAGGGGCTAAAAGAATAGACGACTGTAAACCATCTGCTTTATAATTTGCTACTATATCATCTAATGCAGCCTTTGAAGCGTCTCCCGTAAGTATCGCTCTTATTCCATTATAGTTAATTTGGAATACATAACTTAAATTATCGTATTCTTCGATTTCTTCCGCTTTTTCCATTAGCGCCTTACTCGGCGAAAGTATTCTAATTCCATCTTCAACCCAGCAACAATTTGATATCGCGTTTCTTAAAGGATTTACAACAGTGGTATTTTTAATCTTTTTGTTCTTTAGAGATTGATAAAAATCCCAATCCTCTTTGTTGTAAGGAGATTGATCCCAGTTTCCTGGATCTTGTTTATAATTGGGTACATCCCAAAAATTTCTGACATATTTTTCATTAAACAACTTTCTTATCCCTGACATATGATCCATATCAGGATGAGTTAAAATAAATCTGAAAATTTCCTCGCTTTCATCAAAGCTAGAAGCCAGATAATCAATCGGATTTGTTAAGGCTGCTTTTTCTTCAAGCAACATTTGTTGTCGTTGTGCTTCTGAAATTGTTCTAGAGTCATCTATATCAATCATGCTGACTCGGCCAGAGGGAAAATCGATTATTGCGCAACTACCCTTACCAACATTTATAAAATGAAAATCTACGCTCATGTTTTTATCCCTAATTTTTTAGAAGTTTTATTAGTAAAAGTGGGAAATTCGTTCCTATTAGCTCCCCCTTCGTTTTCATTTTCTATTCTAAAGTTAAATAATAATGCAGTCAATAAGATAAAAGGAAGTAGGTTTTCTACTTCCTTTTGGTTTGAAAGAACGGGCTTTCAGAGACAATAAACTTCATCATCAAAAAACTCGATCTCCTCATCTTTCCCGACAATTCTTTTCAACTTGGTTTGATCTCTCACTTCGTCAAGCCTGCCGAGCTCCTCAGCTTCTTCGATATTGTCAGCTGTCATCTCAACTTCATAAATGAATCGATATTGGTCCACTTCCATCTCCTCCTTTCAATCTCCGCGCCAATCTCTGCATATGTGCCCATACTCACAGTCCTTACACCAGAAACCCATGCGGGGAAAGAATATCTGGAGCCTAATTCCACTAAGAACTTGAGAGGCAAGGCCGAATAGCCTTTGATAATCTGCTTGAGTTCGTTTAGTCTCGTAGACTTCTATTTTCGGTTTTTTGGTTTTAACGAAGTTTACCAGCTTGATCAATCTTGGGGCTCTTTGTGTGAGCATCTCATAGGCATAGCTGTAAGTTGTCAATTGAATGTTTGAATCGATATCGCTTTGATTTGCAGTTTGAGCTGAGGTTTTAAATTCGACAATCGCATCATCTTCTTCTAAAAGATCAATGAATCCTTCAAGATCAACTCCGAGTCGTTTTCCATCTCCGGGATTAACAAGGGGGAGCACAAAAGCAATTTCGCTGCCTTCGACTTTCTTGTAAGGGCTGTGAAAATATTGAGCGAGCAGTTCTTTTGCCATTACAGAAAGAGCGTTCTTGTCCTCTCCGTTTTTAAAACGAATCTCAGTATCAACATTTTGGCTGTACCAATCAGCGTTAAAGATCCGAAAGAGCTTTTCGAGGGTGGGGTTGTTTCCATTCATCCTTTGCTTGTTTAGCCAAGAGAGAGCCGAATGAATGGCGCTTCCAAATGCTAATCCCGACGGCTTGAAAATCTTTGGAATCTTGTCAACATACTGGAACCTATACTTCAGACTGCAAAGTGAGTAGAGACTGATCTGGCTGCTCGAAAGATGATCAATCATCCTTTTCTCCCTTCCTCTCCTCCAGCAACCGCTCGATCATCCTGCTTGCCTCGGCCTTGGTAACCTCCTTCAGCGATTCAGCCTGAAAAAGCTCTTTCAATTTCTCATAAGCCGCATCTCCTTCTTTCCCTCTTCCTGCCAAGATCCTGAAGAGATATCTCTTTTGAGCATCCGTCATAGGATCATCGTTTTGAAGAACCTCTTCCTGGTCTTTCTCCTCTTTAGTTTCGTCTTCCTTGGAAGCTGAAATCTCATGAACATCTCTTACAGTAACCTCATCTTCAGAGAGTTCAAGACTAAGGATAAGCTTCCCTTCACCGTTCCTCCCTTCGATCAAAATAACTTTCTTTTTCATTTTTCCTAACTCCTTTTATTATTGGATTTTTAAGATCCTACTTTCAGCTTATATCAGGGAGGAGGCTTAACAAGGCGGAAGGATTTGCCGATAAAGAGAATTATTCCCTTCTTTTATCATAATGTTTGGGGATATAAAATTTAAATGTATGGAAAACTCAAACTATAATAGAAACCCGATCACCCCTTTTGCAGTAACCAGTTACAGAGACATTCAGAAGAGATTTGGAATAAAAGACCAAAATCGGCGGGGTCACATGTATATTGTCGGCAAGACCGGAACAGGAAAGTCCACACTCATCCAAAATTTAGCCATATCAGATATAAAGACAGGTAATGGATTAGCAATTATCGACCCTCACGGGGATCTGGCAGAAGATATCCTGCATTTTATTCCAAAGAAGAGAATCAAGGATGTTATCTATTTCAATCCCGCTGATCTTGAATATCCAATTTCTTTTAACCCCTTAGAAAATGTTCCTTCAGACTATCACCATCTTGTAGCTTCCGGGATTATCTCCACTTTCAAAAAGATATGGTCTGAATTCTGGGGTCCCAGGCTGGAACATATATTAAGACATTCGATTTTGACTCTATTGGAACGGCCTCGAAGCACGCTCTTGGATTTGCCAAAACTCCTAACGGATAAAGAATTCAGAAAAAGAATCCTTGAAAACATCACTCATCAACAGGTCAAAGATTTCTGGCTCTGCGAGTTTGACAAATACTCCGCCTGGCTAAGGTCCGAGGCAATCTCTCCCATTCTGAATAAAATCGGTCAGTTTCTCATAAGCATCCCTCTAAGAAATATAGTTGGGCAAAAAGAAAACACCTTCGATTTAAGGAAGGTGATGGATGAAGGGAAAATCTTGATCGTTAATCTGGCGAAAGGCAAAATCGGAGAAGACAATTGCTCACTTTTAGGAGCTATGATTGTAACAAAAATTCAACTGGCTGCTCTGAGCCGGGCAGATCTGCCAGAGGCCAGGAGAAATCCCATTTACATCTATGTGGATGAGATTCATAATTTTCTAACTCTATCCTTTGCCGATATTCTCTCAGAGGCCAGGAAATATGGACTGAACCTAGTTCTTGCTCACCAGTATATTGAACAGCTAGATGAAAAAATCAGGGCAGCCATCTTTGGCAATGTCGGTACAATTATCTCATTCAGAGTTGGCGCTGACGACGCTAAATATCTGGCCAGGGAATTTTCTCCAACTTTCACGGAGACTGACCTCATCCACCTCCCAAATTATCATATCTACCTAAAGTTAATGATCGACGGAAAGACTTCTGAACCGTTTAGCGCCATTACCATACCCCAGGCTGTGAGGAATGAGTCTTACAAAGAAAAAGTCATCAAGCACTCAAGGAAGACCTTTGCACGCACAAGAAATAGCGTTAAGCGCGAAATCTTAAGCCAATCCGATCGAGTCTCAAATCCACATGAACAGAGATTACCGATCTAATCCATCCATTTTTCTCCTTCCCGGAGAAAAGATAATTAGAAGAACCAATCCTCACTGGCTGTTCTTAGCAATTCCACTCATAGAAATATTTTTATTCTTTCTTTTCTACCTTTGCTTTGCTTGTCCTTTTCTGGGGATAGTATATCAGGGTTTAGAGGTGTACTGTTATGCTATATCACTTTTTATCCTTCTTTTCCTCAGCATTATTTTTTACCTCGACTGGAAGTTTAATCGTCTTTACCTCACGAATCTTAGGCTCATAAAGGAAAGAGGAATCATCGGAAAACGATTTATGGCCATAAAACTCGTCGATATAGAAGACATCACTTGTAGATACGGAATCTGGGGAAGAATATTCGGTTTTGGGAGTCTGACGATCGAATCGGCAGGAACTTTTGGAAAAATGGATTTTGAGGGCATGCCGAGTCCCAGAGCGTTGAAGCTGACGATCGAGAGACAGGTCTTCTATGCCAGCCTCAAGGGCCCTCAAAAACCCTCATAGCTCTTTTTAAGCCCTTTGTTCATATAGATCCCTCTCTGCCCACAGCTTTTTAAAATCAAAAAAAGGAGAAACGCATGAAACTACAATCTTTGATCGAGGAACTCGAAAGACAAAAACCATTGAAATGGGATAGGAAAATAGGTTCCAATGAACTTCAAATGGTCTCAGCTGAGAACGGCGGAGCTTTTCAAATCCAAGATGATGCTTTTCCTATTACCGACCCATGCCACAATCAGATAGCCGATAAACTCGAAATTCCCTTGAAGTATTACAACAAGATGAAAACGGAAGCATCGGAACTTCTTTCCCAAAACGTAAACATCTGGCTTGAGAAAAAGGAAAAGGAGTTTTTCATCCGAGGCTTAGGAAAGTCAATCAGGGCGTTTTTAAGTGACCACTATAGGGTTATTGACCATTTAGATGTTCTTTATAGCTCGCTGAACGAACTTCAGGCTCACGAGGCTGAAATTGAGGACTGTTATCTCTCCGAGATTGAGATGAATATCAAGGTAAAAAGCGGAAAGCTCCGCGATTTTGTCCGGCACAGAGACGACTTGATTATCGGGGGCCTCTTTTTCACAAATTCAGAAACAGGACACAAGGCTCTCAGGGTAGAACCAAGGCTCTTCCGGGCTAAGTGTTCCAACGGAATGATCGCTGAAGAATTTGTAACACGCGAGGTCCATCTTGGAAACGGAGATAAGCTCTACGATGAAATGGTATATCTGTCGGTCAGAAGGTCAATCAGGGAACTATTCGGCAGGTTCGGAGAAATCATTCAGAAGCTAAGAGATTCAACAGAATTGAAGATCAAGAACCCTCAGAAAGTCATCAACAACGTTGTCGAGCACTACAGGCTGAGCGAGGCCCAGAAAGAGAATATTCTTATGGCCTTCGGATCAGAGCCGGAATACGATAAATACGGAATCGCTAATGCTATAACTCAAGCGGCACAGAAAGAAGAAACATGGCAGAAAAGCATTGAGCTTGAACGTGTGGGGGGCCGGTTCATTTGCCTTCCCATCGAAGAGTTTAAGGCTCTC